>JAEEGL010313612.1_pt1 | contig 13109 bp, 9 predicted proteins | sample 9134231 | NCBI WGS metagenome assembly JAEEGL01 (sample SAMN16246548, study PRJNA631951) | gut metagenome | biome: gut microbiome; feature: rumen; material: fiber-attached | host: Bos | place: Iran: Karaj | collected 2018-10 | reverse complement strand
GATCAATATCTGTTGCAGGAAGAAGGATGATATCAGGGACGCCTTGTATATGGCGGTGATACTCCTGACATGCCTCATTACGACCGGATCGTGCTTCTATGTTCTGGAGAAGGATGTCCTGACCATTCTGGGCAGTGCATATCCGTCCCTTGCAGAAAGCGAAGAGGTAAGGCTCGCAGCGGGTATTCAGGATCCTTTCTCACGTGTCGACATCGTTACAGCCGATTACGCTGATACGATGCGCAACTCGACGATGCTCACGGGGATCAGTGGTTTTAATTTCTATCATTCGGGTGCCGATCAGGAGATAGAGGACTATTACGGTTATCTCGGAGTCCTATCCAGCCCGTCCGTAGCCAATCAGACCGGTATCCGCGGAAGATCATATCTCGAGATCACGAACGGAGTGAGTAATGTGGTAATAAGTGAGGAGAGCGGTTCTATCGGTGCACCTTATCCGTACCGGCACGTTCTCTCGGAGGGAGGATATGGGGTATACAGTATCTCTTCCGGATCATCCATGGTCTTCTTCTATGATGATGTGATCGATAAGAGTTCATATGAAGCGCATGATCCCGTTGAGAGAGAGACCGATCTTATGTATACGATGGTAATGGAAGGGGCAGGAGGGATCCCTTCTGTACATGCCGAAGATCATACCCGTAAGGAGTACGATGTGTATTGTGAAGGTGATATTGAGATCAGTGGCAACAGTATCCGGATCGGTCCTCAGGGAGGATATATGTATCTTGCCCCCGGGATCATCAGCGATCCTCAGATAAGCATATGTCTTGAAGGGTATTACGGTACTCCCAAAGTGTACAGGATCGATATAGAGCTGATGAGTCAGGGTGAGATCATCGCTGCCGAGCATATGTCGGGGTATTCCGATGAGAATACCTATTATGCAGGAGTAGATACAACGGTAGCATGCTTCGATTCGGTCGACGGCGACATAGACAGGATAAGGCTGCATTTCGCCCAAGAGGGAGAGTACAGGTTTGATGAGATCAAGATATATACAAGATCGAGGGAACAGCTTGCTTCCTCCTATGATGCATTCTATTCCCACGCTGATATCGGCGACGTAAGCTACGAGCTCGACGGTAACCGGATCAGCATAGAAGCTTCCTGTGACAAGGAAAGATATCTCTATATCGCCGTTCCTTATTCGGAAGGATGGCATGCGACGGTAGACGGTGAAGAAGTACCGATTATCAAGGCCAATATCGCGTTTATGGCATTGCCCCTTATGCCGGGAGATCACGATATAACGCTGTCTTATGTTACGCCCGGGCTCCGTCTCGGTGCAGCGATATCCGCAGTATCCCTGCTCTCCTTTGCGGGGTATTGCTTCCGGGATGCCCGAAGGAAGAAGACTTCGGTGCATTGATTGGAATAATCGGCAGTAGCGTGTAATATATCTGTAGAAAGATAAAGTAAGAAACGGAGCAGATAAATGGTAGAGGGTTATGTTCATTCGCTTGAGAGCTTCGGATCGGTAGACGGTCCCGGAGTAAGGTTTATAGTATTCCTGAGCGGTTGCGCCATGAGATGCCAGTTCTGTCATAATCCCGATACGTGGAAGATGCATGACGGCACTAAGTATACGGCAGATGAGATATTGGAGAAGGCGCTTCGGTATAAGGCATACTGGGGTGAGGACGGAGGTATCACGGTAAGCGGCGGTGAGCCTCTGCTCCAGATAGATTTCCTGACGGAGCTCTTTTCCAAGGCGAAGGAGAAGGGTATCAATACGTGCCTGGATACCAGCGGTAATCCTTATACGGCGGAGGAACCTTTCCATTCCAAGTTCTTAGAGCTTATGAAGTATACGGATCTTGTCATGCTCGACATCAAGCACATAGATGATGAGGGTCATAAGATCCTTACCAAGACTTCCAATAAGAACATCCTTGCCATGGCAAGGGAACTCTCCGATCTTGGCGTTCCCATGTGGATAAGGCATGTACTCGTACCGGAGAGAAATGACTACGACGAGTACCTTGTAAAGCTTCGCGAGTTCATAGATACATTAAAGACGGTAAAGAAAGTGGAAGTATTGCCTTACCATACTCTCGGCGTGCACAAGTGGCAGACTCTGGGGATCCCCTACGAGCTTGAGGGTATAGATCCTCCCTCCAAGGAGAGGGTTGCTAATGCAAGGAAGATCCTGGGGGCAGACTGACGGGATGAGCGGAAAGAGATCGCTTTTCAAAAACGCTCCCGAAAAGAAGACTATAAGGGATTACACACTCTTTTATCTTCTTTTCTTCCTGTTCTGCATCCTTATCTTCTATATCCCGCTCAGGAAGAGCTTTTTCTCGATAAGTGACGGCCGACACCAGCAGTATGTCTATTTCCTGTATTCAGGGGTATGGATCAGGGAGCTGTTTTCCAATATCTTTGTGAGGCATGTCTTTGAGCTTCCCATGTGGGACTCTACAATAGGCATGGGAGCAGATGCGATAACGACAGGTTTTACCGGCTTTCTCGTACCTGATCCGTTCTACTGGATAGCAGCTCTCGTACCGCTCTCCCTGGGTGAACTGGCATTCGACATCATCGTCGTATTGAAGTCGTATCTTGCGGGTCTGTGCTTTATCATGTATGCGTCATATAAGAGTGCATCCGATAAAGGTCAGATCGCGGGTGCATTGGTCTATTCATTCTCCGCTACCGCATATATAGGTCTCTGGCAGAACAGCTTTATCAATGCGTTTATCTTCCTGCCTCTTATAATGCTGGCGGTAGACAGGCTGTGGTATGAGAAGAAGTATATCTTCTATATACTTGTTCTGGCATCAAGTACGATGTGTTCGTACTATTTTACGTTCATGATCGGCATATATGTCGTCCTCTACTGTGTACTGAACTTCTTTACAGAAGATGACAGGAGATCTGTCAAGGAGATCATCCCGGTCTTCCTGAGACTTCTCGGAAGTACGGTCATAGGACTCGGCCTGTCGATGTGGAGCGTGCTTCCCAACCTTATGGCGATATCGGGTAATGAGAGGCTGGATAACCGCTTCTCAATGGACATATTCTCGGTAGAGACACTTCGTAAGTTCTTCCTTTATTCTTTTTCCGGTAAGAACTTCTATCACGATATGACATGGGGATGTTCTTCCTTAGTCATTATGTGCCTTATATTGCTGTTCGCGCGCAAGGGCAAGAAGCTTCTCAAGATATGTGCGGTCGCCCTTCCGGTACTCTTCATGTTCCCGCCGTTCTGCAGCCTCTTCAACGGAATGATGTTCCCGACAGACAGGAACCTCTTCGGTCTCTTATTCGTGGCGGCTCTTGTTGTAGCGAGTGAATTTCAAAGCCTCTCCGAGTTCAGGGGAAAGCTCCTGTATATATGCATCGGGGCATCTGCCGTCTATCTCGTTATAGAGATCGCGGTCGGAGGATTCGGCGGGCTTATGTCAGGTCTGTCGGTATTCCTCGTGACGGTCCTCATCGGGGTCGTGAACAGGGTATTCGACGGTAAGGAAGCGGCAAGATACTATTCGCATATGTTCGTTCTGTTCCTGTCATGTCTTATCCTCTCCTATTCGCAGCTGTCGGATATAAGCGGAGCTCAGGACTTCGGCGGAGCGGACGACTACATGTTCAGGTCTCACGGGATAGATCTTGTAGAGGGAAAGCTGTCGACAGATACCAGATTCGATTACCTGTCTCTCACATATGACGATACGCCGGTCAACTCATCCTGTATATTGCGCTATAACGGATATGATTTCTATAACAGCTCCTATAACCCCGGAGTGAACAGGTATTTCCTTGACATGGGTATAGTGAGCGACGCCATGGGATTTAACTATGCGGGACTTCGCGGAAGGCCTCTGCTGGAGATAATGAACGGCAGCCGTTACGTACTGAGATATGCAGAAAAGGATGTATGTATAACGGCACCTTATTCCTATGAATATGTGACGGATAACGGCGAATATGAACTCTACAGATCCGGCAGGGACGTATCCCTCGTATACTATTACGACGATACATTGGCTCCTTCTGATCTTGAGGCTGTTCCCCCGATAGCACGCGAGGAGATGCTGGCGAGAGCGTGTCTCTTTGACGGAGCCGTAACGTCGTTCGAGTATGCACCCGGGTACGAGCAGGTCACATTGGGAGAGCCGGTGTCCGATACGGTGGAGATAACTGACGGAGGCTTTACCGTTAACGAACCCGGAGACTACGTCTCATATCCCGTCGATCCGATAGAAGGCCGTGAGATAAGCGTCTACCTTGACCGCATCGATTCTCACAGTCCCTTCGTTATCGTTGTCGAGGCCGTAAGCGAAGGACGGATAGTCAAGATGGATCTCTTCTCGGGTATAAACGATGATAATGTCTATTACCATCAGAAGGATCAGCTGCTGTTCGACCTCGGATATATCGAGGAGAGCATTGATGAGATCAGACTGGCATTTTATTCGAAAGCCGATTATACTCTCGGCGGGATAGAGGTCTATACAAGGTCTTCCGATTCTCTCGACGGGATGATAGATGCTTTTTATGGCCATGCTGATATGGATCAGATAAGCTACGATCTTAACGGTAATCACATGACGATAGAGACGGTAACTGAAGGTGACAGATATCTTCTTATTGCCGTTCCTTACTCCGAAGGATGGACTGCTCTTGTCGATGGAAGGGAGAGCGAGATAATACACGCGAACGAGGCATTCATGGCTCTGAGGCTGACTGACGGTACTCACAGCATCAGGCTGGATTACTGCACGCCTTACCTTAAAGAGGGTGCCCTGATCACGCTGGTCTCTGCCCTGGGCCTGACGGCCGCGATCATCGTGAGCAACAGGAGGAATAAGGGATGATACTTGCACTCATCATATTTATCCTATATTCGAACATCGCAGTCATCACTTACTTTGCGGGTATGGAAGAGGCGGCGGTCCCGGCAGCTCTTATAGGTACGCTCCCGCTCCTTCTCTGCGTGATATTCCCTTCCTTCAAGAAGATAAAACCGGTAAGGATAAGAAGGCTTCAAAGGGGCGTAGCTCTCCTTATAGAGTTCCTGATAACATGCGTGGCCGACGCGGGAATGCTCATAACATACCTTGTATATGCAAACACGAATGAAGGTATAGCTTCGGATATCGTTGCCAAAGAAGTGATCATTGCGGTCATCGCGGGTAATGTCATCTTTTGGAGCGGCATCATCACCGTGTATGTCAGGTCAAAGCAGCTCGGTCTCAAGTGGAGGGTAATAGGTATCCTGTGCGGCATGATCCCCGTTGCTCATCTCGTGGCATTAGGCTATATAATCAGGATCACGTTCCGCGAATACAGGGATGAGAATGCCAGATTTATCCTTAATAAGGGAAGGGTGGCAGATAAGATATGTCAGACGAAGTATCCTATCCTGATGGTACACGGCGTGTTCTTCAGGGACTCGGACTTCTTTAACTACTGGGGAAGGATCCCCGCCGATCTCGAAGAGAACGGAGCCACCATCTTCTACGGCGATCAGGAGTCGGCGGCGTCCGTAGATGAATGCGGAAAGCAGCTGGCGGCTAAGATAAAGGAGATAGTAGAGAAGAACGGTTGCGGGAAGGTCAATATAATAGCTCACTCCAAGGGCGGTCTTGATTCCAGAGCGGCCATCACCTTATGCGGTGCTGCTCCTTATGTAGCTTCTCTTACTACGATCAATTCTCCTCATTACGGATGTCAGTTTGCCGATTACCTTCTTACGAAGGCTCCGGATCGCCTTCGTGATTCCATAGCATCCAAGTACAATGCGGTGCTCACCAAAGTGGGCGACAAGAATCCCGACTTCCTTGCTGCCGTATCCGACCTTACGGATACTTCCTGCAAGGCTTTTAATGAGCGTTGTCCCAATGTCCCCGGGGTCTATTATCAGAGCGTAGGTTCCACCTCCGTAAAGGCTTCGGGAGGAAGATTTCCCCTGAACCTTTCGTACCATCTCGTAAAACACTTTGACGGCGTCAACGATGGTCTGGTATCATTGCCTTCTATGAAATGGGGCGAGAACTTTGAAGTAGTAAAGCCCCGCAAGAAGAGAGGCATAACTCACGGAGATATCATCGATCTTATGAGAGAGAATATTGACGGCTTCGATGTTCGTGAGACTTATGTGAAGATCGTAAGCGGTCTTAAGGAGAGAGGACTTTGATAAAGCTCGTAGCACTTGATATGGACGGCACGCTCTTAGACAGTGAGAAGCGTGCGCCCGCAGATTTTGCAGACTGGGTAAGAGAACATAAAGAGATAAGAACGGTACTTGCAAGCGGAAGACAGTACTATACTCTCGAAAGGCAATTTGACGACTTAAAGGACTGTGCACTCTTCGTAGCGGAGAACGGTGCCATCGTCTATAGCGGAGATGAAGTCATCTACGAGAACAGCATGGATCCCAAGGCTGTGGAAGGAGCTCTCGAGGTGATACTCGGGCTTCCCGGAGCAATTCCCATAATGTGCGGCGTTGAATCCGCATATATAGCGGAAGCCTCAAAGGAAGCCATGACGGAGTCGGCCAAGTACTACGCAAGGCTGAAGTTCGTTGAAGATCTTCACGAGTATGTACATAAGGACCGCTTCCTGAAGATCGCAGTATTCTTCGCAGGAAGAGATGCGGAGAGAGCGTACAATTCCATGCCCGAGCTTCCCGAGGGTGTATCTCCCCTCCTGTCGGGAGACCGCTGGATCGATGTAGCCAACGACAGCATAGGTAAGGGAGAGGCTATCAATAAGATAAGGATCAAGTATGGTCTCGAGAAGGATGAGTGCATGGCTTTCGGAGATTATCTGAACGACATGTCCATGATCCTGGAATGCGGGCAGAGCTATGCCATGAAGAATGCCCATGAAGACATAAAGAGAGCAGCAAAGTATGTTACGGAATACGATAACGATAATGACGGTGTCATGCGGGTATTAAGGAATATACGAGGTCTTAAGGAAACTGTCTGATAGAACACTGCGGTTGATGTATAATCTCAGGTAGTATTATGTGTGTTGGCGGAGGAATAAGAATATGATCATCGAGTACAGAGGACATTCATGTTTTAAGATCACCCAGGATCGATTCTCTCTTATTACCGATCCTTATGCGAAGGGCTCGGTACCGGGGCTTCAGTATCTTGACGAGGAAGCCAATCAGGTCATCTGCTCTCATCAGCACGGAGACCATTACGGACTCGAGGAAGTCAGGCTTTCCGATGTAAGAGTGGATACCCCTTTTGACCTGGCTCTCGTCGATACTTTCCATGATGATAAGGAAGGTGCCTTGAAAGGCAAGAACAATATAAGCATCATCTCCTATAAGGATACCAAGGTAGTCCACATGGGAGATATAGGATGTATTCCCGAAGACGACGAGATAGAGAAGCTCAAAGGCTGCACGGTGCTCCTTATCCCCGTAGGAGGATTCTATACGGTAGAGCCGGATATCGCATGGGAGATCATAAGGAAGATCGACCCTCAGGTCGTAGTCCCCATGCATTACAGGGGGAAGACTTACGGATATGATGTCATAGGAACGGTCGATGATTTCCTGAAGCTCGGCGATCTTCCCGTAGAGCGTATCGGAAGCACCCTTGATACGGACACTCTGGGAGATGACAGAAAGGTAGTCGTCATGACTCCTTCCAAGGCGTGATTTGTAACACAATAAGCGGGTCCTTTTTGATACAATTAGAACCCGAAAGAAGGTAAATGCGGTATGTATAAAGTTGGATTCAGCAGTGAGAAATATGCACAGCTCCAGTCCCAGAAGATCAGGGACAGGATCGGCCAGTTCGGAGGCAAGCTCTATCTGGAATTCGGAGGCAAGCTCTTTGACGATTACCATGCTTCAAGAGTACTTCCCGGATTCGAGCCCGACAGCAAGGTCAAGATGCTGATGCAGCTCAAGTCTGATGCGGAGATAGTCATCGTCATCAATGCCGATGCTATCGAGAAGAGCAAGAGAAGAGGCGACCTCGGTATCACATATGATCAGGATGTATTAAGGCTCATCGATGCTTTCACCGAGATAGGTCTCTACGTAGGAAGCGTATGTATCACCCAGTTCAAGGGACAGGCTCTTGCAGAGAAGTTCGAGCAGAGGCTCCGCCAGCTCGGCGTAAAAGTATATAAGCATTATCCCATCGAAGGCTATCCTTCCAATATCCCACTCATCGTCAGCGATGACGGATACGGCAAGAATGACTACATCGAGACATCAAGATCCCTTGTAGTAGTTACGGCCCCCGGACCCGGATCGGGCAAGATGGCTACATGCCTTTCCCAGCTCTACCATGAGAACAAGAGAGGCATCAAGGCAGGATATGCCAAGTTCGAGACATTCCCTATCTGGAGCATCCCTCTTCAGCACCCTGTCAATATCGCATATGAGGCTGCTACCGCGGACCTTAATGATGTCAATATGATCGATCCGTTCCATCTCGAGGCTTACGGAGAGACAACGGTCAACTACAACAGGGATGTAGAGATCTTCCCCGTAGTAAATGCGATCTTCGATAAGATCTACGGAGAGTCTCCTTATAAGAGCCCTACGGATATGGGTGTCAATATGGCAGGTTTTGCCATCACTGACGATGAGGCATGCTGTGAGGCCAGCAGGCAGGAGATCATCAGACGTTACTACGAAGCAAAGTGCAATGTGAGACAGGGTCTTTCCGACGGCACTGACGTCAATAAGCTCGAGCTCCTCCTTAACAAGTCCGGTATCGAAGTATCAGACAGGAAGTGCATCAGCGCCGCTCTCGTGAGAGCAGATCAGACAGGTGCTCCGTCCGTAGCTCTCGAACTTCCCGACGGCCAGGTGGTAACGGGCAAGACGACTGATCTTTTAGGTCCCGCTTCGGCAGCGCTCCTCAATGCGCTCAAGGTCCTTGCGGGTATCGACCACGAGATCCCTCTTATCTCACCTAATGTCATCGAGCCCATCCAGGATCTTAAGGTCAATCACATGGGCAATCACAACCCGAGGCTCCATACTGATGAGACGCTGATCGCTCTTACGATCTCCGCTCAGACCAACCCGGTTGCGGAACTTGCGATGCAGCAGATAAGCAAGCTCAAGAACTCGGATGCTCATTCCACTACGATGCTCTCCAATGTCGATATGAACATGATGCATAAGCTGGGCATCAATATCACATGCGAGCCTACATACGAGACCAAGAAGCTCTACCATAAGTAATGAGATAAGATAAGACTTCAACGGACATCGGAAGATGTCCGTTTTCTTATGTCAAAAATAAAGTCAGGAAAAGTCAAAAAAGTTGTTGACATTCATCGCGGGCCGTAAGATAATAAACTTAGTCAAAGAAAGTCAAAGTCAAAGGAGGAGTATATCAAGTGGCAAGATTAGTCGATGTCATAGAGATGATGATCAAAGAGATGCTCGATGAGAACGACGGAAGCGCTACCATAAGCAGAAGTTCCCTCGCAGAGAGAGCCAACTGTGTACCTTCCCAGATAACTTACGTCCTTTCGACCAGGTTCAAGGCGGGCAACGGCTATATAGTCGAGAGTAGAAGAGGCGGCGGCGGTCAGATAACGATCACCAGGGTCCAGCATCTTACTCAGAGCGACTACCTCAAGGGCGTGCTGGATTCCATAGAGTCCGACCTGACACAGCAGCAGGCCAAGACTCTTCTTGAGAACTGTATCGCCTGCGGTGCGATAAATGCAAGGGAAGGCAAATGCGTTATGTCCGCGGTATCCGACAGGGCGCTCGCCAAGGTGGATACGGATATAAGGTCGGTAGTACGTGCCGATATATTCAGGAATGCAATGCTCGGGCTGATGCTCGATAAGTAAGATAAGAGGAGAAGATAACATGAGATGTGAGAGATGCGGAGCCCCTTTGGGGAACAAGATAATAAGATATAACGGCATGCTCCTTTGTGAGAAGTGTGCCAGGGATCTTCGAGTGGAGGATCCCTTCAGAGGAAGTGTGGCGGATCTGTTCGACCAGTCCTTCTCGATCCTCGGAGAACTCTCCAATGCGATAATGACCGGCGGCAATGAACTGGATTTTGCAAACGCGAATACCCAGATCAGATGTCCCAGATGCAAGACCACCCTTCGCGACGTGGAGACTAACGGAGCAGTAGGATGCATAGAATGTTACAACACGTTCAATGAGACCATACTCAAGGATATCCTTAAGAGACAGGGTTCCAGCGAATACAAGGGAAGAAAGCCCGGTACAAGGGCGGAGATAGAGGAGAGCGGCGAGACGGAAGTCAAGCCCAAGACTCCGGTCAAGCCCGCAGCCGCTGCTAAGCCCGAGCCCGAGAAGAAGGAGGATCCCAAGCCTTCGTCCAAGGCGGATCTTCTCGAGAAGATCAAGAAGGCCGATCTCGGTACGGTATCGGATGACGATCTTAAGGAAGCCATGATGCTGGCCGCAAAGAACGAAGATTATGATCTTGCAGCGAGACTTCGAGATGAACTCAAGAGCAGAAAGGGGGACAACTGATATGTGGTACGAACTGCCCGGTAAGGATACGGATGTAGTACTGTCCTCCAAGGTAACTATCGTAAGGAATATCAAGGGATTTGCTTTCCCTTCCAGGATGACGGATGCCGACAGGGAGAATGCCATGGGCATGATCAGGCAGGCCGGCGGCAATATGGGATTCAACTTTATCCGCTGTGAGGAGATGGACGATGCCGCCAAGGAAGATATCTTCGATCAGTATTTCTGCAAATACGATTTCCTGAATTCCGATTCCAAGACCGCATTCCTTCTGGGAAAGAAGGAAGGACTCGGTGTCCTTCTGGGCGACAGGGAGCATATAAGCATCGTCTCCTTCACGTCAGGTGATGACGTGACCGCCGCATACAAGGCAGCCGAGGAGGTAGCGGAGAACTTCGAGAAGACTATGGACATAGCATATTCGGATAAGCTCGGCTTCCTTACATCGGATATCAGATATATAGGTACGGGACTTACGATAAGCTTCCTCGTATGCCTTCCCGGCATAGAGAAGACCTCGGGCGCACTCGCTATCCTGAGCAAGAGAGCCGAGAAGTACGACTGGCAGATAAGGCCTATCCTTCAGAGCGACGGCAACAAGGAGCCCGGAATGTTCGAGATAAAGAGCGTTGCTACCCTGGGTGTCAGCGAGAGCGATATGGTAACGAGGGCACAGAAGGTGATAGCCGACGCGGTCAAGCTGGAGAGGTCCTGCAGGAGCAATATCTGTAAGAAGAAGTCCCTTATCGTGGAGGATCAGTTCTACAGATCCTATGCACTCCTCCGCTATGCGAGAAAGATCGAAGCATCTGAGGTCATACTCCTCCTGAGCTGGCTTCGAATGGGGCTTCAGAGGATAGAAGGAAATGAAGTGGATCTCGACTGGGATACGCTCAACACGCTCACACATAAGGTAAGAAGAGATTATTCCGCAGTGGATACGAGAGGAAGAAAGAATGCAGCCGCTGCGGTAGAACGTGCCGACAGGATAAGGAAGGCACTCAAGAAGGACAGCGAAAGGGGATGATAGCATGAAACTTACACAGGAGACCACACAGGTCATCGTATATTCCAAGAGGCTCGCAGACTCACAGGGCGGACGCATGATCTCTACGGAGCCGGTGCTCGCCGCCATAGCAGCGGTGGACTGTCCCGCCAAGGAGATACTTTCGAGGAACGGCGTCACCATGGAGAGCTTATGCGAGCTCATATCTGCCGACGACATGGTCATAGAAGCTCCCGTGAACGATTATGAGATAGAAGAGAGCCTTCGTATGTTGAGACTCGAGACCAAGAGACTCTTCAACGATGCCGCGGATATCTCCAGGAGAGTCGGAATGCAGGGTGTCATAGCTCCCGAGCATCTCCTCTTCGTCCTTGCCAACAGCAGGGCCATGACGGCTAACGGACTCCTCACGAGAGCAGGTGCCGATATAAGCGGCATAATCGATGACTTAAGTTCGGAGTTCAATTCCAGAGGAGCAAGAGCCGAACTCGGCGGATACAGCGAGGCAGGTCCCGAGCTGGGTGCTCCCGGAAGAGGCGGCAGGAAAGAGAAGAACAAGAAGGGCGGACATAAGACCCTGGACGAATTCGGTAAGAACCTTACTCAGATGGCCAAGGACGGAAAGATCGATCCCGTTATCGGAAGAGAGGAAGAGATCAACCGCGTTATGCAGATCCTTGCCAGAAGGACCAAGAACAATCCCTGTCTCGTAGGTGATCCCGGTGTAGGTAAGACCGCTATCGCGGAAGGCCTTGCACTCAAGGTCGCTACAGGCGACGTACCCGATATCCTTCAGGGCAAGTCCGTATACAGCATCGACATGGGATCCATGGTGGCAGGTTCCAAGTACAGAGGTGACTTCGAGGAGAGGATCAAGAACGTCCTTACCGAAGCCACATCAGATCCCAACATCATCCTCTTTATCGATGAGATCCATACTCTTATAGGTGCAGGCGGAGGCGAAGGTTCTCTTGATGCCGCCAACATCATGAAGCCCATGCTCACCAAGAATGAGCTCCGCATCATCGGCGCTACGACGATGGATGAATACAGCAAGTATATCGAGAAGGATTCCGCTCTCGAGAGACGTTTCCAGAAGGTCATCGTAGATGAGCCTTCCACTTCTGAGGCTATTCAGATCCTTAAGGGCCTTCGTCCCAAGTACGAGGAACATCACAAGATCCGCATCACGGACGATGCCATCGAGCAGGCCGTAATGCTCTCATCAAGATATGTATCCGACAGGTTCCTTCCCGATAAGGCCATCGACCTTATAGATGAGGCCGCAGCAAGGAAGAGGATCAACTTCGCGGACGATAACGAGAAGAGAAAGATCGAGACAAGGCTCAAGGAGATAGAGGAAGAGAAGGCTAAGGCTTCCGAGAACCTGGAGTTCGAGAAGGCGGCAAGCCTCAAGCAGGAGGCCTGTAAGCTGGAAGAGAGGCTTTCCGGCATCAAGGAGAAGACTGCTCCCGACGCCGAAGGATTTACCGGTACTCTTACGGTAGACGATATCGCAGATGTACTTTCCAAGTGGTCCGGTATCCCCGTAGCAAAGATCACAGAGAGCGATGCCGAGAGGCTCAAGGGTCTTGAGGACGAACTTAAGAAGAGAGT
>JAEEGL016038647.1_pt1 | contig 13110 bp, 10 predicted proteins | sample 9134231 | NCBI WGS metagenome assembly JAEEGL01 (sample SAMN16246548, study PRJNA631951) | gut metagenome | biome: gut microbiome; feature: rumen; material: fiber-attached | host: Bos | place: Iran: Karaj | collected 2018-10 | reverse complement strand
TTTCTATAAGACCAGGACCAACGGCGAGTTCGTCAATACCGTAAAAAGGATCAAGTGGACATACTGACAAGGTCCAGCTGCTCTTTCAGGTAACTGATGACGCTGGCCCTCGTGATGATGCCGATAAAGGCACCGGAATCATCGGTAACGGGGACAAAGTTCTGGGCACTGGCCATATGGACCAGGTCTTCAATATCAGCTTCGATATCCACAGGCAGATAATCGCGTATCCTTCGGACAGAAGTGAGCGGCCGGTTCTCTGCCTTTTTTAATGTAAGATTGTCGTGCTTTTTAATATCCCACAAAAGATCTCCTTCGGTCAGGGTGCCCACATATATGCCGGTCTTCTCATTGATGACGGGAACCGTGCCGAAGTGGTGCTTTTCCATTTTTTCCAGAGCCTGCCTCATGGTGTCGGAGTCATAAACATAGGTCACATCGCTCTTGGGTGTGAGAAAAAACATTATATTCATAACTGGCAGCCCCGGTATTATTCGTCTGCCCTGTAGACTATGGCAGCGGCAATGCGGTCGGCTTCAGCCTGGCCGAGGCATCTTTTCACAAGAGCAAGGGCAAAATCGATAGCGGTGCCCATGCCGCGGCTGGTTATGATGTTGCCGTCGGTCACGACCGGATCGGTGACAAGTTCGGCACCACCTTCGAGGAGCCTTTCTTCAACGCTGGGATGGCAGGCGGCGGTCTTTCCCTTAAGGAGCCCAAGGTCCGCGAGAATGGAAGGGGCCGCGCAGATCGCTGCAACAGGTTTTCCCTTTTCAGCAAAATCGGTGATCGCACCGGTCAGCAGGGGTGAAGCGCCCAGCCTCGTCGTCCCGGGCATTCCGCCGGGCAGGACCAGCATGCCGATATCATCGAAACGGACGGAATCTATGGTGGTGTCGGTAACGATCGTGAGGTCGTGGGAAGAAGTGACGACTGGTTTGTCATTAAGCGATACAGTAAGGGTCGGCATTCCTGCGCGGAACAGTATATCCGTCACTGTCAGCGCTTCTATCTCCTCAAAACCGTCTGCAAAAAACACCGCTGTCTTAAACTCAGTTTTCGCATCAAACATATTTGTATTGCTCCTTTCGGTTACATTCATCCTGCGGGATATACCGGCAGGACCATACTCATTATACAGTCTGGCCGCTGTGATAAATGTGAAGATTGTATAAAATAATCCGGGCTTGTGGTATCATTTGTCTATGACTATAGAAGCGGAAAACATTACCAAAATATATGATGACAGAAAGGTCCTGGACAATTTCTGCCTTGAGATCAAGGACGAAGCGGCCTATCTGATCACAGGTCCTTCCGGAAGCGGAAAGACCACCTTTCTCAACATCCTGCTGGGACTTGTCAAACCTGACAGCGGCAGGATAAGGCTGCTGGGTGACTACAAGTATCCCTATATCCTGGCGGGTACTGTATTTCAGGAAGAGAGGCTGTGCGAGGATTTTTCTGCCGTACGGAACGTTTATATGGTAAACCGCAAGCTGTCGCCGTCTTTTGCGCGGGAGGAACTTGAACAGCTTCTGCCTGCCGATGAACTGGACAAACCCGTCAGGGAACTTTCGGGCGGTATGAGGAGAAGGGTCAGCATCGTCAGGGCTGCAGCGGTCCCCTCCGACCTGCTCGTTATGGACGAGCCTTTTACAGGCCTCGATCCTGAAACACGTCAGAAAGCGATCGAATATATCCTGAAGAAAAGGGGAGACAAGCCCCTTGTCATCACTTCCCATGAGACAGAAGGCCTTGAATTCTGCAGAAAAGTGCCTGTCCATCCGTGATTCAAAGAAATACTTGTGTTATACTATATAGTTGTGTTTTAATCTGTTAGCAGCGTAATAGATCCATTTCCGAAGGAGAAACCAAATGAACGTAAGTGTTGAAAAGCTTGAAAACAATATGGCAAAGCTGACGGTCGAGGTAGCGGCCGAAGAGTTTAACAAGGCCATTAATGCGGTATATCAGAGACAGAAAGGCAGGATCAACGTGCCTGGTTTCAGAAAGGGCAAAGCCCCCCGTAATATTATTGAAAAAATGTATGGTTCCGGCGTTTTCTATGAAGATGCCGCTAATGATACGATCAACAGCACATATCCCGACGCGGTGGATGACTGCGGCGAGTCTGTGGTTTCCGATCCCGAACTGGCCGTGGAACAGCTGGAAGCGGGAAAACCTTTCATCTACACGGCGACCGTCGCGCTGAAGCCGCCGGTAAGCCTTGGAAAGTATAAAGGTGTTGAGACGGAGAAGATCGAAGTTTCCGTTACGGATGAGGAACTTGCGAACAGGCTTAAGAGCGAGCAGGAGAAGAACGCCAGCTTTAAGACCGTTACAGACCGTGCCGTTGCGGACGGCGATATGATCCAGCTGGATTTTGAAGGCTTTGTCGACGGTGTCGCCTTTGATGGCGGAAAGGGTGAGGATTACCCGCTGACGATCGGCTCAGGATCTTTCATTCCCGGTTTTGAAGAACAGCTCATCGGCGCCGAGATCGGCAAGGAACTGGACGTCAATGTCACATTCCCCGAAAACTACCAGGCCGAGAACTTAAAAGGCAAGGACGCTACGTTCAAGTGCACGGTCAAAGGTATCCGTGAAAAGGAACTTCCGGAACTGGACGACGAGTTTGCCGATGAAGTATCCGAGTTCTCAACGCTTGAAGAGTACAAGGAAGATCTGAAAAAGTCCATGCTCGAACTGAAAGAGAGCAATGCGAAGACACAGAAGGAAGACGCGGTCATCGGCGCCATCGTCGAAGACTCTGCGATCGAGATCCCTGCCCCCATGCTGCAGACACAGCAGAAACAGATGCTGGATGAATTCGAGCAGCAGCTCCGTATGCAGGGTATGACCCTGGAACAGTACGCGGGATATGCCGGTGTGACCAGGCAGCAGCTTCTGGATGAGCTGGCTCCCAATGCCGAGAGAAGGATCCGCACAAGACTGGTCCTTGAAGAGATCGCAAAGCAGGAGAATATCACGGCATCCGAAGAAGAGTACGAAGCCGAGCTTCAGAAGATGGCAGACCAGTACCGCACCGAACTCGACAATATCAAAAAGATGTTCACCGACAGGGATAAAGAGAGGATGATGGAAGACATCGCTGTCCAGAAGGCGGCTACTTTCGTGACCGATGCTGCGGTGGAAGTCGAGAAGAAGGCAGAAAAGAAAGAAGATAAGCCGGAAGAATAAGACTGAAGGATCAAACAGAACAAAGGAGGCGTAATGGCCAGCTTTATTCCTTATGTAATTGAACAGACAGGCAACGGAGAACGTTCTTATGATATTTTCTCCCGCCTTTTAAAAGAAAGGATCGTTTTCCTCGGGGACCAGGTCAATGACGCTACGGCTGAGCTTGTCGTGGCACAGATGCTGTTCCTGGAGGGGGAAGATCCCGAAAAGGATATCCAGTTCTATATCAACAGCCCCGGCGGGTCTATCTCTGCCGGCATGGCGATCTATGACACGATGAATTTCGTAAAGTGCGATGTTTCGACGATCTGTGTCGGCATGGCCGCGAGCATGGGCGCATTCCTGCTTGCGGGCGGCACAAAGGGCAAAAGGTTTGCCCTGCCCAATTCGGAGATCCTGATCCACCAGCCTCTGGGCGGGACCGAAGGCCAGGCATCCGATATCGCGATCCAGGCGGCGCATATGGCCAGGATCAAGGAAAGGATGAACCGTCTGCTTGCGCAGAATACAGGCAGGGACTACGAAGAGATCGTAAAGGATACGGACAGGGATAACTGGATGACAGCGCAGGAAGCGCTGGATTACGGCCTTATCGATCATATTTATACCACGCGCAAGGAAGCGGAAGGGGAGATCTGATGGCGGACAACAGAAGGATGGAGCCGAGATGCTGCTCGTTCTGCGGACGCACGGAAAGCCAGGTCAGAAAACTGATCTCCGGTCCTGACGGTGTATTTATATGTGACGAATGCGTCGCGATCTGCTCTGACATTATGGAGGAAGCGCTGGAAGAAGACGGCTTTGTTACGCAGGATGACGTTTCCGAAGATGAGATCAATCTCTTAAAACCGGCGGAGATCCGCGAGTTCCTGGATGAATATGTGATCGGACAGGATGAAGCCAAAAAAGTCCTGAGTGTTTCGGTATACAATCATTATAAAAGAGTCATGGCGGCGGAAAACGGCGCGGACAGTGACGGTGTGGAGCTGCAGAAGAGCAATATCCTTATGCTCGGGCCTACCGGTTCGGGCAAGACTTATCTTGCCCAGACACTGGCGAAGATCATCAATGTGCCCTTTGCCATTGCAGACGCCACGACACTGACAGAAGCGGGTTATGTCGGCGAAGATGTGGAGAATACCCTGCTGAAGCTGATCCAGGCCGCTGATTACAATATCGAACGGGCTCAGCTCGGGATCATCTATATCGACGAGATCGACAAAATATCCAAGAAGGGCGAAAATGTCTCGATCACGAGGGACGTTTCGGGCGAGGGTGTCCAGCAGGCACTTTTAAAGATCATTGAAGGCACGATGGCATCCGTGCCCCCGCAGGGAGGAAGGAAACATCCCCAGCAGGAGCTGATCCAGATCGACACTTCCAACATCCTCTTCATTTGCGGCGGTGCTTTCGACGGTCTCGAGAAGATCATCGACGCAAGGCTCGATCACAGGGCCATGGGTTTTTCCGCCACAGTAAATACAAAAGACAAGAAGGATATCGGCAAGGTCCTGAAGGAAGTGCTGCCGGAGGATCTGGTCAAATTCGGGCTGATCCCGGAATTTATCGGCCGTGTGCCGGTCGTCGTATCTCTGGACGGCCTTGACAGAGATGCACTGGTCAGGATCCTGACCGAACCCAGGAATGCGCTCGTCAAGCAGTATGCGAAGCTCCTTGGTTTCGATAATGTCAAACTTTCTTTCGATCCGGACGCTATTACCGCGATCGCGGACCTGGCTGTCCAGCGTAAAACAGGCGCCAGGGGTCTTCGTTCGATCCTGGAAAAGATCATGATGGATGTCATGTACGAGATCCCTTCAGATGAGACCATCACCGAGTGCAAGATCACAAGGGCTTCCGTCACCGGCGAAGGGGCACCCCTTGTACTGCACAGGGGCGAAGCGGGCAGTACGACAGCTTCGGCCTGAACTTAAACCTATGGTAATCAAATCAGTTAATCTTGAGACTGTGGTCGGCATAACCAGCAAACTTCCGGTGCATACGTGGCCGGAGTTCGCGTTTGCCGGCCGCAGCAACGTCGGCAAGTCAACTCTTATCAACGGTATCGTCAACCGTAAGAATTACGCTCATACCAGCGGCAAACCCGGCAAGACCCAGACGATCAATTATTACAATGTAAATGACGAATTCTACCTGGTCGACCTGCCCGGCTACGGTTATGCTACAGCCGCTGTTGCCGAGAAGGCAAAATGGGGTAAAATGATAGAAGAGTATCTGCATTCCAGTAAATCGCTGAAGCAGGTATTCCTGATCGTTGACATAAGACATGAGCCTTCGGAAGACGACCTTCTGATGCTGCGCTGGATCGTTGAAGCAGGATTTGCGCCTGTTGTGATCGCGGCAAAAGCAGATAAGATCAAACGGTCACAGCTTCAAAAGCATGAGAAGATGATCAGGGAATCGTTAACGAAATGTCTGTCGGAATATGATCAGGCGGATGCGCTGAGGCTGATCCTCTGGTCAGGAGAGACCAAAGCCGGCAGAGACGAGATCATAACACTTCTTGAGGAACAAGCCTGAAAACGGAGAAATGGGGGGTATTATGGGTATTTTTCAGCGTAAGGATAAGACAGAAAATACAACCGGTGCGGCTTCGGATCCTGTGCAGGGGCTGAGCGAACAGCTGATGAAGAGCGTGCGGCTCTTCAAACTGGACCAGATTCTCCTGCCGATTCTGACGGTCATTCTCGGCATTCTTTTCCTGATCTGGCCGGAAGTTTCACTCCAGGTCATGGCAAGGATCGTCGGTGTCGTCCTGGTGATCAGCGGTATATGTTCCGCGGTCTACTTTTTCAGGAGCAGCAAAAGGCTGCTTCTGCATTCCGGTATCCTGTGCATCGGAATGATCAATATCGTTATCGGTATCTGGATATTGTACGCGCCGGACTTCATCATCGCGCTCATGCCAAAACTCATCGGGCTTTTGCTCCTGATCAACGGCATCGTCACGTTCACGGCGGCTGTTACCCTGGCAAGGAGCAACTACAGCAGGTGGTGGATAACGCTGATCCTGTCGATCATCATTTTCGCTGCAGGCATCCTTTTCCTGGTCAGGCCTTTTGAGACTGCCATGGTCTTTATGAGGATCGCAGGCGCTTCACTCGTCTATACGGGCGCTGCCAACCTGTATAGTTATTTCATCCTCAAAAAGGCGATCAAAGAGGTCTCACGAGCCGTACAGAATGCGGCAGATTCATTCGGCGCGCAGATGCAGGATCTGGCACAGGCTGGAACAGCCGGCACGCAGGATACTGCTGCAAAGAAAGAATCATATTTCTGAAGATCAACATTATCATGATAAGAAAAAAGCCGGTCCTGACCGGCTTTTTCTTATTTGCTGAAGTCATAAGCCGGAAAATGTCAGTTTATAATTTATTTATGAATTACCAGTTGACATATGCCTGCATGCTGTTATACTTCATATAGAACAAATAAAACAAAAAGGAGGGACTTTTATGAATATCCAAAAGTTTACTCAGAAATCAATAGAAGCTGTCAACAACTGTGAAAAGCTGGCATATGAGTATGGGAACCAGCAGATCGGACAGGAGCACCTTTTATATTCACTGCTGACCCTGGATCAGTCCCTGATCCGCAGGCTCATAGAGAAGATGGGCGTGGATCCGGACGCGTTTACAGAAAGCGTAAGGGGAGCCGTCTCAGCGCTTCCCAAAGTGCAGGGTTCATCGGCAAATGTTTATATCAGTGCTGACCTGAACAGGGTCCTGATCGGTGCGGAGGATGAAGCAAAGACGCTGGGAGACGATTACGTCTCGGTCGAGCATCTGTTCCTCTCCCTGATCAAAAATGCCAACAGTGCGATGAAGAACCTGCTTGTGTCGGGCGACATAACCAGGGAGAGATTCCTGCAGGCGCTCTCGACAGTCAGAGGCAATCAGCGTGTGACGAGCGACAATCCTGAAGCTACCTATGATACGCTTGAGAAATACGGTGAAGAACTCGTCAGCAAGGCGAAGGCGCAGAAGCTCGATCCTGTGATCGGCAGGGATACGGAGATCCGGAACATCATCCGTATCCTGTCCAGGAAGACCAAGAACAACCCTGTCCTGATAGGCGAGCCCGGCGTCGGCAAGACCGCTGTGGTCGAAGGACTTGCGCAGCGTATCGCTGCCGGTGACGTGCCTGCGGCCCTAAAGGACAAGAAGATCTTTTCGCTGAATATGGGTTCGCTGGTAGCCGGTGCCAAATACAGGGGCGAGTTCGAGGAAAGGCTGAAAGCTGTCCTGGAAGACGTCAAGCAGAGCGACGGTGAGATCCTGCTGTTCATCGATGAGCTGCACACCATCGTCGGTGCCGGCAAAGGAGACGGTGCACTGGATGCGGGCAACATGTTAAAGCCAATGCTGGCCAGGGGCGAGCTGCACTGCATCGGCGCGACGACACTGAACGAGTACAGGGAGTATATTGAAAAGGACGCTGCCCTTGAGAGACGATTTCAGCCTGTCATGGTAGACGAACCTACAGTGGAGGATACCATCTCGATCCTGCGCGGTATCAAGGAACGGTATGAAGTATTCCACGGCGTCAAGATCATGGATAATGCCCTGGTCAGCGCAGCTGTTCTTTCCAACAGATATATCACAGACAGGTTCCTGCCTGATAAGGCGATCGACCTGGTCGATGAAGCCTGCGCGATGATCAGGACAGAGATGGATTCCATGCCCACCGAACTGGATGAGCTGCAGAGGAAGATCCTCCAGATGGAGATCGAGGAGACTGCTCTTAAAAAGGAAGACGATCCGCTGAGCCAGGAAAGACTGCTGGACCTGCAGAAGGAACTGGCTGAATTGAAGGACGACTTTTCTGAAAAGAAGGCTTTATGGGAGAACGAGAAACAGAAGCTCGACAACCTGTCCACGCTCCGCGAACAGATCGACGCAGTCAGCACAGAGATCCAGAAAGCCCAGATGGAGGGTGATCTCAATAAAGCAGCCGAACTCCAGTACGGCACACTGCCGCAGCTGAAAAAGCAGCTGGAGGAAGAAGAGAACGATGCAAAGGACGAGGATCTTTCCCTTGTCCATGAACGGGTGACAGAGGATGAGATCGCACGGATCATCGCCAGATGGACCGGCATCCCGCTGGACAAACTGACAGAAAGCGAGAGGCAGAAGACACTGCAGCTGCCTGACCAACTCCATAAGAAGGTCATTGGCCAGGACGAAGCAGAGACGAGAGTACCAGAGGCCATCATGCGCAGCAAGACCGGCATCAAGGAGCCTACCGAACCTATCGGCTCCTTCATGTTCCTTGGCCCTACCGGCGTCGGCAAGACCGAGCTCGCCAAGGCTCTGGCGGAAGCCCTGTTCGATGACGAGAAGAACATGGTCCGTATCGATATGAGTGAATACATGGAGAAATTCTCAGTATCCAGGCTCATCGGAGCGCCTCCGGGATACGTCGGCTACGAAGAAGGCGGTCAGCTGACAGAAGCCGTCCGCAGAAGGCCTTATTCGGTCGTACTGTTCGACGAGATCGAGAAAGCCCATCCGGATGTCTTCAATGTGCTGCTGCAGGTACTGGACGATGGCCGGATCACCGATTCACAGGGCAGGACCGTCGACTTCAAGAACACCATCCTGATCATGACCAGCAATATCGGTGCGGACCTGATCCTGCAGGATCTGGCCAACAGACAGGACGGTGAGGACGCGGCCAACGAGCAGATCTCCGAAAAGTGCGAGGAAATGGTCATGGACCTTCTGCATTCGCACTTCCGTCCGGAATTTCTGAACCGTCTGGACGAAACGATCCTGTTTACACCGCTGTCCAAGGACAACATTTCCGGTATCATTGACCTGATTCTTGCTGACCTGAACAAGAGGCTCTCAGACCGCCAGGTCGAGATCAGGATGACGGACAGCGCCAGGGAGTTCGTTACGGATGCCGCTTACGACCCGCTCTACGGCGCAAGACCGCTGAAGCGTTACATACAGAAATATGTGGAGACGCTTTCCGCGAAGCTCATCCTTTCCGGAGAGGTCGACGAAGGCGATACCATCGAGATCACGGTGGAAGACAACGCGCTCGGTGCCTATGTGGAAAAGGGCACGAGAGTGATGGGCAGAACAGAGTAAAATCCTATCGCAGTCAACGGCGGGAGGCAATGCCTCCCGCTGTTCTTTTGTCCGGGTCTAAATATAGTATTATGCATTAATATCTTGCACAACATATCCACAAATCAATATAATATAATATTGGAGTTTTATAGTTTGCTCTAAGCAGATACTGCAGACCTGAAAAAGGGGATTCGGATAGATGAACATACTGGATGAACTGAAAAAAGAGGAAAAATACTGCTGCGGCTGCGCGGCATGTGAGAATGCGTGCCCGACCGGGGCGGTCACATTCAGGCCGGACAAATGGGGATTCTATTATCCTGAGACTGATCCGGATAAGTGTATCAACTGCGGACGCTGCACGGCAGTATGTCCGAAGCTTTCTGCGGACAGGTCAAATGCCGAGGAACCGGAGTGTTATGCTGCACAGGCAACGGACGACATCCGGTTCATGAGTTCATCGGGCGGTATGTTTACAGTGCTGGCGGAGCATATCCTGTCACAGGGCGGCGTGGTAGCCGGAGCAGCTATGGAAGATGACTACAGCGTACACCATATGCTGGTGGAAGACTGTGACGAGCTGTACCGGCTGCGCAAGTCAAAATATGTGCAGAGCTTTACCGGAGATATTTATAAACAGTGTGCCGCAAAGCTCAAAGAAGGTAAAAAAGTCCTCTTCACCGGTTGTCCCTGCCAGGTGGCAGCCATGAAGAATTACGCGAAATATAACTGCAAAAACGAAACGGAAAATCTTTACCTTGTAGATATTCTCTGTCACGGTGTGCCGTCGGTGCAGATGCTGCAGGACTATGTGAAGGAAAACTTCGACGGGGAAAAACTGCAGACCATCGATTTCCGCAGCAAGCTGAACGGCTGGCGGTCGGACCAGATCAGAGTCTTCTGGAAGGATGGTTCTTCGGACAGGATCGAATGGCAGAACAGCGCATATGAAGAAGGGTTTCAGCGCAATATAAGCTTAAGAGACGGCTGTGAAGACTGTGAATTCGGCGGACACTGCAGACAGGGAGATCTGACGATCGGCGACTTCTGGCAGGTCGAGCGGCATGATCCCGCTCTGAATGATCTAAACGGGACCAGTGTTGTGCTTATCAATAATGATAAAGGAAGAGATCTGTTTGATACTATACGTCAGCAGCTGATACTGGCTGAATCTGTCCCGATAGAGGCGGCAAGGTATAACCGTCTGCAGACAAAAACGACGCCGCATCCCATGAAAGAAAGATTCCGTCATCTTTATCCTGCCCGTTCCTTTACAGAAGCTGTCTGGCAGTGCAGGCACGCACTGTATGACATAGGACTCGTAGGCAATTATATGGTCAGCAATTATGGCGGGGCATTAACGCAGTTTGCTCTGTATTCGACTCTGGAAAACATGGGTTATTCCGTACTGATGATCGACAGGCCAAAAGACTGTAAGGAACCGCCGCGCGAAAAGCTGAAAATGTTCATGGCAGATGTTTATGCGCCATGGTCCCGGTCCAGGATATTTCCGAACATTGCGGAAATGAAGTTTTTAAACCAGCAGTGCAGGACATTTGTTACGGGTTCGGACCAGCTGTTCAACAATAATCTGTATAACTGGTACGGTAAGATCCAGGCGCAGAATTTTGTTACGGGCAACCATCGTCAGATCGCTTATGCAGCTTCGTTCGGCCATGATTATATCTGGGGGCCGGATTCGGACAGGGGAGAAGAAGCATTTTATTTAAGACGGTTTGATTATTTTTCTGTAAGGGAAGATTCGGGTGTTGATGTCTGCAGGGATTATTTCGGTGTAGAAGCCACTTGGGTCCTGGATCCTGTTTTCCTGTGTCCGAGAGACAGGTATGCCATGCTGATCGACAGGGTGCCAAAGGATAAAATTCCGGGAGAAAAGTACCTGTATACATATATCCTTGACCCGACAAAACAGGCGCAGACGATCATTGAAGACAAGGCAAAGGCTGATGGATTGAGTATTGTCGCAGTAGGAGACAATATTCCGCCTATGAGAAGGAGCGGCCCGCAATGGACTATTCCGTTAAAGACAGGGATCCTTGTAGAAGAATGGCTGGCATATATTAAAAACGCCGACTTTATTATCACTGATTCGTTCCACGGGATCTGTTTCTCCATCATTTTTCATAAGCAGTTCATTGCACTGGTCAACAAGATCCGTGGCGAATCCAGGTTTACCTCATTACTGAGACTGCTGAAGCTGGAAGGACATATCGCCTATACGCTGGAACAGGTCCAGGCGCTGTCCGAAAATTATGAAGAGATCGATTATGAGGCTGTTGACCGGATATTGGACAGTGAGATATCCCGGTCGAAGAAATGGCTTACTGATGCGATAGAAACGGACAAAGAGTCTGATAAGAAACGTGCACTTTCCGCATTTGATATTCTGGACGGGCGCTGTGACGATATCGACAGAAAGATAGACGATCTTCAGAAGCAGATCAACGGGATATATTCATCCAAGGTCCTGGCCGGAGGAAGGAAAGCAGGCGCATTATTCAGGAAACTGCATATTTTGAAACCAAAAGAAGAAGAAAACAGATAAGGGGACAGATTCAGATGTATGCAAAACTGCAGAATATAATATTCCCGGGTGCCGAATTAAAAGACTACGAAGAGCTTTATTACAGGGGAACGGCACCGGTCATACAGGAACTTCCGGCAAGGGAGGCCGCGGCAAACGGCGTACCGGAAGGCACACTGGCTGTCGTCATGCCGGCTTATTCATCCATATCCTTTGACACATACTTTAACGTTTGCAACGTCCATTCCTGGAAAAGATACACAGGCGCTGAAGACATAACTCTGAGGCTGGTGTTCCTTGGAGACATTCTGCTGACTGTCAAAGGACACAGACTGAAGCAGCAGCATGTCGAAACACAGATCATTTCCAGCAACCGGATCAGCAACGAACTGATGCAGGAGACACTGTTTACCCTTGCTGCAGGTAATATGGATTATGATGCCATTTCTTTCAGCATAGAAAATTATAAAAAGCTGGTGCTCCTGAGCGGGGAATGGGGAGCGGAATTTGAAAGAGAGCCACGTCCGGTCGAACTTTCCATTGCGACCACAACCTTCAGGAAAGAAGCATACATATGTAAAAATGCGCAGATCGTTAACGATGCGCTGCTTTTGTCAGGCGAGGATTTCTCAAGACACCTTTATTACCATATCGTGGATAATGGACGCACCCTGAAGGAAGAAGATATTCCGAAGCATGCCCATATATACCTTCATAAAAACCCGAATGCCGGCGGGGCGGGGGGATTTGCCAGAGGCATGATCGAGTCGCTGCACCAGGAACCTTCGGCGACCCATGTCCTTTTGATGGATGATGATATCCTGATCCAGCCGGAGAGCATTTACAGGACGTTCCGTCTCCTGCAGTACGCTGTCGATGAATACAGTGAAGCATTCATCAGCGGGGCCATGCTTTATATGGAAGAAAAGAATGAACAGAAGGAGGATATCGGGTATGTTTCACCGGAAGGGTACTTCCTGCCGCTGAAACAGGAACCCTTTATGCGCCTTGTGCTGCCGGGAGAAGCGCAGAAGTTCGATCTGAATCAGTTGAAGTATATTCTGCTTAATGGTAAGGATTTTCCTGACCAGAGCAGAATGTATGCAGCCTGGTGGTACTGCTGCATACCCGCGGCGGTGATCAGGAGAGAAGGACTTCCCATGCCGTATTTTGTGCGCGGCGACGATATGGAATACGGACTCCGCTGCCGGCCGAAGTTCATGACCATGAACGGCATCAATGTATGGCACCTTGGTTTTTCCG
>JAEEGL013885560.1_pt1 | contig 13110 bp, 4 predicted proteins | sample 9134231 | NCBI WGS metagenome assembly JAEEGL01 (sample SAMN16246548, study PRJNA631951) | gut metagenome | biome: gut microbiome; feature: rumen; material: fiber-attached | host: Bos | place: Iran: Karaj | collected 2018-10 | reverse complement strand
TTACCTATTTATTATAAGCTTGCTGACACTTGCCTTTCCATCGGTATAGATTACCCTTACGAAATATGTAGCGTCAACCATTCCGGCAACATTAAGGGTGAGCGATTCATCGGCAACCTGTCTGCTGACAACCAACCTGCCAACCATATCGTAAACCTGTACTTCGCTGATTTCAGCATTTTCAGAAACAATGTTTACATAGTCGCTTGCTGGATTAGGATAGATATTGAGTACCGGCATAGATTCCATATCAACATAACCGCCTTCGAGGAAGTTGACACTTATTGTATCTGATGCATAGCAGTTACCCGAAGAAACTCTTACCCAGAAGGTATAAATACCAGCACTTAAAGTAGTATCAACGGTTAAAGTTGGACCAGTAAAGCCAGTATTCCAAAGGAACGAATCGTAAATGTCGGGATTTGGAACTGCAATTTCAACGATAGAATGTTCGGCAGCAGTTATGTCATCACCCAAATCAATAACAAGTTCCTCGCCTATTGTAACTTCTACACCAGCCGAAGTCGTACAGCCATATCCGTCGCCATCGACAGTAACCATATAGTAGCCATTCATGCCGACAGTAATTGAACTTGTCATCTCTGTTGTACTCCACATATATTCGCTAGCACCAGCACCAGCATCGAGTACGAACTCGCCACAAGTTACAATCGGCATAGTATCGAAAGCAATGTCAAAATAATCGTGGAAAGTAACAACTACAGTATCACGAGCCACGCAGTTTCCGTGAGCAGAATCTGAAACTTCGAGGAAATATGTTCCACTGAGAGTAACAGTAATCATAGGCTGATAGCCGTATGTACCATGGTTCCAAGAATAATGAGCATATTCTTCATCACCCTGAGGTTCAAGGACTACAGATTCTCCACGGCAAGCGTGAATGTCACGGCCTAAAGTCATATCAGGAGCATTGTTTACTGTAAGAGTTGCATTGTTTGTACGAGCCTCATCACATGCATTTGAAGCGATGCAATAGAAAACGCCATCGTTATTTCTGGTTACATGGTCAATGTGCAAGTTCGGAGTTGTCTGTCCTTCCAAAGCATTACCATTGTTGTACCACTGGTAATGAACGCCATCACCGCTTGCAGCCATTTCAAGTTCATATTCGGCACCTTCGCACAATGCCATTATTGCAGGTTGTGGCTGCATAGTAATAGCAGGCGTAGTTCCTACGGTAACCGTAACCGTATCGGAATAAGCTGTCGGGCAATCAAATTCTGATTCAACCTTGCAATAGTAAGTTCCACCATATTGAGCTGCAACGGTAGGTGCGGTATAAGTCGGACTATTGTTACCTAAATATTCACCATTGCGATACCATGCATATCTAAGTCCGTCGCCTTCGGCAGTAAGAGAAAGGCTAAGCGTACCACCAGTGCAGACATCAAGGTCTTGTGGCTGCATAGTAATTGTCGGCGACAATGTAACGGTAATCAAAACAGAAGCTAAATCATCCGTTCCGCAGGCATTTGTAATGTCGCAAACATAACGGCCTGCCTCATCGTCAGTCAAATTGCTGAAATGCAAATAAGGTTCAGTCGAAACAATTTCAGTTTCACCCTGCTTATGCCAAGCAAATGTTATTCCCTGCTCCTCGAATTCATCTTCATCAATGAGGTCGGCACCCTGATATATACGGTCTGCAATGCTTATAACAGTGTCAACTCCAGAACAAAGCGAAATGCCTGCAGGCAAATCCGGATATACACGAATATGCTGGTTTACATTCAGGTATACAGTGTCGGTACGAACCGAACCGCACTCGTTTGTTGCCAGACAATAATAATAGCGTTCGTGAGTTTCTGCAGAAGGATTAACGACCAAAGTGCTAGTAGTTTCTCCAGATACGTTCTGAGTTGTAATATCAGTATAGTCAAGACCTTCGCCATTGCTATTCTGCCAAATATAAGTAATAGGTTCAATACCAGTAATCTTTGCATAGAACTGAGCCATTTCGCCCTCGCATACAGAAACATCTTCTGGTTGTCCCTCAACTGTCGGAGGCATCTTAACTATTACCTGTGCACTATTTCCACGAACAGTTCCACATCCGTTTGTGAACTCACAGTAATATTCGCCCATGTGAGCCGAATCCATTGCAAATGTTATTGTATTGGTTGTTCCGCCCTCGAAAGGATTGCCATCAAGGAACCAGCGATAAACTATAGTATCAGTAGGATAATTTGTTGTTGCATTGGCATAAAGTGTAACTTCCTCTCCAGCGCAAACAATTGTAGGCTCTGGATTTCCAACAATATTCGGCACTTCGCTTATGATAGTACCAACATTTATAGAAGTCACTGTTGCACAAACATTTGAAACCTGCACATTGAAGGTATTTGAATAGAAAGCAGGGTCGTGAGATGCATTTTCAATCAAAAGAGCACTGGTTGTTGCCGAAGTATTTTCCGACGGATAAGGTGCATTGTTGTAATACCACTGATATTGCAAATCGGTTCCTGTTGCCTCAACCCTAAAAGTAAGATTATCGCCACCACATAGAGCTGCACTACGCGGCTGTGTCGTAATACGTGGCAATTCTACAACCGAAATCTCAAATGGCCCATAAACGCTATCGCCGCATGCATTACTTGCCACGAAACGATATATACCAGCATCTCCGAGCGAAGCCGAAGCCACCTGATAGGAGTTTCCGTGCGAAACAGCCTCATCACCCAAATACCAGTTTCTAACATTAAATCCAGAAACACCAGATGCAACCAAATTAAGGGCAGAACCCTCACATACATAATTCGGAGCCGAAACACTTTCAATAGCAGGAATTGATGTTGCTACATCAACGTGTATCTTTTCTGAATTTTTGCATAGAACAGTGTCGTTCGGGTCATAAAAAATTCGGCAATAGTAATACCCAGCATTTCCAACCGTAGTTGTTGCCGAAACATCCGACAAATTAAGAATGCTTGTGTTTGCTTCTGGAACTTGAACCCAAGAGCCGTCAAGCACACTAACCAAGTCGGTATTATAATACCATTTATAAGTGAATGATGTCAATTCTCCGGTAGTATCAGAAACATATACCTTCAAAATCGCATCATCACCCTCGCACAAACGAGCCTCGCGTTCACTTACTGTAACTACAAGGTCCAACGGACCTGCAATAGTAATAGTCGCCGTAAAAAGCAAAACAGCAACCATAAAAAACTTAATAAATTTTCCTACCATATTACAATCAATTTAATTTCACAAAGTTAAGTAAAAATATAATCACTAATCAAAATTTTTAACATATTAAATATCAGGTTCTACACTACCCATCCTCACAATTTCAGGTTCATCGCCTGTACAATCTATCACCGTCGAAGCAATCAGACCTCCAGCACCACCGTCAATTACAGCATCTACCCTATTTCTATAGTCCTCGTAGATGAGCTCGGGGTCGGTAGGATACTCCATAATTTCATCGTCAATGCGCAACGATGTGGTAAGGATTGGATTACCAAGCATCCTAACTATTTCTGTGATTATCTTGTTATTAGGAACACGAATACCTACAGTTTTCCTATTCTGCTTCAAGATTTTAGGCACATTGTTGTTTGCCTCAAGGATAAAAGTGAACGGACCCGGCAGGTTCCGCTTCATCATCTTGAAGATGGAATTGTCGATTGGCTTGGTATAATCGGAAAGATGGCTCAAACTCTCGCAAATAAACGAAAAATTAGATTTTTCCACCTTAATTCCCTTAAGTTGGGCAACACGTTCAACAGCCTTCGGCTTGGTAATGTCGCACCCCATTCCGTAAACGGTGTCGGTAGGATAAATTATCACTCCGCCCTTTTGCAGAATTTCGACTGCCTGCTTCACCAGACGTTCGGCAGGATTGTCGGGATGTATCTTTATAAGAACTGACATCTACTTGTTCAGTTTGTGATAGTCTTCGAGGAATTTCTGCAAACCAGCATCGGTAAGCGGGTGCTTCAAAAGACCAAGAATAGCGTTGAGCGGACAAGTTGCCACGTCGGCACCCATCTGCATACTTCCTATAATGTGCATTGTGTGACGAATCGAAGCTGCGAGAACCTGAGTCTTGAAACCGTAACGCTGATACATGTCAACGATGTCGCCAATGAGCTGCAAGCCGTCGGTGCAGTTGTCATCAAGACGACCGATAAACGGAGAAACGTAGGTTGCACCAGCCTTAGCAGCGAGCAATGCCTGTCCGACACTGAACACCAAAGTGCAGTTTGTACGGATGCCCTTCGACGAAAAATACTTTATCGCCTTGATTCCGTCCTTTATAATCGGAACCTTTACAACTATCTGCGGATGCAAAGCAGCCAGCTCTTCGCCTTCGCGGATTATACCTTCGTAGTCGGTGCTGATAACCTCGGCACTTACATCACCATCAACGATTTCACATATCTTAAGATAGTGATTCATAATATTTTCCTTACCGGCAATACCTTCCTTCGCCATCAACGACGGATTGGTAGTTACACCATCGAGAACGCCCAATGCCTGAGCTTCCTTTATCTGTTCAAGATTTGCAGTATCAATAAAAAACTTCATCTGTAATTTAATTTATTTATTGCGACAAAATTACATTTTTTTTAAGATTTGACAACATCATTTTTTTATAATAGAAAATGTTTTTTCAACAGAAAAAGAACAGGTCACTCTGCATTTTTCAAAGCAAAAGCACAAAAAAATATGAAATGGTACGGAAATTTGTTGTAATTTTGCGCCCACATTTTTTTAGACGATGGAAGACATTAGGAACATAGCAATCATTGCACACGTTGACCACGGCAAAACCACATTGGTTGACAGGATTTTATATCAGGGAAAATTGTTCAGGGACAACCAAAAGGTTGGAGAACTGATACTCGACAGCAACGAACTTGAACGCGAACGAGGAATTACAATCCTTTCAAAAAACGTATCGGTAAGATATAAAGGTGTAAAGATTAACATAATTGACACCCCCGGTCACTCCGACTTCGGCGGAGAGGTTGAACGTGTGCTGAATATGGCCGACGGCGTACTTCTTATCGTCGATGCATTCGAAGGTCCTATGCCACAGACACGTTTCGTACTGCAGAAGGCATTGGAACTCAAACTGAAGCCTATAGTAGTTGTTAACAAGGTGGATAAGCCCAACTGCAATCCCGAAGAAACCGTTGAAAAGGTCTTCGAACTTATGTGCAGTCTCGATGCCGACGACGACCAGCTCGACTTCCCCGTAGTCTATGGTTCGGCAAAGCAAGGTTGGATGGGACCTGACTACAAGACTCCAACCAACGACGTTTCGCACTTGCTTGATGTAATCATCGACACCATAAAGCCTCAGCAATACCCCGAAGGCTCGTTGCAGATGCGAATCACAAGCCTCGACTATTCGTCGTACACCGGTCGTATTGCAATCGGCAAGGTTACTCGCGGAAGCATAAAGGCTGGCGACGTGGTTTCGGTAGCCAAGGGCGACGGAACCATCATAAAGTCAACCATAAAGGAACTTTACCGCTTCGAAGGTCTTGCAAAGGAAAAGACAAAGGAACCGGTATTTGCTGGCGAAATCTGCGCTCTGCTCGGACTTGAGTCGTTCGACATCGGCGACACCGTTTGCGACAACCTCGAACCCGAACCGCTGAGCACAATCAAAGTAGATGAACCTACAATGAGCATGCTCTTCGCAAGCAACGACTCACCGTTCTTCGGTCGCGAAGGCAAATATGTTACCTCTCGTCAGTTGCGTGACCGTCTTTATAAGGAAACCGAAAAGAACCTTGCACTGCGCGTCGAAGACACCGACTCGGCAGACAAGTTCACTGTTTACGGACGAGGCATTCTCCACTTGTCGATTCTTGTTGAGACCATGCGCCGCGAAGGTTTTGAACTGCAACTCGGTCAGCCTCGCGTTATCATCAAGGAAATAAACGGTCAAAAATGCGAACCAGTAGAGGAACTCTCGATTCAGGTTCCCGACGACTTTGCAGGAAAGGTAATCGAAATTGTTACACAGCGCAAGGGCGAAATCGTAAACATCGAAAGCCGCAACGACCGCAGTAATCTTGATTTCCGCATTCCATCGCGTGGACTTATAGGTATGAGAAACGTACTTCTCACCGCCACCGAAGGCGAAGCAGTAATGTCGCACCGCTTCGATGCTTTCGAACCGTGGAAGGGCGAACTCGGCATCCGTCGTAACGGTTCGCTCATCGCCATCGAGACAGGACAGGCAATCCCCTACTCAATCGACAAGTTGCAGGACCGAGGCAAATTCTTCATCTACCCTGGCGAAGAGGTTTACGAAGGGCAGATTATCGGCGAGAACACACGCTACAACGACATCGGCGTAAACGTCACCAAGACTAAAAAACTATCGAATGTGCGTGCTGCAGGTTCCGACGAAAAGGTTCAGATTGCACCGCCAGTACGTTTCTCGCTCGAAGAAGCAATGGAATACATCAACGAGGACGAAATGATTGAAATCACACCAAAGTCAATGCGACTGAGAAAGATTATCCTCAACCAGCTCGAACGCAAGCGTGCCGCAAGGGAAAAGGGTATCGAAGAAGAATAATCCCATATAATAGTTTATATCAAAAGGTCGTCGGATGGCGACCTATTTTTTTGCTGTCAAAAAGAAAAAGGCGGAACCTTGCGATTCCGCCCTTTAAAAATGAGAGTAGAGTATTTCTTAGTAGAGTATCGTAACCGTACCTTCGTATGGTTCTTCATCGTTGAACAGGTCGATTACATACATATATGTACCAGCCGGTACGAAATGTCCACGATAGCTACCATCCCAAGGTTCTGTGTATCCCTTAGATGTAAACATCAACTGACCCCAGCGATTGAATATGTAAACCTCGGCAGCCGGGAACATTTCAATGTTTTCAATTAACCATGCATCGTTGACACCGTCGCCATTTGGTGTAAACACATTAGGAATACGCAAGCAAGGAACATCAACATCGGTAAGTGTTATGGTAATTTCTTCCGACTTACATTCATTGGCGTCAATAACACCAACTACATAATCGCCAGCAGGAATATTCTGCATAATTGAAACATCGGACTTACTGTTGTTCCAATAGTACAGATAAGGTTCGGTACCACCATTAACCCTTATTTCGATGCTACCAGTACGACTGCTACGGCAGAACGGGTCTTCGTACACTGTTTCTATATGCAAAGCTTCAGGCTGACTTAGCAATGTCGGCTTATTTGCCTCGCATCCATTATTATCGACAACCCTTACCATATAGTATCCAGCAATCATATTGCTAAACAAATTATTAGTTGTTGGTCTTGCAAGGTCGTCAATAGAATAACTATATGGTTCGACACCGCCAGAAACATTTACTTCAATCCTACCGTTCTTGTCGCCATTACATTTAATTTCGTTTGTAACAGTTTCGACAACCAATGCAGCAGGAGCCTCAAGCACTACGCTCTTGACTGACGAACAGCCAGCAGCATCGGTAATAGTGAGCGAATATGTACCCATTCCAAGATTGTTGAGTTCGGTTTCATTCGAAGAGGTGTTCCACAAGTATGAGTAAGGAGCAACACCGCCAAATGCAGTAGCGATAATCTTACCATCCTGAGAATCGTGGCACAATGGAGTTTCAATATATGTCTGGAGATTCATTTCTGGAGGCGAAACAAGGTTTGCTCCTGCCTGACCAGTACATCCCCAAGCATCTGATACTGTAACCATATACGAACCAGCGAACAGGTTGTATATTTCAGGAGATGCATTGCCTGTACTCCAAGTATAGGACAATGGGGCAGCGGCATTTGGACATTCTGCAGCGATAATACCATCGTTGCTTCCGTGGCAACTTATCTGCTGGGTTACATGAGCATCTACAGAGAGTATTCCCTGTCTCATTATCTGAGCGGTAGCCGTAGCCATACAATTGTTGGCATCGGATACAGTAAGTGCATACTGACCGACAGCGAGGTCTGTATTGTCAACGGCAGTTATACCGTTCGACCATATATAGCTGTAAGGCTGTGTACCGCCAACGACAACTGCACTAAGTGAACCACGAGAAATGCCGCATATCAAGTCGCGGGAAGCAACTGTTGCCACAAGTTCCATAGGCTGGTTAATAGTGCATTGCAAAGCCACATTACATCCGCCAGAATCACTTACCGTAACGGTATAGTTTCCAGCGGAAAGACCCACGGCCGTCTGTGTTCTCTGACCATCGCTCCACTCGTAGCTGTACGAAGGATTACCTCCGAGTGGTGAAACCGTAGCAGTTGTTGTACCGCCATAACAATTGATTGTTCCTATCGATGAGATTTCGGCAGCGAATGTTGCGGCCTGCGAGATTACAACGACAGTCGAGTTGGTACATCCGTTAGCAGCCGTTGCTACTACCGTATATGTGCCTGGCAACGAGAATGTATTAGAAGGCGACATTGTGCCATCGTCCCATACATACGACTGACCGCCATTTGCAGTAACCGCTATCGAAGTATTAAAGCAGTTCAATTCGGTTGAACCAGTATTATTTGTAATTGTAACATTTGGCACCTCAGTATCCTCAGTTATGCCAATCGATGCAGATGCAGTACAACCGTTAGTTCCTGTTGCCGTTACCGAATACTCTCCTACAGAATAGAACGTACGGTCGCTTGTAGTATAACCATCGCTCCATTGGTAAGTTGCATTCTGACCCGTCATAACAACATGAATCTGCGGAGTGTTACAATCGATAACATTAGTACCTGTTTCGTTCGAGATATTAATGTCTGGTGCAGCATGGTTCGAGGTTATAGTGAAAGTAGCGGTATTAGTACATCCGTTGAAACCGGTAGAAGTTACAGTATATGTACCTGCACCGACAAACGAATTTGTGTAACCAGTTGAGTTAGCTCCGCCCGACCAAGCATATTCGATTCCATTTCCGTATGCCGTAACGTTAATCTGCGATACGTTGCAATTCAATTCGAAAGAATCGGTAATGCTATTGACATCTACCGTAGGCGGATCAATATCGCTTCTTACAGTAATCTCATCTGTACCCACACAACCATTTGCACCGGTAACCGATACCCTGTATGTACCAGGAGTTCTAATAACCTGTTGAGGACCACCGCCCCACAACTGGTTGCTCCATGCGAATGAAGTACCACCCTGTGCTATTATCTCAATTTCAGTAACAGTACATGTCAAATCAGACGAACCTGTAATATTGTCAATGTGTACAGACGGCTGGGTTCTATCTTCGTCAATAACAATCTCTGATTCTCCCGGACATCCGTTACGACCTATTGCAGTAACACGATAAGTACCCGGGGTGTTTATAGTTATTCGAGAGCCAGCCTGTCCTGTTGACCATTCGTATGAAAGACCACCAGCAGCATTAAGTGTAATTTCATCATGGTTACAATCGAGAGTATATACCGAGTTGATACTTGTAATAACCGGTGTTGGCGGAGTAAGGTCTTCGGTAATAACCATATATGCAGTATTAGAACAGCCATTTGAACCATAAGCAGTTACTGTGTATGTACCCGAAACTGTCAAATTAATCTCAGCACCTTCGTATCCACCCGGCCATGTGTAAGAAACGCCTGTTCCCGTTGCAATAGCATGTACCGATGTCGAATTACAGTTAATTTCATTGAAACCACCGTCATTTCTTATGGTAACTGTAGGCGGAGTAATGTTCTCAGTAATCGTTACTGCATTAACTGCGGTACATCCGTTTGAAGCAGTTGCCGTTACAGTATAAGTACCCGTAGCATTTACGGTATTTGCTGCGACATTCGGATATAAACCACCAGACCATGCATAGCTTACAGCATCACCAGATGCCGTAATTGGCACCTGAGTTATTGCACAAGTAAGAGTAGTATTCGGTGCTGTAATTTCAACATGCGGCCTACCCATAGTTTCATCAATGTCAATAGAATTAGTAGCTGTACAGCCATTGTCGGCAGTTACAGTAACAACATAGTGACCTATGGTTGTAAGTTCGTTTGGTGCCTGGTTGGTATATGAACCACCCGACCAGCGATACGAAACAACGCGGCTAGAACCGACAGCCGTTACATATATTGTCGAAACATCACAAGTAAGAGTTGTTGTTACAGGATTTGTATTATTTGTAATATCAACCGACGGCTCAGCCAAATCGGTAGTAATGGTAATTTGATCCATTGCAGTACATCCGTTTGGAGAAGTTGCCGTAACATAATATGTTCCAGCACTTGTGAACGAGTTACCAGTACCAGTAGTGTTTTCTCCGCCTGACCATGTATAAATGTCGGCATCGCTATCGTCGATAAGGGTTACCGAAATCGAAGGTCCGGCACAAGTTATCACATTAGTATTCGAGTTGTTTCCAATTAGAACATTTGGCAACTGAACATCCTCTGTTATTTCAATTGATGTAGTTGAGTCACATCCATTCGGAGCGATAGCCGTTACCGGATATACGCCAGGAGCCAAAACATCAAGAGTTCCATTCGTCCACGAAAGCGAAGCACCATCTGTCGTCGTTGTTGCATTAAGAGTAATAGGTATATTATTGTAAGAGTTGTAGCATGTCAGCACTGTGGTTGCAGGTTGAGTTATAGCAACATTCGGTTTGACAATATCCTGCGAAACAGTTACTGCAGCCGACCTCGAGCAGCCGTTTGGTGCTGTTGCCGTAACCCTATACTGTCCAGGCTCTGTAATATTTGTCGGGTCAACACCATTTGCCCACGAAAGAGCAATTCCAGCAGGGCTAGTTTGAACTGTAAGTTCAATAGACTGTGTTGTACAAGTAAGAACAGCCGGCGGAACAATGCTTACACTCGGCAAATCAGCATCCTCAAATACTTCAACATTAGTACTTGCAGTACATCCATTAGCCAAAGTTGCTGTTACAGTATATACACCAGGTTCAAGTACGTTATATGTTGCTTCGTGCGGTCCCTGATACCAAGCATACGTAGCGTTGCCCGACTCGACACTTGCAACGAGAGCAATCGAATGTATATTACAGTTCAAAGTAAGTTCTTCTGTTGTACTAGGCAAAATATGCGGTACAGGAACAATAACATCCCTATCAATATGTATCATTGCCGATGCTGTACAACCATTATCAAAGCTTGTTGTTACGATATAGTTACCATCGGCAGGATAGTTGGCATGTGTTGCCACATTGGACGGAGTCCATACCATAGTACCAGTTCCTATTGCAGTAAGGTTTATAGAACCAGTTGTACAATTCAAGGTAGTTGTTGCTGGCTGGCTAATCGAAACCGTAGGCGTATTGATGTCTCTTGTTATTTCTACAGTTTCCGTATGAGTACAACCGTTAGGAGCAACCGAAGTGATTTCAAATACATATACACCTGTTACCGGGTCAACCATAGTAGCATCTACCATTTGAACAAACGGATTAGAAACTGTAACTCCATTCATTTCAAGGTGTGCTCCATCAGTATCCGTAGAAGCGATTATCTTTATAGAATTATCGGTGCAGGTAATTTCCGTAGTATTCGGATTCAGCGAAATGTCAAGATTCGGTTCTGCAAAATCGCCAGTAATCTCGATTTCGGTAGTTGCCGAACATCCGTTTGCATCTGTTACAGTCACCTGATAGAAGCCGACAGAATTAAACGTAGAGTTTGCCGTATTAGTGGAATTAGACCACACATAAGAAACACCGCCGTCAGCAACAGCAGAAACCTGACTATTGTTGCTACAATTTATTACAGCGGTTGAAGGTGTTATGCTTGGAGTAGGCAACGGATATACGGTTATAGTCTCGTCGTCGGAAATATCAAACGTACCACTTGTACCGCATGAGTTTGCATGCAGAGTTGCCGTGTAAGTATATGAATCTGCCGAAGTCGGAGTTACCGTGATGCGTTCACCTGTAGTTGTAAGCAAGCCTGCGGCAGCTGCCGATGGAGTTGCTTCCCAAGTTACAGTATATCCTGTTCCAGCATTCGACACATGTGCCTGCAAAACAATAGCATCGTTGAGACAAGCATTGTCGGCAGTAACTTCCACTGCTGGTGTATCACCAATTACAACGTTTACGGTATTTTCTGCCGTACAGTTGTTTGCATCGGTAACAGTCACCGTATATGGAGTTTGTGCATAGAGGTTTGGAGTTACAATTTCAGCACTAGTTGCTCCATTCGACCATCTGTAGGTGTATTCTGCCAGACCATTTGCTCCGTGTGCAGTAAGCGTAGTGCTTGTTCCATCGCAGATTGAAAGCGAACCTGAAATAGATACGGTCGGAGTTGTCGGGGTATCGCCTACCACGATATCCTGCTCGGTATAGCAGTTTGCCGAAGTTGTTTCGTTTGTTATCCTAACCGTATATGTTCCGGGGGCAAGGTTATTGAAGGTCACTGCAGTGCCAGTCGATGTCTGTGCTGCATGACCAGAAACCGTTACCGTATATGTCGAACCAGCAGTACCGCCAGCAAAGTTGCTAACTGTGATAGTACCGTTGTATGGTTCTATACACTTTGTATTGTCAACCTTAGAAATTTCTGCTGTAGCAATTGAGGACACGTTAACAGTATGCGAAACAGTTGCTGTACAAGTGTTAGCATCTGTAACCCTCAATACATACACAACATCTGCGCTACCAGGAGTTACCGTCGGGCTGACGTTCACCGAAGACGATGTAGAAGATGTTGGCATACCGTTGGTAATAGTATGGGTTGCATCGCTTGTAGTATTGCAAGTCCAACGATATGAAGTGAATGTTGCTGGAGCGGATGTCATAGATACCGACGATCCGTTGCAGATTTCATCAGCAGAAGCAGTTATGGAAACATCTGGTGTTTCGTAAACTGTTATCGATACAGGAATAACGACATCGGTACATGGAGAAATTGCACCGGTAGTCGTCACATTGAAAGTAAATGTTCCTGCGTGGACTGGTGTACCGGACAAAGTCATAGTATGGTTTCCTGCATCACTAATAGCATTAATGCCATCCGGCAATGTTCCACCGACTATTGCGACATCAGTTGCGCCACCGCCATAGGTAAATACAATATCGCTCAAACTACCGCCAAGACAGAAGTTCTGATTTGCATTTCCTGCAATTTCAAGTTCTGCACTTGGGCGAAGGGTTATTG
>JAEEGL015648610.1_pt1 | contig 13111 bp, 9 predicted proteins | sample 9134231 | NCBI WGS metagenome assembly JAEEGL01 (sample SAMN16246548, study PRJNA631951) | gut metagenome | biome: gut microbiome; feature: rumen; material: fiber-attached | host: Bos | place: Iran: Karaj | collected 2018-10 | reverse complement strand
CTTATCCTTTGCGTTCACCCGCGAACTTTTGCTTGAACACGGTATGCAAATCCTCGAAGATATTGAAGATACAAAAGCTGAAGCAACCGATACCGTTTATGCCGTGCATTTTATTAATGAGGTGCAAAGTGATTCCGCTTTACTCGGCTACTTCAAAAAAAGAATAAAAGACTTGGCTGCCGACACGCGACCTTTTTTGGCCGTGACCATGACCATGAACACCCACCCCTATCGCGGTCATATTGAAAAAGATTGCCGCCGCAAATATCAGGATATGCGTGATGTCATACTTTGTACGGATGAACAGCTGAACGATTTTGTTGAGTGGTTTAAAATGCAAGATTTTGCTTCAAATACAACACTCATCATCTTAGGGGATCATCTTATGATGTATAGCGATATACATCCGTATTTAGACTTGGCCCCGCACCGTGAAACGCTTAATCTTTTGTTCGGTTCCGGCGCTCCGGAGCATAACATTTATAAACCGTTTTACCAATTTGATTGGGCGCCGACGCTTTTGGAATTAGCCGGTTTTAAGTGGCAAAATCATCAATATGGCCTAGGCGTCTCTTTGCTTTCAAATGACAAAACATTGCGTGAAAAATACGGCGAAACCGGCGCCGTCCGCTTATTGAACAACTCAAAATTTTATGAAACGTTTATTAAACCGAAATAAACACCTCAATCGTTCAAATTTTTTTATCAATTTCATTAACTGTATTTTAACTCACTTCGTTGTATTGTCAAACAAAAGACTAGGATATTTGTGCCCGCAAAGCGCGGATATTCTTGCATTTAATAAGGTAGAACAAATGCCAAAATTCGGTTTAAAATGCTTCGCCGGAAGCTTCATTTTTTCACTTGCCGCCGTGGTTGCGGCCACTCGGGCGTATTCAGTTTTGTCGCAAAACAACACTCAGCCCGATGTTAAGCTCGCCGATATCGAAACCAAAAATATCGAGCTGTTTGTGCATAATGAAGAAGCCGATGCGATTTACGAAAAATTTAATCGTCTGAACGCCCAAAGCGAACCGACGATTCAAACAACCGAAACGGCGGAAAATACCGATACTTTAACGGACACGCCGCAGGTTTATGCCTCCATAGCGCAAAAACCGGAGCCGATTGAGCCGCTTTATACTTCAGAAGAAGACGGCATCGAAACAACGGCTGAAACGGCGGAAGAACCGTCAACCTCGGAAAATGAAACCTCGGTAACCAAAATTACCGCCGAAGCACCGGTAACGGAAACTTCCGACAACGACGACATCAAAATCGCCGACGCTTCCGAAGCACCGGAGTTCAAAATTCCGTTAATTCATAACAAAGTCGGCAAACAGCCGTCAATTGATGTTGCCAATGCGGCACAAACCAATCAAATTGCTTTGGCAACCGATGACATTAATATTAATAATCTGGGCACCGACAAAAAAGCCGCCGTCACGCAAGATGATTTTGATGACGATCCGTGGGAAGTGGCCGAAGTTGCCAACAAAAACATTACCCGCAACAAAAATGCCGAAATTGCCGAAAAGCCTAAACCTTCCGGTAATGCCGTGCCTTATAAAATGCATGACAACATTTTGTTGCCTATTCCGGATGAAATTAAAAAAGAAAAGAATTTAACACCGCAATTTTCGAGCTCGCCTGAAAATAAAAAGCTGGAAGAGGAACTGCGGCAACGTCATAACCAAGAAGTGCTTGGGGACGAGACAAAACCGATCTCGACGCCGAAAAGTTTAGAGCGCGAAGCTCAGGAACAATCCGGCACCGCAGCGGATGATTTTGAAGAAGATACACCGACCGCCGACCTTGGTTTTGAGGTTGAAGACGAAGAAGAGGAATCTCAAAGTTTGACCGACAGCATTGCCGCATGGTTTTCCGGTTCGGATAAAAAATCCGATGCCAAAAACAAGGTTGCTCCGAAAAAGAAAAAAGGCAATCAAAATGCTCAGCCGCAACAAGAAACCTCTATGTTTCGCAAGCTTTTGGGCTTAGGCACCAACACCAAAAGCGGTATTGCACCGACCGAGCTCAGATTGTCGTTTCAGCCTAATCGGGCTGAAATTTCCGGTCAAACATTGGATTGGATAAAAGCGTTTTCCGATAACGTGGTCAAATATGATGACGTGGCCATCGAAATTCGCATTGATCGTTCAGCTTCGTACGAATTACAACAAAAACGCTTGAAGCTGCTTTATAAGATTTTGGCCAATAACGGTGTGGAATACCAAAAAATTAACATAATTTTTACCGATAGAGAGCCAAACTCATTTATTATTAGAAATGTTCGTTACGTAACGCGTGAAGAGAAGGTTCAGGCCGCCAAAATGGAGAATAATCCGTGGAAATAAACTTGGACTTGCTCTTTTGAATTTTAACCTGTATTATAGGAAAATACGATGAAGTACAATTTTGAAAATAGATTAATGTCAAACAGATATGTTGTCAGCGGCTTGTTTATCTGCCTTATGACACTTTCCGGCTGTGTAACATATCAACAACCGCCTGCATCGGCTGCCCCATACGGTGCCGAATGTGCTGACGGTGTTTGCACCAGCAATCAGGAATATACCGCCGTTTGCACCGAAAATGCCGACGGTTACAGCGAATGCCATGACGGCTCACCGGTCAACTATACCAGAACCGCGGCCGATTTCCGCGAATACGGCGAAAGAACGCCGCGCGATCATCGTATTACACAGGCCGGCGCAGGCAACAACGTTTCCGCTTCCATTCCGCCTAGCATCGATAACGAAGTCATCGACTACGAGGCACAGGTTGCGGCCGATACCACCAACCCGCACGGTATTCATACCAACGGCGCGGCTCAGCCGTCTGCCGAAGAAAGCGAAAACCGCGATTGGTTGGCTGAAGAAGGCCAAAGCTTAAAGCAATTGCTGACTCAGTGGTGTGACGAATCCGGCTGGCGCTTAATTTGGAAAACCAATCGTAACTATACGCTTAATGCAGGTGCTATGTTCAGAGGCAGTTTTGCCGATGTCGCTTCGGCTTTGGTCAGAGCGTTTGCACGTGCCAGACCGGCACCGATTGCCACCTTCTATAAAGGCAACCGCGTTCTGGTAATTGAAACAATGGAGGATGAAAATGCGTATGATTAATTTATTAAAACTGGCCATTGTCGGCGTTGTCGGAATCACCGTCGCTTGTTCAATCTCTCCGGAGCAGGACGAGCAAATGGAAAAGCGTGCCGAACAAACAATCGACTTAAAGCAAAAAGCCGAAATGCCGGGACAACCGGTTCCGGATGACGTGGTTCGCGTTAAAAACGACATTTGGCTCGGCGATACCAGCAGTGTCGAATTCGAGGGCGAGCCGGTTCCTTCCTATTTGGAAGCCAAAGACGGCATTACGCTTATCAGCAACCGCCCGATTACACTGTTTGAAATCGGCAGCATGATTAACAAAATCACCTCTTTGTCGGTCAGATATGCACCGGAATTGGAAGAAACCGTTATTGCCAATGGTGATAACAACGAACCTTCCATGGAAGATTTAGGTGCCCAATGGACCGATTCAACCCGTATGTTGGTCAACTACAAAGGCCCGATCAGCGGCTTGTTGGATGAAGTTGCGAATCGTTTCGGCGTATGGTGGAAATATGAAAAGAAAGAAATTTACTTCTATAAGTATATTACCAAAACTTTTGTGCTTTATTCATTACCGACCAATCCGTCTTTGAGCGTTTCAGTCGGCGGTGAAGGCGGCTCATCAAGCATTTCGCAATCAAGTGCGGTTGACGGCATGGATATGTGGGCCAACATTGAAAGCACCATCGGTTCCATGGTTGGCGAAGATTCGAACTTAACGCTCGATAAATCCGCCGGTACCATTACCTTAACGGCAACCCCGACCGATATTAAACGCGTGGCAAAATATGTTAATGAACAAAATGCCCGTATTTCAAAGCAAGTTGCCATCAGCGTGAAGGTATTCCAAGTTGCGGTGACAGATACGGATCAATACGGCTTAGATCTGACAAAGTTTAAGTTGGGACCGTTCGGCAGCGTCAGCGCCATTGAAGGCAGCTCAAAGGGCACTTTTGATAATGCTCTCGGTACGTTATCCATGGGCATTACCGCTAAAAAGTTCTCCATTCAGTCGGCTATCAGTGCTTTGTCTGAAGAAGGAAAAACCAATCTGGTCACCAGCGGTACGGTAACCACCGTTAACAACAAACCGGCGCCGATTCAAGTGGTCAGAACGCAAAAATACATTTCGCAGCTGACCAAAACAAACAGCGGCGACAGCGATACGTATGATATTTCGGTTGAAACGGAAGAAATTGAAACCGGCTTTACCATGAGCGTGTTACCGCGTATTTTGGATCACGGCCGTCTTTTGATGTTCTTTAACTTAACGTTGGCCGACCTTCTGGCTTTGGAAAACGTTTCGCTGTCACAACCGACTTCGGAAAATACTGACGGGGATAACCCTACGCCGTCCGGTGGCGGAAGCGAATACATTCAAAACCCGAAAATCGAAACACGCGGCTTTACACAAGAAGTGGCTATGAAATCGGGTGAAACCCTCATTTTGGCCGGTTATGAGCGTGTTGAAGACACCACCGATAAAAAAGGTATCGGTACGCCGGAAAATATGCTCTTGGGCGGTGCACAAGAAGCCAAGCGTGACAGAACGATTTTGGTTATTATGTTAACCCCGGTCGTTATGGAATCGCCGTTGTCACCGGAATCCAGAATGAACGACTAACTTTATAAGGAGAGCGCACGTGGCTGAGGAACAAACAGAAGAAAAAGCATGGAAGTCGTCCTTTATTGAAGGCGGAAAGACCTATGCTGCCAGTCTGTTCTGGCAACCGCTGTTAAACGAGGACAACCCGCTTCCCGAAGTAAAGGAAGCAGCTGAGAACATCTTGGAAGGAGCCGATTTATATGCGGTTCGTAAAGGAAAGTCTTCTCAGTTCGGTTTGGCCGTGTCTTCACAAGGCTTTACCCGCGGCGTTCCGTCGGCGGCCGTGGCCTTGGTCAGCAGCTTGGGCAACGTTACCTCATTTTTGGGCGTGTTCAAGGTTGAAGGCGGTTGGTGGTACATCTGCTTCAGAAACGACGTTATCCTTTCTGATGGTGATACCCTTTTTGCCGATGAAAAAGACGCAAAAGACCAGTTTATTTCCATGCTGGCCGTGCCGGATTGGGATGCTTTGTTTGCCCCGAAAGAATGGGGTATTGAAGAAACCCGTGACGACGAACTCGGCCCGCTTTTGGAAAAAGGCTTAACGGTTAAACTGGCAACCATCAACGCCAATAACGACATGGTTATGCTCGCGGTGATTATTGTCGGTTTTGCGATTATTCTGTGGTTCGCCTATTCCAGCTTAAAGAGTATGTTCTTTACGGCACCTGCCGCGCCGGTTATTGCACCGGTTCGACAAATCGAAGTGCCTTCATACATTCCGCCTGAGCCAAAACCTTGGGAAAAACTGTATAATCCGGTAGACGTTATGAAAAACTGCTACACCGGCGTTAAAAAGGTTGTTTCCATCTTAACACCGGGTTGGAGGCTTGAAGGCATAACCTGTGAACCGGAAAGCGGTATTGTTACCTCTTGGCATCGTCAAATCGGTCGTATGGCTTGGATGGAACAAGCTCTTAATGTTTCGGGTGTCGAATTTTCTTCGCGTGCCATTTCCAGTGACGGTAACACCTTTATGGTTACCATGCCGATCGGTGAAATTACAACACTGAACTCACCGCCGGAATACACGCAGGAAGACTTAACCAATATTATGAACGACTTAAACCAAACACTCGGTATTCAGATTGCTATCGAACCGAAAACGTGGGTTTCTCCGCGTGGTACAAGTTATAATCTGATGGGTATATCCATCGGCTCACGAAATGATCCGCTCAATTGGATAGAATTATTAATGAAATTTTCAGGATTAACCATTAATACTGTTACATATGATCCGGGTAGTGGCAGATGGAGTTATAAAGGAGATATTTATGAATTATAATCTTAAAGATAAATTGATAGTCATGATTGCTCTGTCGTTTGCGGCAACAATGACTGTAAGTCGTGTCAGCTATGCTGAAGATGCGGTACCTGTTGTAGACGTTGCCGCACAGGCAGATGTTGCCGGTAATGCCGCCGAAATCGACACTTCCTTTTTGAATGACACCGAAGGCGAAGACGCCGGCGTCAAGGCTAATATATCCGTCGAAGACCACATGGTACCGAACATTACCGATGATGCTGACGATGCCGATGATGCGGACGTGACCGATGTTAAAAAACCGGCAGAAGCCCCTGCTTCCGATAATACCAAAAAAGAAGCACCGTCACCGGAACCGTCTCTGGAAACCGAAGATGACAACGAAGGTGGCCTGTTAGCACCGATGGCCGGTTTTGACGATGACGAAGAAGACGATGCTCCGGCTAAAGCCGAAACCAAACCGTCGGCTAACGTCAAAGTTCAGGAAACCGTTAAAATCGAACCGCAACTCGACGCCATGGCTACCCCTAACTCTCCGTTTGAAAACTTCGGTAATGCCATTCTTTCCAAGGTCGATAACGATTTGTTCAACCAAATGTCCAACATTGAAAAGCAAACCACGATTTTGAACTTGGAATTAAAGCGTGAAGAATTGAAGAACCGTGTTGAAGCCTTGCGTGCCGCACGTCAACAGGCTCGTTTTGAGGCCGAAGCACGCCGTTTGGCCGAAGAACAAAAGCTCAAAGATATGGAGGCCGCGCGCAAACAAAAGTTGATAGCCGCGCAAGAAAAACTCAAACAAAAAGAAATTGAGCTTGAAAAAGTTAAACAGAACAGAATGCTGAATGATTATATGAACGAAATGCTCGTCATGAATCAAAAGTGGATTGAGAAAAACGGTCGTTTGCAAAACCGCATCCAAGAACTGGAAACCGAGCGTAAAGAGCTGATTAAGGCCATTGAAGATAAGCTCGGCGGTTTGGAAGCCAAAACCGTTGCCATGTCCGAAACCGCCAAAGAAGCCATTCAAAATCACCAAAAGATTTTGGCCGCGCTCAATTCGCAAATCAAACAGCTGAAGAAAGATATTTTGGATAGCGAAATGCGCCTGCGTGATTTGAAAAACAGCGCTGCTGCAGCCGCTAATTCCTCGGCTAATCCGTTTGCCACCGCCGGTATCGGCAACTTGGCCCCAACCGCTCACTCGGTTGATATTTCGGAAGAATACGCCATTATGGATATTACCGGCAAAGGCGATGACATTGTGGCCAAAATCGTTAACCGCGAAGGCACAACCTTTACCATTCATAAAGGCTCTGTCTTAAAAGGCGGCGAGGTTGTCTTGTCAATTACCGAAAAATTTATTGCCTTTGACAGCAACGGCTCCAAAACATATTTGTATCCGGGCGGATCCATTATGGAATACGAACCGCGCGCCACTTTCTCCGATGCGGAAAAAATGCAGGAAACAGTTGAAAAACAACCTTTCCAGCAAATGAACGCCGGACTGAAAAATAAATCGACCGGTGCTGCGGCAGAAGGCGAAGAGAAAGAAGGAGATAGCAATTTTGGCAGGGCCAAAATGAGCAGCTCTCCGGCGCACGACAAAAACAACAAAAAGAACAATGCAACCACCAAAAAGACTCAGCATAAGTCGTCATCAGGATCAAAAGCGACTAAGTCTATGTCTTTCAGTCAGGGAATGTTTGTACAATAGTGTAAAAGAATGGCAGATGATGTTGTAAATTTAACAAAATCACAACAAACCGCAGTTCCTACTGCGGCTTCTGCCGTTAGTACACCCGCAACAGAAACGGCAAAAGCAGTGGCCGAAGCGGCTGCCGCCGTTACCCCTCCTGCACCGCCGCAAAAAAAATCCGATGTTATTGCCGATGAAAAATACCAAGCGGCTAAATCGGAAAACATTCTGGAAACCTTATTTGCCAACGATAATCGGCTCTTAACATTGGCTGACGGTGAAGTTTCGATTGATGAAGAAACGCGCCACATGTTGGCTCTGTTTTCCGACGGCACTTATTTAGTCGATACCACCCACCGGTTTGACGGTAAGGTTTTGAACTTTACGGCAATCGCCAAGCGTCGTAAATTGTTGATGAACCCGCCGAAATACGTTTCGGCACAAGAAATTACCGCCATTTATGCCTATGCCGAGCGCGGTACCGGTCAAGTTAATATTTCGGCCGAAGAAACGTCGGAATACCAAATGCAAATTGACTTTTTGAGCGTCATTACCCGTGCCGCTTCCAAAAAAGTTTCCGATGTGCATGTTATTGTCGGTGCGTCATCACTGGTTTTATTCCGTACCAACGGCATGATGGAGCGCGAACTCGAATATTCAAAAGAATGGGGTGAAGCGTTTGTTCGTGCGGCCTTTGCTTCCGCCGATATTTCCGATGCCAACTATGCGCAAAACGAATTTCAGGGTGCGCAAAAACTGGGAAGTACCCCTTTGCGCGGTACCGACGGCAAATTAAAGCTGCCGCATAACGTGCTCGCTATTCGTTTGCAATTTAATCCGGTGGCTTTCGGCTCACAATATTTGGTTATGCGTCTTTTGTACGCCGATGATAACCCTAACGGCAACAGTGATTTGCGCTCGCTCGGTTTGGGTGACCGCGAACTTAAGTTGTTTTACCGCTTGCGTGCTACCGCGGTTGGTCTGAATATTATTGCCGGCCCGACCGGTTCCGGTAAGTCAACAACCTTGCAACGTAACATGATTAAGCTCATTCAAGAGCGCAACGGCGAAATTAACGTTATTACGGTGGAAGATCCGCCGGAATACCCAATTCCGGGCGCCCGACAAATGCCGGTGACCAACGCCAACTCGGAAGAAGAAAAAGATGAAGAATTCAACAAAGCTTTGTCCGCCGCCCTACGTTCCGATCCTGACGTTATGATGGTCGGTGAAATTCGTTCCCTTTCCGCCGCCAGTTTGGTGTTTAAGGGCGCACTTTCCGGCCACAGCGTGTGGTCAACCTTACACGCCAACTCGGCGCCGGCAATCGTTACCCGTCTGCGCGATATGGGGGTTCAACCGTTCATGCTCAGCGATCCGGAAATTATGAAGGGCCTTATTTCGCAACGTTTGTTCCGCAAACTTTGTCCTTATTGCCGCGTTTCGATTAAAGAACGTCCGAACGATGCCGCCTTTCAACGGCTTAAAACCGCTTTGGGTGATTACGGCATTGAAAACACGTATTTGCGCGGTCCGGGCTGTAAATATTGCAAACACAAAGGCATTATCGGTCGTATGTCGGTGCCGGAAATCATTATTCCGGATGCCCACTTTTTGAAGTTTATGATAAACAATAACGTTAAAGAAGCCATTGACTATTGGGTGAGCGAACTTGACGGCCGTCCGTTGCGCGAAGCGGCAATCGAGCGAATGCTTAAAGGTTATTTGGATTTGGATGAAGTTGAGCGTTGGTGCGGCTTGTTAGACCAACGACCGATTTATTAAGGAGGATATTATGCCAGAGGCAGCCAAACAAAGTGCTTTTAACCGAGCCATGCGTAACAACAACCATTGGTTGATCACGTACGCCAAAATCATCTGCAATCTGTCGAACAAACGACGCCTTAAAATTTATCGTAAGTTGGCGGCGCTTCTTCGTAACCGTTTTTCGCTCATGAACTCGCTTGACATGATTTATAACGGCCTGTCCGAAGAAGGACGTAAACCGGGCGAACCATTGGCCATTGCCGTCAGTATGTGGGGCCGTTCGTTGCAAGAAGGTCACCCGTTTTCCGACTGCTTAAAAGGCTGGGCCCCGACCCGCGAACGCTTAATGCTTTCCGTTGGTGACGTGGCCGACTTGGAAAGCGCCTTATTGAACTTGATTAAAGTGTCCGAAGGTTCCACGCGTATGCTTCGCCCGATTATTAACGCTATTGCCTACCCGGGCTTCTTGATGATGATGTCGGTGCTTATTTTGTACGCCATCGGTGTTTACATGGTGCCGCCAATGCTCAGCGCCGCACCGGGAACGCGCTGGACCGGCACGGCAAAAACCCTGATTGATTTGTCGGAATGGATTCAAAATCACTGGCGCTTAGCCTTCTCGATTTTGCCGACAATCGGTATCATCATTTATTCGACCATCGGTATTTGGACCGGCGGTGTACGGGTTAAGTTTGACCGCATTCCGCCTTGGTCGCTTTATAAAATTTTTACCGGCATCACCTGGCTTTTAGCTCTGTCAGCCTTGGTTAAAGGCGGTGTACCGGTATCTATTGCTCTTACTTCACTGCGTCGTGATTCCAGTAAATACTTAAAAGAGCGTATCGATGGCGCTTTAATGCACATTAAAAACGGTGATAACTTAGGTCAAGCGCTTGATAAGGCCGGCCAAGAATTTCCGGATAAACAAGTTATTGCCGACTTAAAGATTTATTCCGAATTGGATAACTTTGAAGAGGCTCTGGATAAACTGGCTAACGAATGGCTTGAAGAATCGGTTTACGTGATTGAGCAAAAAGCCGAAATCATGAACGCCTTTGCCATGCTGATGGTTTCCGGTATTATTGCTTGGGCGGTGTTCGGTACCTTCGATATGCAAGATCAAATTACCAGCTCGATGGGAAAAATGTAATGAAGCTTTATGTCTACTTAGAAAAAATCAAACCGATGCGCACCCCTTTGCTTTTGTGCTTTGGGCTTTGTGCACTGATATCTCTGAGTTATTTTCTGTTACACAATCCGCATCAAGACTTGCACAAAGATATTTTTGCCACCGCGGGAAAAATCGTCAATTATTATCGCGATCGACCGGGATTCTGGCAACTCTCGACCAACACTGCCAAAGAAGATAAGCTGATTGTCGGTTCCTTAGCCGCTTACAAAGACTACGATATGCGCATTGGTCAAGGACTGGATGGTGAAACCAGTTTGCCGAGTGATTTGAGCTTTAATATTGTTCTCAAACATCTCAACAAGTCTGCTTGTATCAGCCTCAGCGAACTGCCGGTCAGCGAAGAAAGCAGCTTAATTTTGCAAAAAATTACCCTGATTAATGACAACACAATGACCGAATATACCTGGGGTGCGGAAAATCCGTTACCGATTGCCCGCTACTCTATGCGCAAGCAGTGCCAACCGACCGAAAATACCTTAATTTGGACTTTTCAATAAAGTTTTTCGCACAGAAAGCCGTTAATAAGTTAAAAAAGTAGTTTTTTCTCTTGCATTTATGGTATAAAAGTACCTACATAATAGCAGTAAAAGGAGAAAAAATATGTTTATAAGTGATGCATACGCCGCCGCTGCACCGGCGTTGACCGATAGCAATTCTTTGGCCGGTACGGTCATTCAATTGGCTCTCATTTTGTTGATTTTTTATTTTCTGCTGATTCGGCCGATGAAAAAACGCGAAGCCGAACACAATACCATGGTTGAAGCCTTAAAAGCAGGCGACAACGTTGTTACCAACGGCGGTATTCACGGCACCGTTGCCAAAGTCAACGGCATGCAGGTTGAGTTGGAAATTGCCCCGAATGTGGTTATTACCGTCGAGCGCATGGCCGTCAGCGGTGTTATTCAGCCGGAAACAAAAAAAGAAAGCGCGTCAAAGAAATCTGTCGCTAAAAAAACATCTGCCGTAACTAAAACAAAAAAATAAAGGAAAAAAGGAATGTATAAATTATCACTGCAACGAATTTTGATAATTATTGCCATTTGCTTAATCGGCGTCTTTTTTGCCGTTCCGAATGTGGTTTCGGATAAAACAAAACTGCCGAAGTGGTGGCAACCGGTTAACCTCGGACTTGACCTGCAAGGCGGCTCCAGCCTGCTGTTGCAAGTTAAAATGGACGAAGTTATGAAAGATAAAATGTCGACTTTGGAAGACTCGGCCCGTCAGGAATTGCGCAAATTGCGTACCCGTTATCAAGACTTAAACTCGACCAAAGACGGCGTAACGGTTAAAATTGCCGATTATGCCGCGCGCGACAAAGCCAAAGAAGCCTTCCGCAAAATGGATGAAGGCTTAGAGGTCAGCGAAGATGAGGAAGGCCTCGGCATAGTGACTGTTAAATACGGTGAACCGGCCATCATGCAGCTCAAGGCTCGCGTGATTGACCAATCGGTCGGCATTGTCCGTCGCCGTATTGACGAACTCGGCACGAAGGAACCGATTGTTCAAGGTCAGGGGTCCGACCGTATTTTGGTTCAGCTTCCGGGTGTCCAAAATCCGGAGAGTGTGAAAATCCTGCTCGGTAAAACCGCTAAAATGTCTTTTCATTTGGTTGATGAAAGCACCTCTTTAGCACAAGCCCGCCGCGGACGTTTGAACAAAAACTCCCGCATTATGAGCGGCTCCGAAGGCGAACAATATGTGGTTATTAAACGTCCGGTGGTTGGCGGTGAAAACTTAAGCGATGCCCGTGTCAGCTTTGAAAACGGACAACCGGTGGTCAGCTTCCGTTTTGATACCATCGGCGGTCGCAAATTTGCCGAAGTGACCAGCAACCACGTTAACGAAAGATTGGCGATTGTTCTTGATAACGAAGTGATTTCTGCTCCGAACATCAACGGCCCGATTACCGGCGGCAGCGGTATCATTACCGGCAACTTCACCACAAAATCGGCCAACGATTTAGCGCTTTTGATGCGTTCCGGTGCATTACCGGCACCGTTGGAAGTCATGGAAGAGCGCACAGTCGGTGCCGGTTTGGGAGCAGACTCGATTCATGACGGTGTGATTGCCGCCATTGTCGGTTTTGCGGCTATTATTGTCTTTATGCTACTTGCCTATGGTCTGTTTGGTGCCATGGTTGACATCACCTTGTTCTTAAACTTGGCCATTATGCTCGGCGTGATGAGCTTTATCGGCACCACTTTAACTTTGCCGGGCATAGCCGGTATCATCTTAACCATCGGTATGGCGGTAGATGCCAACATTTTGATTTTTGAGCGTATCCGCGAAGAGGTCAACCACGGCCGTTCTATTCGCGATGCCGTTACTGTTGGCTTTACTGAGGCTTATCGCACCATTGTTGACTCTAACTTAACCACTTTGGTGGCCGGTGCCGTGCTGTTTTATTTTGGCAGCGGTCCGGTTCGCGGTTTTGCCGTGACGTTAACCATCGGTATTTTGACCTCAATGT
>JAEEGL014277911.1_pt1 | contig 13111 bp, 8 predicted proteins | sample 9134231 | NCBI WGS metagenome assembly JAEEGL01 (sample SAMN16246548, study PRJNA631951) | gut metagenome | biome: gut microbiome; feature: rumen; material: fiber-attached | host: Bos | place: Iran: Karaj | collected 2018-10 | reverse complement strand
CGTTGCCGTTCCTGAGATTGGCGAAGTATATGAAGGCACGGTTCGCAGCATCATGCCTTACGGCTGCTTCGTAGAGTTCATGCCCGGAAAGGACGGACTTCTCCATATCAGCGAAATAGATTGGAAGCGCCTTGAAACCGTCGAAGAGGCTGGCATCAAGGAAGGCGACAAGTTGCAGGTTAAGCTCTTGGAGATTGACCCGAAGACCGGCAAGTTCAAACTGAGCCGCCGTGTCCTGCTCGAAAAGCCAGAAGGTTATGTTGAGCGTGAACGCCGTCCCCGCCCAGAGCGTGGCGAGCGTCGTGAACGTGGTGAGCGCAGAGAACGTCCCGAACGCGGCGAAAGATGGGAACATCGTCCACGTCCCGACCATAACGAAGAAGTTCAATAAGCAAAAAGATAGAACTATGATAAGACTGAACTGTTTTTTCCAGGCAAAGAAGGGAAAGTACAACGAAGCCCTTGACGCAGCCATTCTGCTCACGGCCAAGACACAGAAACACGAAGGCATGATTTCCTATGACGTCTTTGAAAGTGCCACTCGCAAGGATGTCTTTATGTTCTGCGAAACTTGGGAAAGCGAAGAAGCTCTTGCCAAACACTCTGCAACACCTGAGTTTGTCGAATGCGTGGGCATCATCGAAAGCTGCGGCGAAATGAAGATTGAGAAACTGCAATTGTAGGAACTCCAGTCTTCTGACTGCTATACACACAAAAATGCCCCGTCCAATGTGTGAAAAGGACGGGGCATTTGTTTTACTTCACTTTTAGCGGACGATAACAATGCGCGTCACGATGGCCTTGTTGCCTTCTGGAGTGTTGGCAATGACGTGATAAATGCCGCTGGCAACCCTTCTGCCGTTGTTGGCAAAGCCGTTCCATAGACAGGTGCCGCCATTAGATGTGCCGTTCCAAACAAGTTGACCGCCGGTAGAAACAATCTTCACCTCAGTGTCGTTTACCAGTCCTCGGATGGCAATAGGGCCATTATAGTCGGGTGTGACGGGGTTGGGGAAGACTATCACGTTGTCCTTGCTCAGTTCATCCGCAGGGGCTGTGGCATCGCTGTAGTAGCTGCACAGTCCTTTGTCTGTGCCGAACACCACCTCTCCTGTTTCAGGATGGACAGCAATGCTCTGCACATTGTCGCTCAGCAGCGGGCTGTCTTCGGTGGTGAAGTGGTGTATCATCTCCTGGCCATCGGCTGAGATGAGGTAAGCCCCATTGTTCTGGGTGCCAATCCATTTGCGGTTGCAAGCATCGATGGAAATGCAGGCAATGGAAACATCGTTGAGCAAATAATCAGCAAGGCCGCTGCCATCGTTGCGGTTTATCTTAATCTGAGTGAACTTGAAGCTGGGACTGAAGACTTGCGTAGCATCGTCGATGACAAAAAGGCCCGAAGACGTGCCGACCCATACTCTGCCGTCCATATCCTCGCAAAGACAGAAGAACTGGTCGGGGGCATAAGGCGTGCCATCCTGATTGACGATGGTCTGGTGCATATAAGTCTTATCGTCGGTGTAGCTTTCAGTTCCCTTTGTGTCGAGACAGAAGACACCTTTCTTCTCTAAGCGTCGGCTTGTGACGAATTTGATGCCGCTGCTATGATGCAGGATTTTGTCAATAAGAGAACAACCGTCTAAGTCTTCGTAGTATAGGCTGACCCATTGTCCGTCTGGTTTGAGGAAGTGCAAGGACTTTTCTACCATCGACGAGGCCATCCACAGGTTGCCGGCAGCATCATAGCTCAAGGCTGCACAAGCGACGTAATTGTAATATTGTGATGAAGCAGGGCTGATGCTAAGCAATGGGGAGTTGTCGCAATTGTAGTTCTTTACGAACTTCCCATTTCGATACTCGCAGAGTCCTGCACGATAAAGACTGGCGAAGTGATGCGTGTCGTCCAATGGGTCTTGCACCAGGTCGGTTGTGTTGCGGACGCGAAGCCTGGGATATTCTGCGGGAACCTCCATCTCCTCGAAGTTTGTCCACTCGCCGTTCTCGTAGTACATTGATGTGGCAGGGTTGTAGAAAGCATCAACGGTGTTGACGCCTCCAGCCACAAGAAGACGGTTGCCAACCCAACTAACGCGATAGCCAAGGTCGCGTATCGGGCTACTGGGCTGAATCACCTGTCCTGTCGGTACGATTTCAGACCCCTCTATCTTATAACCGCGTAGGCCGTTCTCCTGTTCGCTCATCCAGTATGTGCCACCTACGTATGACACATCGCTCCAGTTGTTAGCGATGGAGATAACTGTTGCATCGTTCGCAGCATCTAATGTTATTTCCGAAGCGAGGTACAATTGTGTAGCGTTGCCCCATATCAGTTTGTTTCCGATGTTCTTCAATAAGGTGAATTTGCCATTTGAGTATGCTCTGTTTAGGGTGGAATTGAGGTCAATGAAATACAAATAACCGCTACCCAAAGCCATTATCTTGCCATCGAACACACACATCTTATTAATGCCTGTCCAGGTGAATCTCGGTTTCCAGTTCTCGGACAGATGCATATTGTCTGTCTTTTGGCATTGCAGGACACCTGTTGAGGTACCGATGAACACGGCCTCGTCTGTCGCTGTAATACAGTTGATGCCATAGTCTAATTTATAGGTGTTCCTGAAGACGCCTTCCACCATGTCCACCTCGACGAATCCGAAGCCTGTAGCCAGGTAAGCTGTGGAGCCGTCGATGCAGACATCTTTAACCTCCTTGTTCAGGATGCGTTTGTCTTTCAATGCCGACAAGTTCTGTACATTGTCGTTTCCGTCAAGCAAGTCCACGTTACTATTACTATAGACGATGAGCAGCTTGCTAGCTTCCTTGCTATAGGCAATGTGGGAGATGCCTACGTCGCTCAGCATATTCATGTGGTCGTATGTGCGAATCTCGCCATCCTCTGTGTCGTAAGAAAGGAGGTTGCCGTTCGTCAGTGAATAGATGGTACTGCCGCTGACTACACTTTTAGTGGCAATGTAGTAACTCAGGTACATTTGCCAGGTGCCCAATTGCTGGGCTGTGGCGGAGAGGCAAAGCATAAAGAAAAGCAATGCCAAAGACTTTCTGCTATTCATAATCTTTAATCCTTAATTAGCATAAATCACTTTCCACGGAGGTGTTCCGCGAGTTTGTTTGTAGCACGTCCCCGATGGCTGATAGCGTTCTTTGCTTCGGCACTCATTTGCGCAAAGGCCAGTCCGTTTGCTTCAATGGGAGCAAAGACGGGGTCATATCCGAAGCCTCCTTCACCGACGCGCTGAGACAGAATCTTGCCTTCTACCACACCTTCAAAGAGCAATTCCCTGTCGCCTTGCACAAGGGCAATAACGGTTCGGAATCGTGCAGAACGTGTCTCTGCATCTTTGAGTTTGTCGAGCAGGCATCGGATGTTAGCATTGGAATCGTGGCTATCGCCGTAGCCGTTCATGGAACCATAGCGTGCTGTGTAAACGCCAGGAGCGCCATTCAAGGCATCCACTTCCAAACCTGTATCGTCTGCAAAGCAATCCACGCCATAATGCTCATGGACGTAACGTGCCTTCTGCAAAGCGTTTTCCTCAAGTGTGTCGGCTGTTTCGGGAATGTCCTCCATACAGCCAATATCGCTCAAGCCCTTTACCATAAAGGCATCCCCCAGTATCTGCCGGACTTCTTCCAGCTTGTGGGCATTATTGGTGGCCATGATGAGTTCCTTCTTCATCTCTTTATTGGGTCGAAGCCTTCGCCGAAAACACCTTCCACGTTACTCATGGAGACGAACGCCCTCGGGTCGATGCGTTTTATCAGTTGGAATATGTTGCGGCTCTCGTATCTCTTTGCAAGGATAAGAAGAACCTGCCGTTTCTCTTTGCTGTAGAATCCCTCGCCTGCAAGGACGGTAACACCGCGTTCAAGCCTTGTGTTCACCTCTTCGGCTATCTCCTCATAGTGTTCGCTGATGATGATGAACTGTACGCTTTGACGTGCGGAATTGATGACATAGTCGAGGAAGTTTGTGCTGATGAACATCGCCAAGTAGCCAACGACCACAGTCTCTATGTCGCGCTCAATCAAGTAGCTGAAGCCGATGATGACGATGTCGCACATCAGGAGCAGACGGCCAAGCGAAATGTTCCAATACTTGTTGATGGCACTCGCGATAATGTCTGTGCCGCCCGTGCTGCCGCCTGCCAAGAAGATGGTTGCGAGGCCGAGACCTTCGAGGAAAGCTCCGATGACACACGCCATGAACTTCTGTTCGCCCAAGATATGTTTGAGTACAGGAGTGCCGTCCACCATCGTTTCTGTGAGCTGCACCTGCATCACGCCGATGGCTGCGGAGATGAGCAAAGTGACGATAACGGTGCGCACCAGATAGCGCCACCCCAACACACGTGTTGCCATCAGCAGCAGGAACACGTTGATGATGAAGTAGGTGTTGCCTGCCGAGAAGCCTGTCAGGTAGAAGAAGATGGTGGAGATACCAGACACACCGCCGCTGACTATCTTATAAGGAAGCAGGAATATTGTGTAGCCAATTGTGTAAATGATTGTACCGAGGAGCATTTGCAGATAGTCGCGCAAAAGCTGCCAAGGTGAGAAAGACCCCACCAAACCTCCCCAAATAGCGGAGGCTTTCAGTTTCTCTCCCTTCGAGGGGGAGTTATAAGGGGTCTGTTTGTTCATGCTCTTATTGTTTTGAAGCCGTTACCATACACGCCTTCTGCCCTGCTTTGCGAGACGAAGGCTCCCGGGTCGGTCTCCTTAATCATGCGCAGGATTGTGACGGCCTCGCGTTTGTGGACGATGGTAATCAAGACTTTTATGTTCTGGTGGCTGTAAAAGCCTTCGCCATCCATTGAGGTTACGCTGTGGCAAGTCTCGGAAATAATGCGCTGGCTGATTTCGTTTGGCTTGTTGGTGAAAATGATGAACTGGATGTCCTGCCTTGCACTATTGATAAGCATATCCAGGGCGTAGGTATAGACGACCAGAGTGACGTAGCCGAACACTACCATCCGCACATCGTGGAAGATGGGCCAACAGGAAGCTATGACCAAGAAATCGAGAATCAGCAAGGCGCGTCCGAAAGAGATGTTGCGATACTTGTTGACAAGTGCCGCGATGATGTCCCATCCGCCTGTGCTTCCGCCAGAGAGGAATACGATGCCGATGCCCAAACCGTTCAAGATAGCACCCAGCACACAGGCCATCGAGTCCTGGCCTTCGCCCAGAACCTGCATCAAGTTTCCTGCCTCGTCTGTCATCATTTGCTGCCCCATTTCAAGGAAGAAGGATAGGGCAATGGCTGCATAAGCTGACTTGCCGACGAACTTCCAGCCTAATGGCTTGAAGGCGATGATGAGCAGAATGGCATTCGAGATAAGCACGGCAGCCGAGATAGGGAACTTCGTCAGGTAGTAGAGGATGGCGAACATACCCGTCATACCGCCCGTCGTGATATGGTAAGGCAGCAAGAAGGCAGCCCAACCCAAAGCGTATGTGGCCATACCGAGGTTGATGGCGAAGAAGTCCTTCAGGAACTCCCAAATGCGGCCTCTTTTCGGTTTGAATTCCATTAGCAGGGCTTTAGGACGATGTTGACAATCTTCTTGGGTATAGCGATGGCCTTGACTATCTGCATCCCTTCGAGGTATTTCTGTGCCTCAGGAGCAGAGGTGGCAAGCTCGGTCATCTGTTCGGGTGTTGCATCGGCAGGGAACAGCATATCGAAGCGCACCTTCCCGTTGAACTGAACACCAAGCTTCACGCTTGTCTCTACGAGGTATTTCTCTTCGTACTGTGGCCAGCGGGCATCGCAGACGGAAGACCCAGAGTGGGTCTGTTCCCAAAGCTCTTCAGCGACATGAGGTGCGAAGGGTGCTATGAGGATGACCATTTGCTCGAGGATGGCGCGGCTTGTGCATTTCTGCTGCGTAAGTTCGTTTACCGCCACCATGAAGGCTGAGATGCTGGTGTTGTAGGAGAACGTCTCGATGTCTGCCGTCACCTTTTTGATGAGCTTGTGCAGGGTCTTGAGGCTTTCGGCGCTCGGAGCATCCTGATTATTCGGATTGTTCAGAATGTTTTGAGCCAAGCCCCAAAACTTCTTGAGGAAGCGGAAGCAGCCGTCAATTCCGTTGGTGTCCCAGGGCTTCGATTGCTCAACGGGGCCGAGGAACATTTCGTAGAGGCGAAGGGTGTCGGCACCAAACTTCTCGACAATCATATCGGGATTGACGACGTTATACAACGACTTCGACATCTTCTCTATCGCCCAGCCACAGATGTATTTAGCCCCCTCCGTCTCCCCCGAGGAGGAGAGAGAGTTGCTGCCGTCCTCAAAGATAAATTTGGCATTGGCGAATTCTGGACTCCAAGCCTTGAAAGCATCAATATCGAGAACATCATTCTTGACAATGTTCACATCCACGTGTAATGGCGTAACATCATATTTGTCTTTTTGTCCCAAACTTACAAACCACGGGCCGTTCTCCTCCCCCTTTGGGGAGGTTGGGAGGGGGCTGCCTTCTTTGATTCGATAGACGAAGTTTGAGCGGCCTTGAATCATGCCCTGATTGACAAGTTTCTGGAAAGGTTCTTCCTTTTTGCTGATGCCATAGTCGAAGAGGAACTTGTTCCAGAAGCGGGAGTAGATGAGGTGACCTGTTGCGTGCTCGCTTCCACCGACATAGAGGTCAACGTTCTGCCAGTATCCGGCGGCTTCCGGGCTGACTAAGGCTTTGTCGTTATGCGGGTCCATGTATCGGAGGTAGTAGGCGCTGGAGCCTGCAAAGCCGGGCATCGTGAAAAGCTCGATGGGGAAGACAGTCTTCTCGTCGATGAGCTTCTTATCGACAATCTTGCGGTTTGTCTCGTCCCAAGCCCATATCTGTGCGTTGCCAAGAGGCGGCTCGCCTGTTTCGGTGGGCAGGAACTTCTCCACCTGAGGCAGTTCGATGGGCAGGCATTCCTCGGGAATCATCGTTGGGATGCCGTTTTTGTAATAGACGGGGAAGGGTTCGCCCCAATATCTTTGGCGGCTGAAGATGGCGTCACGAAGGCGGTAGTTCACCTTGACGCGCCCCAGGTTGTGTGCCTTGACGAAGCGTTTTGTCTCGGTAATGGCTTCCTTGATGGTAAGTCCGTTGAGGCAGAGGCTCTCGCCGTCGTATTCCATGCTCTTGTCGGGGCTGATGGGCGAGTTCATCACGATGCCCTCTTTGGCGTCGTAGCTCTCCTCGCTGATGTCTGCACCTTCCACGAGCGGGATGATGGGCAGGCCGAAGTGCTTGGCAAAGGCGTAGTCGCGGCTATCGTGGGCAGGAACGGCCATGATAGCTCCTGTGCCGTAACCGGCCAAGACGTATTCTGCTATGTAGATAGGGCACTTGTCGCCCGTGATGGGGTTGATGCCGTATGCGCCGCTGAAGACACCTGTGACGGTGTGGTCAATCATGCGCTCCCTTTCGGTGCGGCTCTTCACGTATTTGATGTATTCATCGACGGCTGCACGCTGCTCAGGTGTTGTCACCTTATCCACCAGCTCGCTTTCGGGGGCAAGCACGAAGAAGGTCACGCCAAACATCGTGTCGGCACGAGTGGTGAAGATGGTGAAACGGCCTTCACATTGACCATTGACCATTGACCATTGACCATTGGCCGCTGTGGTGTAGGGAATTTCTATTTCCGCACCTTCGCTTCTGCCTATCCAGTTCTTCTGTGTCTCCTTGATGCTCTCGCTCCAGTCGATGGTTTCGAGGCCATCGAGGAGGCGCTGGCTGTATGCGCTGACACGCAGGCACCACTGCCGCATCTTCTTCTGCTCCACGGGATAGCCGCCGCGAACACTCACGCCTTCCACCACCTCGTCGTTGGCAAGCACAGTACCGAGCTTCGGACACCAGTTCACCATCGTCTCGCCGAGGAAAGCGATTCTATAGTTCATCAGCAGGTCGCTCTGTGCCTTTTCGTCGGCAGGCCAAGTGCCTTCCTTCTTGAACTTTTCGATGAGTTTTTCGATGGGTTGTGCCTTCTGGAGTTCCTCGTCGAAGTAGGAGTTGAACATCTTCTGGAATGCCCATTGCGTCCACTTGTAGTAGTCGGGTGTGCAGGTGCGCACTTCCCTGTCCCAGTCAAACGAGAAGCCAATCTTGTCGAGCTGCTCGCGATAACGGTCGATGTTGGCGAAGGTCGTCTTTTCTGGGTGCTGACCCGTCTTGATGGCGTATTGCTCGGCAGGCAGGCCGTAGGCATCATAGCCCATCGGATTGAGCACATTGAAGCCCTGCAGCCGCTTGTAGCGTGCGTAGATGTCGCTGGCGATGTAGCCGAGCGGATGCCCCACATGCAGGCCTGCGCCGCTTGGGTAGGGGAACATGTTCAGGACGTAGAATTTCTTGCGATTCTCGTCCTCAACGACTTTATATGTCTGGCGTTCCGTCCAAAGGCGGTGCCATTTCTGTTCTATCTCCCGGAAATTATAATCTTGTGCCATATATAATAATGTATTTACGCGTAAATCGGCTGCAAAGATACAAAAAAGAATTTAGAATTAAGCATTAGGGTTAAGAATTATTCTTTTACTTGGTGAAAGAGAGCAAAGCTACACGAAAAATCCTTTAATAATGCAATACTTCTGCCAGTTTAAGTGGGGAAACGACTAACTCTGCTGCAAAGATACGACAACGGCATTGCGGTCTACGAATGATTGTGCTATTTTTTTCTCTTTTTCCTGATATGGTTGTCAAAGATAGTCAAAATAGTCATTAGTCATTTAGTCATTTTCGATTTTCAACTTTACTTCGAGCTCACTATAATATAATAATATTATAGTGGTACTTTTTGCAAACCCGAAATCGATTTTGACTAATGACTAAAATGACTAAAATGACTTCCCTAGAAAAAGTTGAAAAAAAGTTGCTCAAAAATTCGTAGACCGCAATGAAGTTGTCGTAAATTTGCAGCGTGAAAGGAAAGACCCAAGCAGACCCCAGACCCCCTCTAACTCCCCCGTAAGGGGGAGAACCAATGCACAGACCCCCAACCCCCTTTAGGGGGAGAAACGAGACAAGTTAACTTTGCCAACGACACGCGTGTAAAGTGGCCACGACACTCGTGTAAAAATGAAAGAATGAAAAACTATTCTCTAACCTCTAACTACTAACCACTATTAGCCATGAACAAAGAAACTTGGAAATTCATCATTCAGACGGTCATTGCTATCCTGACCGCCATCCTGACGACCCTCGGCGTAACAAGCTGCATGGGCGCAGTCTGAACCCCTCCCCCTTTGGGCAATCGCCCGTTGGCAGCGGAGCGATTGGGGAGCGCAAGCGACGGAGGGCAAAAGGCTGGGAGGGGGCTACCTATCAGGCGTTGATGCGTTCGCGGTGCTTTTTGCCGGTGGCGAGGTCGGTGCCGTAGATATCGACGTACTCGCACTTGGGGTAGATGGACTGCTTCATCTGGGCAAACATCTTGTCGAGCACCATCTCATGGCCGTTCAGATTGACAATGCCGACCCACTTGCCGCCGCGCTTGCAGATGCGTATTTTCAGGTCTTTATAGGCCGTCATGTGGACTACGGCTTCGTCTTCCTTCGCGCTGATGACCTTGATGCCGAATGCCATCTTGCGGTCGAGGAACGTCAGCCCTTCAATCTTCGTCCCTTCGTTCAGCACCCAATAGGATTTGAGGGGTTCTTTCAGGTTGAGCTTGCCGTCCTCCAAGTTGATGTCGTAGCAAATGTAGTTGGAGTTTGTGCTGCGCTCGAAGATGTAGATATGCTCTTTTGGAATATCGATGGCCGCTGCTGCAAGGCAGGACAGAAGAGTGAGCAAAGCTGTGAGTATGAGGTGCTTCATAGGAAAGGTGGTTAGAAGGAGAATGTCAGGTTGAAGCGGACACCGTTCTTGTGGGTTCCGGGGTGGTCGTGATAGTTCAGACGGCGGACATAGTCAACGCCAAAGACCTTGAATATGTTGCGAATGCCGACTGCGACTTCCATATACGGTGTCTTTCCAATGGCATACGAGCCTTCGGGGAAAGCATAGAGCATATCGTCGCCTGCATTCTTGGCTGGATTGTTCTTGTCGGTAAGTGTTCCCCAAACGCCTCGGAAAGCGATTTGTTCCCTGAGCTTGAGCTTCTTCAAGAGCGGAATGCGGTTGAAGAGCTTGCCGTTCATGTTCCAAGCAACAGACCAGAAGACGCGGCGGTCCATAAAGAATTCCATATTGCGGAGCATGTTCATCGTGCCCTCCTGTTCGACGTATGAGATACAGGTCGGCGGGGTGATGAGGAGCGGGAACGGCACCTTGTTCCATTGGATGGAGCCGAGGACATGGAAATCCACGCGCCCCCAACTGCCCAGCCATTGGCGCTTGTAGATGCCGATTTCGGTTTGGTTGGAGGAATACTGGCCGCCCAGAATGCCGTTGAAGCAGATGGCGTGGCGGATGGTGAACTCGGGTCTGTCCTTGTTGATGGGCCAGCGGTCTTGCTTGGTGTTGATGTAGGTCTGTCCGGGGCAGAACCGCACTTCGGCATTCCATTCGGTGGTGCGCATCTTGTAGTCTTCCGGCTCTCCGTTTATGTGCTGGAAGCGCAGGTTGCCACAGACTTCGTTGCTCTCCGCAACCAGGTTCGTGTTGAAGTTCAGGCCGTAGTCCGTCTCCCACACAAAGCCCAAGCGCTGGCGGTTGTTCTTGTAGAGCATCTTGACGTTCTCGGTCTTGAGGTTGACAAAGAAATTGTCCTTGTTGTTCTTCAGGAACTTGTCGGAAACGGACTTGACGTCGTAGGAACTCTCGAAGACAATCATGCGCTGCGGGAACTCGAACGACGAGTTCTTCTTCTTGTTGAAGCAGTAGTTGGCAATAACGCCATAGTAGTTGCCGCCCGACTTGAAGCCGTGGGTATAGTAGCCCTCGAGGAAGAGGTGCTTGTTGAAGGCTCCCGTGGTCTTGCCGCCGGCACGCAGTCGGAATCCGTCGTGGAAGTTGTAGGAGAATGTGCTGATGACGGGGCCTATGTCGAATTTGCTGGGCTTGCCTGGCTTGGATGTCTCGATATAGTTCTCGAAGAGCGTCTTGACCACAAGCAGCGGGATTCGCATGTTCTTCGACTTCGACATCGCTGTCATAAAGTCGCCCAATCCGCCCTCTTTCTGCGTCAGCTCAACCGCTCGGTACTGATTCCAGAAGTCTTCGTCCTGGTTGCGCGAGTCGGCCATTCGCTTCACCTTTCCCTGCCCTTTGAACAGGTTCTTGTGCAGCGGCTCGAAGCTGTAGTCGGAGAGGCGTGTGTTGCGCACTACAAGCAAGCTCTTTCCCAGAAGCGTCATCTCTGCCCACATATCATCGTTGGTCAAAGCCCATTCGTCCGTTGGCAACTTGGTGAATTCCTGGTCGATGTGAAGAGAGCTGACGAAATTGACATCGCTCTTCTGAGGGATGCTGAGGTGGCACTTCCTGATATGAAGCGTAGAATCTTTCAGGATATAGAGTTCGCCGTTGAAACCGATGTCTTGAAGGTTGTTGGGCGTGAACTGAAGGTGATAACACGAGTCGCGCTCAACGAGCACAGTATCAACAATATAATAGCGATAGAAGGCTGTTGCGCCGGCGCCGATGGGACTCAGGAACGGGAACTTGAGCAGGTGGATGTAGTTGTCGTAGATGTCCACATCCTTGAACACCTCTTTCAGGGTGGTGTTGACCATTTCGCCGGTTGCAATGAGCTGGTTCAAACCCGTGCTCTGCTCGCCTGTTATGATGTCTTTCTCCGACTTCGGGTCTTTGCGGTAGATGTGCTGGGTAACGGTCTCGTCGAGGGAGATGGGCACAACCATCTTGTTGTTGTAGGGGCTGAGTTCGGCCTGCTGCGTCCACTTCACCTTTCCCACATCGGTGCTGTCTAATTCCTTGACTTTATAGTTGTTAAGAGCCATCGACAGCTTCTGGTACTTGTTATACATGAAGTAGTCGTGGTTCTCGAGCTTGGTGTCCTTCTTTGCTTCAATCACCCGCTTCATCAGCTCTACGGCGGGATTGTCCTTGCGGACATAGCGTTTCTTTTCAGCCTTGATGACGACCTCGCCAAGCTGTTTTGCATCGGGCTTGAGCTTGATGGTGAGTCGGCTGGGCGTGGCCTTGGTGACGTTCACCGTCTCCTCTTTGTAGCCCATACAAGAGAAGGTAAGTATCGCACCATTGATACGGGAGATGGAAAAGATACCGTCAAGGTCGGCAATGGTGGAGACTTTATGGTCTTTGTAACTTACGCCAGCAAGGGAAAGACTATCACCTGTTGAGGCATCGAGGATGACACCGGTGATTTTCTGCCCCAAAGCATTCAAGGCGAATGCCAAAAGCAAAGCTATGGTTGCAAAGAGTTTTCTTCTCATGTTCTTCAGATGTCAAAGTATTAAAGCGTTAGCCTTTAACTTTTCACCTTTTTCCTTTTCAATTTTTTACTTTTTCTCCTTTTATGGTGTAATCCTGCTGCATGTTTCAAAGGCTGTCATTGTAACCCCTTCAATGCCCGGCAGGATGACGCTCTGTCCCGTGAGCAACAGGTTTGAAAGCGGTGTTTCTACAGAATGGAAGCTCAGCATCGAGGCTCTACAATCCTTTCGCATACCAAAGGCACCCCCTTCGGGACTTCCCAGATAGTCTCTGTAAGTGAGTGGCGTGCTGGTATAACTTTGTTCTATCATACCTTGCAGCCCTGGGATGTATTGTTCTGCCAAAGCGATGCACTCCTGTTTCTTTTGCTGGCAGAATGTCTTGTAGGCTTCGCCTCTGCGACCCACTTTTGTCTCTGCCCAAGCTTCGCATTCTTTCCACGGCATAGGTGTCAGGAGGTCTATCTGTCTCAGGTCGTCCGAGCCATCCTCTGGAACCCTTGCGCTAATCATCACACCCTTAACAGGTTCGTTCTCTTCGGTCATTGTCCAGACATTCGGTTTGTCATAGACAAAGACATTGTGGTCGAAGTAATGCAACGCTCCGGGCTTGATGCAGAGCTGAGCCGTGAACATTCCGCAGGTGTTCTCCGCTGATGCCATTCTTCTGCGGAAGGCTTTTCGCACAGAAGGACAGCCTTCGAGCAACTGGCAGAGCAT
>JAEEGL012857305.1_pt1 | contig 13111 bp, 13 predicted proteins | sample 9134231 | NCBI WGS metagenome assembly JAEEGL01 (sample SAMN16246548, study PRJNA631951) | gut metagenome | biome: gut microbiome; feature: rumen; material: fiber-attached | host: Bos | place: Iran: Karaj | collected 2018-10 | reverse complement strand
TCACCATTAACATATTGACAAAAACTTAGAGTTCTTTGTTGTCCATCAAGCAATTCGTATTTATCTCCATTTTTGCTCCAATACATAACGTTCAAAGGAAAGCCTTTATTAATCGTCTCAATTACAGCATTTCGTTCTTTTTCGTTATAAATAAATTCTCTTTGAAAAGGAGGCCTTATATCTAGTTTTTTTCCATATCCAAGGACGCCGTTTTCTTGATTATCTACATAACCATTTACAACATCTCTAATTGTTATTTCGTGTAATTTAATCTCCATAATTTTCTCCTCCTAATCTATTAATTGTATAATTATCCTTGAAAAAGGGGTTTTATCTGGTTTTCCATCCTTTGATATTCGCAAGCTATTTCCAATTTTTCTTTCTGTGACTGTGTATGGGAACTTCCATACTGACTCTCCTGTATTTTCATTAATATATTCAATAGTTTTTTTATTTTCTGTTACTTTGTGTACATATTTTTTGGGTACATACGTTCCTAAACCTATTATTCTAAATTGATCAGGATTATATACATCCATAAAAGTGATTGGCACTCCAATATGACCATAATAGTCTTCAGGAATATCATTTAATTCAGAAACATCAATACCATCATAATTAAAATAAGAAGGATATTTTTCTGGATTATATTTCTTAAATAAAATCATCTTTTCGTGTTTCTTTTTTATATCTAAATTAGTATACCAACATATTTCAGGGACTTTAATGTAACCATCATCGGGATTATACCCTTTTCCTATAACAAACTTTCTATTAGATTCTAGTTTATTAGGATATGGTGTCTTATAGACAACAGAAACATTAAAATTATATCCAACCCACATTTTGTTATTCATTAAATATGGAAAAATATCTTTACTACCAATCGCTCCCGTTTTACCCATGATTATAAATTTTTTATTATATTTTAGTATTGTTCCAATAAATTCTCTAAATAAGCTAAATGGTGGATTAGTAACAATAATATCAGATTCTTTTAGAAGCTTAATACATTCATTAGATCGAAAATCACCGTCTTCCTTTAGTTGTGTGAGAGTGTTTTTATTGTTCTTTATTAATTCCTTAACATCAGTTAAATCAACCGCACCATTTCCATCCAAATCTCGAACTTCTGTAATTATTAATTTGTATGCTTTCTTGTTTTTGTTTGGTATTTGATAGTTTAATTCAAATAATGATAGTTGTTCTCCTACTATTGGTGAACTGTCATAACATGTACATATTAATTTTTTAATTTTTAATTTATTAAAGTTAAGTGCAAAGTACTTAAAAAAATTGGATTCAAATGGGTCGTCACAATTACATAAAACAACTTTGTTCTCAAAAAACTCTTTATAATGCTTTAGTTCATTTTCTATATCTGGTAGCTGAGTATACCATTCATCATTTTTTTCTGCTTTTGCTCTTCTCATATCTTCATTTTTTGCCATATTATCACTTCACAATTCATAAAAATCTAATAGAATTATATCATAAATAACAATATTCTCATATATCTTCTTGATAATTTATCATAATAAAAGGAGCTATAAAGCTCCTTAAATATATTTTTTAAATACATCTCTCATTTTCACAGCAGTATTAATGGATTTCTCTATTAATTCATCGTAGTTAGAATGATCATCAAAATTCAATCCTTTTATTCGATATTTTATTCTACTGGAACTTCTATTATCTAGTCTTTGCCAATCTAGTTTAAATCCTAATTCTTCCTCTATAATATTTTTCTTTTCAAATAGTTTATCAAATAAATCTTTGTCATCATTTATGTATAATTCTACTACTATGTTAGAGTCTTTGTTGACTAGATTAATTGCAACGTGAGCTGCACTTGTCCCCATAGCTACATCATACCAATGATCTGTTGTTGCCTTTCTAACATTAAAAGGTTTCCCTTTTTCAATTAAAATGTCATTAAACTGATTCCAGAATTCAACTCTCTCTGATTGAGATTTGTTTAATTCAGATTTATTACCATTTACTTTTGTATTCTTAATGAAATCATTTGGTTTTTCCACCACTTCAAAATATGGTGCTGGTAAGGAATCACCGATTTTGTATGCGTGTAATTCAATTAAGAAAAAATTAACATCGCTATTAGTGTTGTTATTTAACCATTCAACAGCACTTCTATGTTCCTCTTTTGCGTGTGTCACTATCCATACGACAACTTGAGCATCTAGACCAGATGCATAAGTTATTATTTTACCTAAGTGATCATGATTAGAAGCCTCTAATTGATTTTCTATTATTACTTTGATACCAGTAGATTCATCAACAGCTACTAAATCACATCTAAAAGATCCCACATATACTTCTTTAGATACATCTGTTAATGTTAATCCTAAAATACTATTCAATTCTTCTATGTTTTCATCATGAGATAACCATTCGGAAAAATCTAACTGTTCATGTTTCCACAGATTTCTTATATCAACTTCTTTTAGTTTTCCAATTTCCATATCTATTCTCCTTTTTCTATTTTCATTATATCACAATTAATCTTTTCTTATTTCAAAATAATAGAAAAAATATTATAATGAAGTTAGGTGATATCATGGGATTAATAAATGATGCTATAGATGCATTTAGATTTAAAGATACAGTTTTTTATAAAGAAGACAGTGATCTTCAAAATAAGTATGATGCATTAAATAAATTAAACGAAGAGTTTCCAAATAATGAAGACTTGTTACAAGAATTATATATTGTGAAAAAAGGTCTTGAAGGAGAAAATAAAATAGCATATCAGCTTAAAAAAGCCAATATTGGTATGTATGTATTAAGAGATATAAAAGTTAAGTATGAAGATTTAACTGCACAAATAGATTATGTTGTATTAACTTCTTTATACACATATTTTATTGAATGCAAGAATCTTGTTGGAAACATTACTGTTAATGAAAAAGGGGACTTTATAAGGGAGTTAAATATTAATGGAAAGAAGATAAAAAAAGGAATGTACTCTCCATTTAGACAAGTTGAAGCTCAAAGAGAAGTTCTTAGAAAAATATGGGAATCTCATGCAAGCTCATTAAATAAATTATTTGGATCTAGTAAGTTTAATAAGTATAGAAGAGTATTAGTAGTCGCAGCTAATCAAGATACTATATTAGATACTAGTAAAGCCCCTAGTGATATGAAATATAAAATACTTAGAGCAGATGCCTTAATTAGACAATTAGAATACGACTTTGAACATAGAGATAAAGATGAGACTTTATTAAATAAAAAAGACCTTGAAGAAGCTGCTGCTAGCTATATGAAAGAATGTATTGAAGATCAAATAGATTATTATGATTATTACAAAAATAAATTTTGTAATAACATAAATAATTATGATGAAAACTTAAAAAATAGATTAATTGATTTTAGAAAGAAAAGGTTTAGTGAAATGAATATACCAGCATACTATGTTTTTACTAACGAAGAATTAGATAAGCTAGTTGAATATAAACCTAAATCTATTGAAGAATTAAAAAAATTAAATATATTACCTCCAATTAAAATAAAGACGCACGGGGAACAAATAATTGAAGTAATAAATAATATGAGTATACCTAAATAGTAATTATAATAATTAGAGCCGAAAAAAAGGATAATAGGAATAATAGGTAAAATAAAAAGATAACGCATATTTTGTGAAACATAATTAAGTGCCTATTATTTATAGTTGCTTTTTTGTGTTATAATCAAGTTAGAGTGAGGTGTTAATGTATGAATGATATGTTTATTATTGATAATAGTATGGATGATAGAGAATTTAGAAACTATGTTTGTTCAATTCTACCAAAATTTGATTTTAATAATGTAAGAATTGAAGATGTTAGATTATCAGACGAAGATAAAATAAATGACAACGATATATTTGCTGATAAGAATGGATTTTCTTATACTGTTCAAACATATTTAAATAAAAATGTTTCTAAGAAAACTTTGAATGAATGTATGAAAGATATGGAAAAAGATAATGTAACCTTTGGATTAATAGTAACGAATACTGATATAGCCCCTGAAATAAAAGAAGAAGCTAAAAAATATAATATTGAACTGATTGACCGAACAAAATTAAAGAAGCTAATATAATAATAGTGGAGGAGAAATAATATGGGAATAATAAGTGATGCCAAGGCTATAAAGGATGTTCAAAAAATTAAAAAAGGTGGGAAAGCAAAATTATCCGTTGCTCAAATAACAGGCTTAACAATAAATCTAATGGATGCAAATAATAATTTATCCAAAAAGGATTATAAAAAAGTCGAAGAATTATTTCAAAAATTAAGGCAAGATGATAAAAAAGTTGAAATGGATATAGAGGACTATGTAAGTACGGTAGTTGATATAATACGTAAATTTGATAGAATTGCTCCATATGAAAAATACGGAGGATTAGAAGAAACCGAAGAATTCAAAGCATTTATGAAAGATGTTCGTAGTAACAAAAAAATATCAGCATATAATGTTTCAGATACCGATGAAGATGATGAAGAAGAAATCTTCACCTGTGATAATTGCGGAGCTGAAGTGAATGAAGATACTATAGAATGTCCAAAATGTGGTTGCTCTTTTATTGATGATGAAGATGAAAATGATGAAAGAATATTTACTTGTACGAATTGTGGAACTGAAGTAGACGAAGATGCAAAAAGATGTCCAAAATGCGGTGGTATTTTTGCTGATGCAATAGACGAAGAAGCAAACAATGAGGAACAAAAAGACTCTATAACATGGAACGAATGGCTTGAAAAAAATTTCCCTAATAAAGGGTCAACTACAAACTTAAGTGAAAAAATAAAAAAAGATCTTAATCCAGTTGAAAGTGCATTTAGAGACATTGAAAACTTAGTTGCCGGTTCAAACGGTGCAATTAATGATGTTATTGCTATAAGATTCTTGAAAATATTAAAAGATAATCCTGACTTAAATAAGAAAGCCATCTTATATGATTTTGATGCATTTGCTAAAGAATTAATAAAAGAGAATCCATCTTATTCGTTAACGGCAATTTCATATTTCCTTGGTGTATTAAATGGAAATAAAATAATTACTGAGAATGAAATGAATAAAAAACTTGATGAATACCAAACTATGATTACTGACAGTATGATGAGCACCGCCAAGGATAATGAAATGGATGAAGTAAAAAAATTTGCTGTAAATATTCAAAGAGAATTCCTGACATCAATAGATGAAACTATAAGAAATGAAGAATTACGGGGAATTGCTGGTCTTATAGCATTTAAAACCATGATGGTCTATGGAGCTAGATTCTATGATGGTTGTGAAGATAAGGACAAAAACAATTATAATTGGATAGATGACAACTCATATTTGACAATACATTTTATGTATATGATATGGTTTTTAGTTTTTCGTGAAGCTGATGATAGTATTACAGAATATCAAAATGCAAATAGTAAAAAAGAATATGATAAATACTTGATCCTTTTTTATGAAACATTTACCAAATATACAGATATAATTAGACATTGGCATGAAATTGAAAAACCAAAATACATTGATTTTTATAATAGTTTTGAAAAAGACATGGATGAATTAATAGAAATTGGAAAATATCCAACTGTATTTGGATTTCCCAAAGGAAGAGAAAAATTACTAAACAAACTAATTGAGGATAACAAAAATGGAATTCCTATAGATCCTAATTTCAAATAAAAAAATATTATAACATTATTATGAGGTGATTATATGAGTAAGGAAAAATTAAAGTATAATGAAGCAGGTGGGTATATATTTGGATCGTTGTTTATGAATTTAATTCCATCAAGCAATGTATTAAAGTATGATTTAACACCTTTTGGGGCAGTACAAGAAGAAACAAATTTAATTTGTACATCATATGCATTTGGGTTAGCATCATTCTATATGAAAGATATGGTAGGAGAAGATAAAATCGACAAACTTTTTGATGATGCTTTAGAAGAAATGAATGAAGCTTTTAATGGCCAATTAAAAAGCAAGATAGGAAAATATAAAAGATGTTTTTTAGCTGCTAAAGACCACATGTTATATTCTCCAGCTGAAAGTGGTACTGAGGTTTTTGATGAAAAATTTGTCAAACAATATATTTTGGATTTATTAAATAATAACACGAATTATCCACAAGATTTATTAGAAATTGCAAAAAAAGATTTGAATGTATATTTAATGGCGTCTAAAAGTTTTTTTGACAAAGTCGAAATTATTTAGAAAAATCACCAATAAGGTGTTTTTTTTAACTTCCTCTTCTACCAGTAATAAAAGAACCGCCGCGCCCCGCACCTATTTAGATTCTGGCTTTTGATTAAGTTACTTAGGAAATAAAAAAGCACTAACAATTGTTAGTGCTTTTGCTTTTAAATGGCAGGGGATGAGAGAATCGAACTCCCAACAGTGGTTTTGGAGACCATTATTATACCATTTAACTAATCCCCTGTTTCAACAGATAAAAAGAGTATATCATAAAAAGTGTTTGATTTCAACAACTTTCACTTTGAAATACTCTTTTTTTATTTATTTACTTTTATATTTTCACCTTTTACATCTTTACTATTATCACCAATACTTCTAGTTAAATTAGCTATTCTAGTTCTAACTTTCTTATCTTTCTTTATTACGTTAGTTAGTTCTCTTTTTGTTTCAGACTCATATTTATGTCTAGCACCCCTATTTCTATATTTAGAATTATTAGTAGATGAGAATATCATAGCTATTAAGAATCCTAATGCAAGAAGAAAATAAGACATTCCTCTACTTACTTTTAAGAAATAAGCTAAGGCCATAAATGCTAAAAAGATTAATATTGTAATAGTAGTTAATCTAATTCTGTTTATCGGTACACTGCCCATAGTTTCACCTGTTCTACCATTAACTGCTACATAGTGTAAGATATCTTTCTTATCTTTATAAGAATATAACCAAACTGGTAAATATGCAGATACCCATTGTTTACCTTTTATATTTAACTCTTCTGATCTCCATTTAACTCCACTATTATAGAATTCTAAATCTTTACTTAGAGAGTTTCTAGCAACATCTTTTAATTCTTGTTCTACTTTTTCTTCTAGGTTTTCTACATTAACATCTCTTCTTTCAGAGTTGTAACCTACTAAATAATTAGATTGAAACTTAATACATTTATCTGTATCAAATGGCATAATACTATTAATAACATTAGTAGTTTTACTTCTACTTTTTTTATCTAGTTTATCAAGAGATGATTCTATTGATAAGTCATCTATTGTAATATCAAATTCTCTAGTTATTTCATATACATCTATATCATAAACAGTAGTAGATGTTCCTGTTTCCATATCAACCTGTTTATACGTTCTTATAAGATGCCCTGCTTCTCCTTCAAATACTCCATGACAGTTAGCATCTACTAACATATATGGGAAATATACTCCTATTATATTATCTGTAGTAAATTCTTCTCTAAATTGTTTATTCGCATAAAACTTTCTTTTACTTACAAACTCTTCTATTTTCTTCTTAGCATCTTCTTTAGTAAGTGAGAAAGGTAATATAACATCTGGAGTAATACCATTTTCTATTTTTGAATTTAAAGATAAGATGCTTCTACACCAGTGACATCTAGCATTAGCTGATTCTTCTGTATTTATTACTACTTCTGCTCCACAACCATCACATTTTAATGTAATAGTATTACTAGTACTTTCACTAATATCACTAGCTCCACTACTACGTCTATCATGTGTAAGATCCTTAGACTCTATTTCAAGACCTTCTACACTTTCTGGTTCAAATTCAGTATGACAGTAATTACAAACTAATTTTTTCTTTTCAATATTATATGTAACATCACTAACTCCACAATTAGGACATCTAACATTATTTTGTTCTTTCATAATATCATCCTTTATTTTATTATATCTTACAAATAAAAAAATAGATAGGTAAACTATCTATTTTACTGGATCCCATTGATTTAAATTATAAGCTTCTATGTAGTCTGTAATCAAGCTGTTATCATAATTAACACCTGTAGCATAACCTCCAGCTTTTACTGCATGTGCTGCTTCTTTATAATCTTTTGCATTTCTTACTGCATCATATCTTGGTAATGATAAAACTTCACCATAGTCATGGACTGCTGCTTCTAAGGTGTCATAATCTCTAAAGTCTGCGTTTATATAATATGTACTACCTGATGCGGTTTGTTCACCTGTTCTAGCATTTGCTGTTTTTCCTTTCCAGCCAGATGCTTTTATTCCAAATACATTATAACCACTACCTGGTCTAGCTTGACCAAAAGCGCTTTCTTTACAAGCTTGTGCTATTGTTAGAGATGGTAGAATTCCCTTTTCATTATATAAAGCTAAAGCACTTGGTAATATTTTATTAATAAAGTCAACTTGATATTGTTCAGCATTTGGATTTACGTATGGTCCTCCTGATAATCCTTCAGTAATTGCTAATTTACCATCTTCTTTTATAGATAAATATAGAGCTTTTGCATTACTATCAGCACCTTCATAATTAGATCTTGCTTGAGTTAAGTATGAACTAATAGTTGTAAAATTCTCTGTAGTTAAATCTATTTTAGCAAGTACTCCAGTGAATCCTTCTTTAGCTGATTCAGCAAGTGGTCCTGCAAAAACATCTTCTCCACTTATTGATTCTTGATAACTGATAAATTTACCTTTATATGTTTCAACATTTGTTTTTAACTTATCGATTGTCATAGTACCAGTAGTTAAATCATCATATTTTACATTAATATCTTCATTATTCATATCATCACCAACTATCTATTATAGTAATTATATCATAATACTTATTTAAATGTATTAATTATGTTAAAATAATACTGTAAAGGAGAATAATATGAAGATAATATCATGGAATGTTGCAGGTCTTAGAGCTTGTTTAAATAAAGGTTTAGATAGATTCTTTTCTGAAGAAAAAGCAGATATCTATTGTTTCCAAGAAACAAAAGTATTAGAAGAACAAAATCTATTTCATCCTCTAGGTTATAATGAATATTTATTTCCAGCAGAAAGAAAGGGTTATTCTGGAGTAATGATTTATTCTAAACTAGAACCTATTAGTATTAAATATGGTATTGATGATTCTGAATATGACAGTGAAGGAAGAACTATTACTTTAGAATTTGAAAACTTCTATTTAGTTAATTGTTATGTACCTAATGCTAAAAGAGATTTAGAGAGAATGGATTCTCGTATGAGATTTGAAGATCTTATAAGAAAATATTTACTTGATTTAAGTAGTAAGAAAAATGTTATATATTGTGGAGACTTAAATGTTGCTCATGAAGAGATTGATATTAAGAATCCTAATACTAATCATTTTTCTGCAGGTTTTACTGATCAAGAAAGAGGTAAAATGACTGAACTACTTAATAGTGGTTTTATTGATACTTATAGATACTTTAATCCTAATGAAGTTAAATATACTTGGTGGAGTTATATGTTTCAATCTAGAAGTAAAAATATTGGTTGGAGAATAGATTATTTTATTGTTAATAAAGATTTTATTAAGAATGTAAAAAATACTATGATTTACACTGATATTTTAGGTAGTGATCATTGTCCTATTGGAATTGAAATTGATTAATGCTATAATTACACTAGGTGAGAATATGAATGATTTCAAAACTACAATGAAAGAAAAAATCAAACAATATTCTAATAAACAATACTTAGATGGTTATATTAAAAATGAGTATTTAACAGATGATGGAGATGCAGATATTTATATTAATTTAACTCATAGAAATCAATTGTTTGATGAAAGAACTTCTAAGAATCAATTAGATTTAGTAAGTGATATTTATGAGTTTGTAGAAGAGAAAACTTCTATGTTAGATAGTAGTGTTCAAATTCAATTTCATATTACTGGATTACATTTATCAAAAGAAGATCAAGGTAGAGTTCAACATATTATTAAAGAGCATTATGCTATTGAGTTATATAAAGTTCAAAAAGAATATCTTAAGTTTAGAAATGAAATTATTAAATTAATTATAATTGGATTTGTTTGTCTAATTTGTTATGGCTTTTTATATTTCTTTACTACTTTTGATTTCTTTATGGAAATGTTCTGTTTCTTATTTTCATTTGCTTTATGGGAAGGCTTTGAAAACATAATCTATGATTTTAGAGATGTTAGAGAATTAAGACAAGATATTACTCAGAATTTATTAATGCATGTTGTATTTGATGAAGATAAATAAAAAAGATATTAACGAAGGTTAATATCTTTTCTTATTTTGCTTTCTTACCAGATTTCTTTTCTTCTACATTTAAGCATTTAAATAGTCCAGCAGCTAAAGCTCCTCCAAGTAATGGAGCAACTATGAATACCCATACTTGTTTAAATGCTTCTCCACCTAAGAAAATAGCTGGCGCTAAACTTCTTGCTGGGTTAACTGATGTACCTGTTAGATTAATTCCAATTAAATGTACAAATGTTAAAGTTAATCCAATAACGATTCCTGCAACACTAGATTTCTTTTCATCACTAGTTACACCTAGAATAGTATAGATAAATACACAAGTTAATACTACTTCTGTAACTATTGCGCCTAGTAAACTAATATTAGTAGCAGATAGCATTTCATATCCGTTAGCACCTAATGCTGCTGTTCCCATAGCAGTATTACTTAGAATTAGATACAAAATTGCAGTTCCTGCTAAAGCTCCAAGAACTTGAGCTATAACATACCAAATAAAGTCTTTACCTGATAGTTTTTTTGAAAGTAACATTGCAAAAGATACAGCTGGATTAACATGACATCCTGAAACATCGCCAATGACATAAGCCATTGCTACTATCGCAAGACCAAATGCTAAAGCTGTCGCAACTAAATCTCCTCCTGATAAAACTGCTATTCCTGTTCCAAACAATACTAAAACTAGTGTTCCAATAAATTCTGCACAATACTTTTTCAAAGACTCATTCTCCTTTCTAATTTTATTTTAATTCTATTTAAAATATATGTCAATTTATTATATGGTATAATAAGAAAGAGGTTTTATTATGAATTTATTAACTAATTGTACAATTTGTCCTAGAAAATGTGGAGTAAATAGATATAAAGAAAAAGGATATTGTGGAGCTACTAATAAAATAAAATTATCTTATTATAGTCTTCATAAATGGGAAGAACCTGTTATATCTGGTACTCGTGGTAGCGGAACTATTTTCTTTTCTAATTGTAATCTTAGATGCTTATATTGTCAGAATAAAAAGATTAGTTTAGATGGTTATGGAAAAGAAATTACTAATAAGAGATTGGGAGAAATAATTTTAGAATTACAAGGTAAAGGAGCTCATAATATTAATTTAGTTACACCTACTCATTATACTCCACAGATTAAAAAAGTATTATTAAGTGTTAAAGATAAATTAAAAATACCAGTAGTTTATAATACTAGTAGTTATGAGAATATTGGTACTCTTATGATGATGAGAGGATTAGTTGATATATACTTAGCTGATTTAAAATACTTTGATGATTCTCTAGCTCTTAAATATTCTGGTTGTAAAGATTATTTTGATATAGCAACTATGGCTATAGATGAAATGTATAGACAAGTTGGTAAATATGAGATTGATAAAAATAATATTATGAAGAAAGGATTAATAGTTAGAGTTTTAATCCTACCTGGTCATAAGAGAGATGCTAAAGAAATAATTAATTATTTATATAAGACTTATGGAGATGATATATTTATTAGTATTATGAATCAATATACTCCTCCTAAAGAATGTAAGTATCCTAATTTATTACAAAAAGTAAGTGATTCTGATTATGAAGAAGTAGTTAATTTTGCTTTAACAATTGGTGTTAATAATGCCTTTATTCAAGAAGGAGAAACTGCTTTAGAAAGCTTTATACCTGATTTTGATAAATCTATTGTATAGGGCTTTTTTTATAAATTTATATAGTTTTCTTTTTTATTTTTTTATTTTGTGTTATCATTTAATTAGGAGGTTAATATGAAAAAAATTAAATATTTAGTGCTTTTATTAGTAGCAACACTATTGATACCAGTTGCTGTTTTTGCTACAGATGAGGAAGCAGTTGCTGAAGAAGCTGCAACTGAAGAGGTTACTGCTGCTGAAGATACTACTGCTACTTCTAATGAAGTAAATGTATATTTCTTTAGAGGTGAAGGATGCCCTCACTGTGAAGAAGCAGAACAATGGTTCCAAAGTATTGAAGAAGAATATGGAAGTTACTTTAAAATTGTTGATTATGAAACTTGGTATAATGAAGAAAATGCTGAGTTAATGGAAAAAGTAGCTGACATTAGAGGTGAAGAAGCTTCTGGTGTTCCATATATCATCGTTGGTGATAAATCATGGAATGGTTTCACTGAAGATTATGGTGATGAAATTCTTTCTCAAATTCAAACTGTTTTTGCTCAAAATGTTGCTGATAGATATGACGTTATGAAGTATCTTGATGGATCTGGTAAAGATGGTAAGAAAGATGCTGATAAAGGTGGAAACGATGCTTTAATTTTAATTCTAATCTTAGTAATTTGTGGTGGATTAGGATTTGGTATCTATAAAGCTAGAGAAACTGCAAAATAAAAAGACCTATGGTCTTTTTTTTTTATCTCTTTTTAGAGTTTTCTATCATATCTAGGAAGGCATTCCTCCAGGTATTATATATAGCTGCATACTTTAAACTCTCTTTGTCTTTTTCTGGTTCTAAATACTCTTTTACTTTTTCATCTAAATATGGTTTATATTGATCATATATTGAATTATCTACAGATAATCCATTACCAAATCCCATGTATATATATTGGTATTTTCCATGATAATTTGTATCATTAAAATTCTTCCATGTTTCATACCATTTAGGAAATTGCTTTAATGTATCATCTAAAGAGATATTATCATCATGACCAGGATACATCCAACCACTTATTCTATATATTTTAAATTCATTATCTTGTTTAACAATAAATGTAGATCCATCTTCATCACCCATTCTTCCGGGATTAGTTATGAACATAACATCTTCTTCATTAATTTTTAAGAATTCTTCTTTTGATATTTTATTCTCTTTAAGTTCCATGAGATCACC
>JAEEGL010114056.1_pt1 | contig 13111 bp, 3 predicted proteins | sample 9134231 | NCBI WGS metagenome assembly JAEEGL01 (sample SAMN16246548, study PRJNA631951) | gut metagenome | biome: gut microbiome; feature: rumen; material: fiber-attached | host: Bos | place: Iran: Karaj | collected 2018-10 | reverse complement strand
GAAAAGAAGGTCGGGTGTTTCTTTGGGAGGTGCTGTTCCGCAGACTATAGGTGTGCCGATAGGGAATGCGTATAATAATCTCAAAGATGGTGGTTCCGGTGCTGAACGCTTTTATAATACGATTGCTTCCGCTGTATATGGGGTCCTTGCTGGAATAACGATTGAAGACCATGGCACTGCTTTGATTCCGAGTAATTCGGGGAAGGGCGAGAAAACGGCCATATTTAATGACCCGAGAACTGATATCAGAAAGGAGTCTTATAATGGCAATATAATGCTCAATTCCACACCGGCAGACTTTATTGATGATGGTCTTTTGGGCTCCATTGAGAATGTTTCCGCAATAACGGGAGAACTTCTTACAGTAACGGCTGCTTTTGTGCTCGCAGCATCCGCAGTGGATTACGCCTTGCAGTGGAATCAGCCGGGAAGATTTGCTGCCAAGACAGCTCTTGTGGCGGGTGTTTCTGCTGCGATTGTTAATTTGGGAATTGCGAGCATAACAATCGGTGGCTTTGGCGACTTGAACTATTCGCATCGAGTGCCGATATTGTCTCATTTCCAAAAGAAGTGGAAGGCCGATTCTAATTCATATACGTCTTTGTCTTTAAATAGGACTGTTTCAAGTACTCCTTACCTCATGGAAGATTTCCTCTACGAGCGTCCTTTCGTGAACCTGGCTCTTTCTTTGTCTGATTCCGCGTTGCGTTCTGTTGATCCCGGCTGCTACTATGAGTTGGACGATGCGAAAAAACAGCAACTTTGCGAAGTGGGCCTGTACGGCAGCCGCGATTCTGTCATTGTCGATAGTTCTGTTGTCAAGGATTCGCAGGGTCAAGATTCTGTTCGGTACGATACGACTCACATTTATAATGCTGTGGCCGAGAGACTTGATTCAATCGGAAATGTTGTCCGTGATTCCTCGGGGAAGGTTGTTTATGATTCCGTTTACTATGGAACCTTCGAACAAAGAAACTATGCGGAGTTCCGCAGCAGTCCGCTCAAGTTTAAATCGGAGTCGGACTGGTACAAGTTAGGCGTGAAGGTAGACCGCTGGGAACGCGTGGACGGCTTGCATCCTGACGGTTCCGAGAATAAGAAAGGCGTACCCATCCGTCATGTGGAGCGCTACAGTGTGCCGGATATCGTGGCGACAGGTTTCATCGAGAAATATTCCTTTGTCGTGGATGACCTGATGCCGCACCGCATGCGTCAAATCAAGATGACGTTCAACAGCAACGAAGAAGTCGCATGGGAGTGTGATATTACTAAAGCAGAAAATGATCCGCATGCATGTGCTGTTTACAAGCGTCTGCTCGGCAATAGCTGGGGCAGTCCCGATACGACGATTGGCGACAAGGGTTATGTTCCTCACCCCATCAAGAAAAACGGCCGTTTCGATTTCGAAGCCCGTAAGTATTTCGGCAATCTTGCAAATATCCAGAAGGATAATCAGAATACTGTCATGATTTCGATGGTGAACAAGATTGGGCTTTCGAATACGCAGCGGTTCTACTATCTGTTCAAGGCTACGGACAACATGCTCAAGCCGACATGGCCGCAGCACGATGTTGTTTTGAATGAGGTTGACGGGTTCGGCGTTTATGTGTCGGCTCTGGATTACCAGGGTTTTCGGGTGCGTAGTGCGAAGGACGGGATTTTCTCTGATCCGCTCGGCACGCCTACGCAGGTCGGCGACTCCCTGCCCATGGTCATGACGCTTGATTCAAGTGGATCGAGTGCCGTGTTCGCCTCGAAGCAGAAAATCTCAGCTCCTGCCGAAGGTGCTTACCGCTGGGTCGTGGATGCCGTCGTGAACAACAACGAAAAGGATTCCAGCAAGACCGACAGTTACGAGGTGCATTTCAAGGTGGACCGCACGGCCCCGGCATTTACGCTTACTTCGGATGCGATGATGAACCCCGACAGCTCCATGTTCATCACCCGCTTCAAGTGGGCGGGCAAGGATTCCGCGGACAAGGCGAACGGTTCCGACATCCGTGCGATGCGTTGGACTCTCGAAAAGGCTACCGGCCGGCTGTCGGGCGGTTCTGCGACATCCTTTACAAAATATGCCGAACTCCCGGCTCTTTATGACGTTGCCTCGAACGAGTTCGCTATTGCTTGGGACAAGGTTCCGCAGGGCAAGCGCGATTCCATGGGTGACGGCCTCTACCGCATTGCCGCCCACGCCATCGATTACGCCGTCCCGAATCTCGATGCTTACCATAAGGTGAACGCTCTAGTGGATTCGATTTTCTCGAATCCGACGAATTTGTCCGACGACCTCTGGAATCGCATTGATTCCCTCGCGTTGAACGATACGACGATTTATGCCGAGTTCCACGTGGACCGTACTGCCCCTGTGTTCACGTTCCGCGAGACAAGGGCGGTCACCGCCGCCGATACGGTGAATTACGGTACGTATGTTGATTTATCCGACAAGTATAACACTCTCCGTGCGAACCGTCCTGCCCGAGACCAAAACTTGACTTATGTTTCTGCGGACAGCTTGCTGAATATCCGCTACACGGTCCAGGAGAGTGTTTCGGGGCGTGATTCCTCTGCCGTGACTATCGGCTGGAATTTTGTGCACCTTTCGGATACGAACGTCATCGACCGTGCTGGGGATTCCGTGTGGGTGTTCGACTCACTAGGTGGTCGTACTTCTGGTTCGTGGACCGAGATGGCGGGTCTCCGCATGGCCGATGGCGAATATAGTGTCCATGCAGTCCTCCGTGACGAGGCGAAGAATGTTCGTCAAGACATTGTCCCGAAAAGAGTTCGAGTGGACCGCACCGCTCCGCAAATTGTCGGGCTAACAAGCGATCATCTCATGTATATGGATACGGATGGTGATTTCTCCGCGACGATCCTGGTTTCGGAACGCGGCGACGTGGGCGTGAACCGCACCGGTATGCATTGCAGCTACCGCGTCCTCGGCGGTGCCGACACTTCCTGGCGCGAAATCCGCAAGGGCGATCGCAAGCTCCTTGCTTCTGATACGGTAACGTTCACCATAGATAAATCCGTCGTCGATACAGCCCGTGGCTTGCGTTATCTGGAGGCTGCCTGCGTCGATGCTGCCGGCAACGTTTCCGTTCGCACGGACCTTTTCCACGTGGGCGCGCGTTTCCCGCAGATAACTTATCCGCAGGCGGATTCTGTCCAGAGCGACCTCCAGTACATACCTATTGTAGGGATTGCTCCTAAGACTACCTCAAACGATTCTCTTTCTTCTGTCTATCGCCTCCGTTATCGTGTTGGGAACGATACGACATGGCGAACGGACAAGGTCAAGGTCGTTGCTGCGAACCGTTCTGAAAATGCAGATTACGTTTCGCGCATATCGCAAAGTACCGAAGGCGTCCTCGGCTATATTGAAAATGACGGCTTTGGTGACGAGGCCTTGGTCTATGTTGAACTAGCCATAGCATCCTGCGACAGTTGCGGCGACTGGAATTCCGTCACCACAAATGTTGTCGTTATTCCGCCAAAAGCGAATTCCAGCAAGCCTACAGTCGAGTTCTCCGTCACCCGCAACGGCTCCGACGTGACCACCTTCAAGACCGGCGATGGCCCCGTCGATATCTCCGTCCGCCTCAAGAACAAGTTTAACGGCAACTACATGCTCCGCGTCTATGCCGAAGATTCCAAGCACCGCGGCATCTTCGACGTATCGAGCGAAAAAGTCTTCTACAATCCCTATTACGGAACGCCCACCGCCGCCGCCGATACCGCAATCTGGTTCTACGAAAAAGACGGCAAGTATCACCTCGCATGGAAGAATCTGGACAAGATAAATCTCAAGGTCGGCTACAACTCCGCAAAGTTCGGAGAAACCTGCGAAAATTCTGCCGGAAATACAGCGACGGACTGCTTAACTGAAATCTCTCCGATTGACCTTTCATCTATTCTCGATGTGACCAAGGCGTATCTTGCAGATTATCCAGAATGGATTCCACCTGCGTATACCGACAGTGCCATGACGATTAGCGGTGTTAACGGTGAAATTGTCATGGAAGCGGAGGACGCTTTCCGCGTTTATGTGGAACGGAAGGATGCGAAGGATACTACTTCGTTGAATATTCCAGTCTATTTTGGCGAAAGTACGAAGCCCGGATTTTACTGGGTTGAACACGTAGATTCGGTGGTTTCTCCGCTGATGACGGGGTGGACTGTGAATCCGAACGCGTATGGTCTTGATTACCGCTGGGATGGGATTGCCACATCGGGAGCGTACCCTTCTGGCGACATAACTTTGTATGCCGAAGTGACCGAGAATGTCTTGGACAATCCCTTCGTGACCGTAGTAGAAAAGAAAATCAATGTCGAGCAGAAGGCGGTTGAACTCGTTGTTCCCGAGTCTTTGCCTGATTACATTGCGTTAATTGATGTCGATATCGCTAAAGTTGCTGCTGACTCTGAACATGCTGTATTTGTGCGCGATTCCATGAGAATCTATTTTGGCTTAAAAAATGGTGATGCCCATGTTCAGATAGACATTCTTAATTCTGATTCGGTTGTCGCTGTCGTTCTTGATAAAATGCTAAATGCGCATGCTGGTGATTCCGCTTATTCTGTGACATGGGATGGAAAAAATAAATTGGGAATGGCTCAATCGGAGGGGCTGTACTATGTCAGGTTCATGTTGTATTCTGATTCTACAAAAAAGAAAGAAATACAGGCGAAATCAATCCCGTTCAAGTTGAAACTTAGAAATGACTTGCCTGATGTAACGCCTGAGGATCCCAAAGATCCGAATAAGCTTGGGTTCTATGTTGCTGAGGCAAAAAAGAAAGCTGATGGTAGGTATGTCTATGAACCGTATGCCGACTATGTTGTCACGGCAAATATGAGCGGCTGGTACTTGCCAGATTCCCTACGTAATAAAACGTACAATGTAAAAGGATCTGTGTCCGGTTCGCAGAATGTTCTAGGGTTCCGGCCAGAACGCTTTAGCCTTGGAATCAAGCGTCACAGGGATACGTTGGAAATGGTGATTGTTTCCAAGATCTACAATGAAATGCGAAAACTTGTGAATTGCTGGGGATTATTGAGGAACCAGTGTAAGAAAGAAGATAAAGAACATTTTTTTTATAAACTGGACACGGCTGTATTTGATGGAAATAATCTAAACAAATCAATTACTTATGATTATGGTTATAAGGATTCCGGCTTTTTGTTGGACGGCTCTACATCGTATCTAGATGTTGTTGCCTGTTCAAAAAAGTCGTGGAGATTGTTCGGCAAATCTATAAAATCCAAAGACGATATTACCGAATCGGATTTTCAAATTTTGAAGTCAAACTGCGAATGGAAAATTGAAAATGTGCTGGAATCAGGTCATGACCGATATTTAATTCCTGATCCAGGGGAATGCTATGATTTAGATGAAATAAACAATTCTGATAGTGTTTATCTTGCTGCCATTCATGAATGTGGAACTGAAAAAATGTTTCCTGGTATGCATGGTCTGGTTATTACATCTGAATTGCCTCCTCATGTTGATTCCTGTGCATCCAAATTTTTTTGCCCTGAGCGTAAATTTGCACCTGAAGTTTTGACAGCTGACAACAAATATGTAGGTTGTGATGTTGACTCAACGGGTGACTATTTGAATTCCATATGCGAAAAAAGCAACGCTCATTATAATCCGAATTTGAAATTGTTTGAGGTCACTTTGACTCCGTCTTCTGCAACAAACCGTTTCTTTCGTGATTGGACTACGGTTACTACTTTTAACAAAACTCGTTTTTGGATTCGAGAAAACTTCAGCATGACTCTTTCCATCCCCGAATCTTACTGGAACGCACCTTTCGGAATGGATAATCTTGTCAACCGTACGATTCGTTTTGACCATACAAATGAAACTATATTCAGCGAAAATGATAAGGATGGTTATTGGAATTCTGTGAGAAAAGATACGGTGTTTTATGGATCTCTTGTACCTATACCTATTTTTGTTGATTCTAACGCAAAAAATTACTTTGATGGAAATGATTGGCAATTTAACCATAAATATGGTCTGCTTACCCCGTTTGAGGCACAACGTCTAATTTTCTATCCGACTAATATTCATACTTCAGGTTCCAATGTGTTCCGTTTTGATGATGAAAATGAACTATTTAAATATCCTTCCAGTTTTGAATTGAAATTCTATGGAAGGGATGATTCGACCCATCATTTTGTTGCAAAAGTTATCGGTAATCCTGTTCATCCGGAACTAGTGCCGGTTACGCAATGTAGCCCCAATGTGACAATTGGTGTAATACCTGATCGTGTGATTTTGCGTAATCCGTGTCAGGTAAAATTGTCCAGCACCTCTCATGAAACGATAAGAACTCCGCTTTTCAATCATGGTAACGTTGTGTTCTATGTCGGCATGAATCAAACATGGGCGCAAGCGGACAATGGTCACCGTCTTTCAATTCCGTACCCGTCAATCGATGCTGCCAGTTGGCAAAAAAATCTTGGGGACACTTGTTCAATTAGCAAGACATGGGAAGATTACAAAAAGTTCGCTGCCGAAGGAATATCGGAAAAAGCTTGCTACAAGTATTACGGCTCAGGTTCGAGAGTCCACTACTACTTCAACGATTATAACGATTCTCTTTGGAGAGGCTGGTTCTTGACAGACTCCATGCATTATATCAGGAACTATGTCAATTCGACTAATCATTACAACAAGCCGAGATACGTGGATAGTGTGATTGCCGTCAATAAAGCGGCTTTCAATGGAAATGATTTTTCGCTGTTCTACAAAATCAACCCTGCAAATTATGAAGTAGTAAGCGGGTCCGATTCGATCAGGTTCTTTATCCCTTTGGATTCCTTGAATAAAATAAGGGATGAATTCAGTAATGCGGGCATAACTTTGTCGAAATTAGATATCACTAAAGATAGTAGCTTCGTATTTGGTGGTGATAACGTGTTGTATGTTGCTGCTCAAAGATGGGCCGATACTGTCGTGTATCGCCGTTCCAACGACACCTTGAAAACGGTACTGGAACGTCCTGGCGACACACTTTCCTTGCGGGATATTTATGTCTATCGTTCCAATCCCGATGCAAATAGTTGTAACAATGCCCTGTATTGCGTCGATATTCTTAATCCGCATACTGAATTGATACGCAACCCTTGGATTAAGAATCCTGTTGTAGAATCTGCTTCGCTTTTGCAGATTGATTTTACCGAGCATCCGCTTCTTGAAATTTCGGGCAAGCGTGATTCTTTGGATCGCAAGATAGTCTTTAAAAATGCCGTGGTTCCCCGTCCGGCGGAACTTGTAGAAATTCGGGGCAACTTAATTCCGGGACAGACGTACTCACTGTCTTTTTTGAATAATTCTACGTACTATTCCATTAGCGATGCCATTGCGGTTGATACGAACAGTTTTAAATATCCAGATGGCTCCTATCATCTGACATGGTTCAATGTAAATAGGCTTCAAGGACATACGCAGTTCCTGTTGACATGGGGCGGAATTGACAGCCCGACCAATGCCATGCATTTCGACATGTATGTGGGATCGAATGTCCGGGCGGATAATAGGGGGATCGTGAAATCCATGTATGGGGATCTTTCTGTCTCATTCCCGGAGGGTTCGCTAGAAAACGCCAATGACTTTACTGTACGTACTGTTAACGTGCAGAAGGACTACGGCTTTGGCGTGTTCAAGAACATGGCGCTTACGGGGCCTGTGATGGAAGTGCTGCCATCAATGGCGTTCAAGGATACGACGAGGCTTCCTCGAATCCAGATGAAAATTTCCAAACAGGAAATGGAAAGCATGGATGTGACGCCGCAGACACTTCGCCTCTACAAAGTCGATTTTGACAGGCGGGAATATGTTCCGCTTGAAAATGCCTTGTACGGGTTCCTCCGTGCGGATGGCTCTGCGATTATGAATGGAACCGATACGCTGAAGTGTCGCAGTGGGGATAATGCCGATGCCCGTTGTGCAGGTAAGAATTTTAGTTGGGATTATGTCTTGATTTCTGCGGAAACGCGCACGTTCTCCGTCTTTGTCGCGATGGATTCGCTTGCCGCCTCGATACCGCGAATTGGTCTTGATGTATTGCCTGCTATTGCCAAGGTGTCGGAACGTGAAGTCCATGTCGATGGTATAAATGAATTTAGCCTGTATGTGGATGATGATTCGCTGTGGAATGACGATGGTGATTTGACTCCGATGATTCCGCTGGCATTTTCGTTCGACTTGAACGGTGTTGCCCATGTGACGTTGCCGAGTCGCTCAGACGAAATCGATACGAATTATGTTTTCGCTTTTGCGAAAGTGGATGGCGAGGACAAGTTTGCTCCGGCTGTTGTCAAGGCGTTGACGGTTCCTGCTACGTTTGCGTGTCATGTGCCGTCAGATTCGCTCTGGATGGGTATTGATAATGGATATCTGGCCTATGGCGCTACTTGCAACCATCCGGGGTACGGGACTCTCTCGCTGTATAAGGATCATTCGCTGATTGCCGAAGTTAAAGGCGATATTCCCGATACAATCAGGTACAATGGGAAGAGACTTGTTGGCGGTTCTGTGATCGGGCGTGTTCCTAGTGGTCGTTACGAGACCCGCTACATAGGCTTCTCGGAGTTGGGTGAAAACTTGCAGCTTGCAGGGCCTGTTGTGCGTACGGATTCTGCACGTCCTGTAATTAATGCGTTTGAGGTGCTGGCTGGCGAGGATGTTCTTGACCGGGTCTTTACTGTGCATGCAAATGTCAAGGATGTTGAGTCTGGGATAGCTCGCGTTGTGGTTTCTTCGAAACTCGGAAATGCATCCCGTGCTCCGCTTGAACTTGTTCCTGATTCGCTGGGGAATGTGATGGGCATGCTAAGGCTTACCCGCAGTGAACTTGCAAAGTGCGGCGGTTGCAAACTTTCGTTGGAATTGAGGGCCGAGGATTATGGTCATAACCACACTGAAAGGGCTTACGAATCAGAGAAACTTTATCAGTATCCGACGGAGCTTGCGTTGTGGTATCCTTCTCGCGAAGGCTCTGGAATGCTCGCTTACGAATATGTAGGGACAGGCCACCATCTGAACCTTGATTCTGTAAAGTCTCCGTGGATGGGCGACGCTGGGATTTATTTCTCGATGCCTACGGATCGTGCGGCAGGTGTCGGGTCGAATGCCGGGCGTGTAAATCTCGGGACATCTAATTCGTATTCCTTCGAGACGAGAATCAAGGTGGGCTATGCAAATGGTGACGGTTGGCGTAGAGTACTTGGCTTCAATAGTGTTAGCGGTCTGGAAATGGAACTGCTTGTGAATGGTCGCAAGTTGCAGCTTCGTGAAGGGTCCCGTGTCTGGGAGACCCAAGATAATGTTTTGCCTGTTGCAAAGGAATGGGCACACGTCGTGGTGACCGTGGATTCTTCCGAAGTGAATTTCTATGTGAACGGTGAAATTGTAAAGTCTGCTATCTCTGAACCGTTGGAACGCAAACTGGATGGCATCTTCTCGGCTGGTGCAGATGGAGAGAGTTCGTTTGTCGGTCACGTTGCCGATATGCGCATGTACAAGAAAGCGCTCTCTGGCGGTGAAGTGTTTGCGCTTTCGTTGCCTGTCTCCGATGACAAGGGTTCTGTGCCTGAAATCATCGAAATCGTCACTGTGCCCATGGTGACTGTCGATGGTGGCAACGGCTTTGAACCTGAATTTTCTTGTTCTGTTGCGGGAAACCGCTATTTTGAATCAGGTGAAGATGGTGCCAGGTTGACGATGAACGCCCGTATAGAAAAGGCGGGGACGTACAAGGTGATGATGTATGTGCGGTCTGCATCGCTCAAGTCTGCAAATGTTGTTGTTTTGCCGTCAACCGAGATGCGCTATGCTGGCACGGTGGCTCTTTCTCCAGTATGGCAGACAGCGGCTGTTTCAGGAATTTCTCTGAATCTTTCTGCCGGAGTGCATGAGATTACGCTTGAAGCACCTGAAGGATTGCAAGTTGCCGGTTTTGCGCTTGTTTCGGAAAATGTCCCGGCGACGTCGATTGCGTGGAATGCTGGGATTGAAAATCCTGAACGCAAGGTCAAGACTTTTGTCCGCTATGAGGGCTTTAACGACAAGAAAATTTTGCAGCCGCGTGTCCGTCTGAAAAATATTTCTGGATCGCTGATTAACGGGTATTCCGTTCGTTACTATTTCCGAGGCGAGGAATCCTCTATGGCGAAGGTTCTTGCGTACTATCCGCATGATACGACCGGACTTACTCTCCATTCCGAAAGTGCCCGCACGGGATTTGCTGAATGGAAGTTTGAAAACGGCATTATTCCTGCTTATGGCATGGTCTTTAACGGAGATGGGCCTCATTTTGGAGTTCATTACGATGATTGGACTCCATGGAATCCGTATGATGATCCGTCCTTTGTAGAAAATGCAGTTTCCGATTTTGTGGAAGATGATGGAATCATCGTTCTTGATGCTGACAAACGATTGATAGGCGGCTCTTGCGTGGAAATGGAAGATTCCGTTTCTGTAGAAGTCAGGGCCCGAGTGTTTGCGATTGAGACGCGTAATGACAACAGCGCAAGCGAGTTCCATTTGAAAGTTGTAAACGTCGGCAACGTGACGTTGAAAAATTACGATGTTCGTTACTATTTCTTCCTCGAAGGCGGGATTGCACCACTGTTTGATACATATGGATTGCCGGATGGCGTTTCGGCTTCGCTTGAAAATATTGGCGAAGGCCGCTGGCAGGTCTCGCTGCATGCATCCAAGCCTCTTGTTTCGGGCGGTTCCTGGAAGGAAAATGCTCAGATTGTGCTCCATTGCGAAAATTGGAACGATATCTGGAATGCTTCGGATGACCCGGGAAGGGTGGGGTTTGGGCGGGAAATGGTCGAGGCCGTCGGTGTGAATGTTTTTGATTCACTTGGAAATCGAATTTATGGCAATGAACCTGTCTGGCCGGAAATTGTCCGTATCGTAGCGGGCGATTCGTCTAATGTTCCCGATTACGGTCTTAAGCCAAAAGATGAACCAATCCCTGTTCATCGTACAGATGACGGGCTTGTAATTGAACTGTCTCGATACACGGCAATTTCGCTTTCGTTGGTGAATGCTGTCGGTGTTCCTGTAAAGGATCTTTATGAGGGAACCGTTGCTCCGGGTGAACAGTTTATTCGTATTGACTGGACCGGGATAGACATGAACCGAACTTATTTGATGTTGCGTGTCAACGGGGCTATCAAATCAACTAAACTTTTATCGTTGCTTTAAACAAGGAACATATGATGAATAAAATTTTGAAGATTGTTTTTATCTCTTTGTCTTTTGTTTCATTCTCGTTTGCGTTGGATGCGAATGCCGTTTTTGCGAACCAGAAAAAGTCTGCTTTCCCTGATACCTGTGAAATGCAGATGAAGACAACCGTAGTTTTACCCGGAATGCCTTCGCAGACGGTGAATACTTCCGTAATCAATGCTGGACCGGAAAAGTCCATAACGACTATTGAGTCCAGTGTGATGCGTATGAAGATGATCCAGAACGATGGGCGTATGAAGGTGATTGACCTGAAAACGGGGAAGGCTCTCCCTGCGCAAAACATGCCAAGGGTAAATCCGGCCGATGTTACGAGTCAAATGGGAAATCCTTCCGATTACAAGGCCCCGGTCAAGTCGGGTAATCTCTGGAAGCTTGTTCCCAAAGATTCCTCAAAGCCGACTTTGTTCTATTCTGAAAAAGTCAAACGTGTCGTGAAGATGATTGCAAATGTGAATGGAACCTCTGCTGAGATCACCTTTGAATATTGTGATGCTCTGTGCAGTTTACCGGGAACGTTAAGGAAAACGGAAATTGTTACCTCGTTGTCTAGCGGTGAGAAAAGTTCTGTTGTGATGGAGGTTGTCTTCGCCAAGGCTCGGCATATTCTCCCTGCAAAAATGTTCAATGTAGAGTAAAAATTTCCCCGGAAACACTTTGTCTTCGGGGATTGCTTTTTTTTGTTATGTTGTCATGCCGGAACCCGCTTCTCCGTCACCCTGACGCCGTAGGCGGAAGGATCCAGTTAAATTACCCGCATCTCGTCTTTTCGGCGTGGGCGCCGATGTAGTCGGGGTAGCAGTTGTCAAAGCAGGCGGCGCAGTAGTTTTCGCCTTCGCCGGTGCAGTTCTTCATGCCTTCGACGCTCAGGTAACCGAGGCTTTCTACGCCGAGCATCTTGGCGATTTCGTCGGGAGTCATGGAGCTTGCGGCAAGTTCGCCCTGGCTCGGGAAGTCCATCCCGAAGAAGCACGGGTGTGCGACCGGAGGCGATGCAATGCGGATGTGCACTTCGAGGGCGCCCGCATCGCGGAGCATTCTGGAGAGGATGCGAAGCGTTGTGCCACGGACGATGGAGTCTTCGACAACACAAACGCGTTTGTTCTTAAGCACTCCTTCGATCGGGTTGAACTTTAAGCGGACCTTTTGTTCGCGGACGTTCTGCGTCGGGTCAATGAATGTACGGCCCACATAATGGTTTCTCAAAAGTCCAATTTCAAAGCGGATGCCGCTTGCCTGTGCGTAACCGAGCGCTGCTGTGGTCGCGCTATCCGGCACAGAAATAACGATGTCGGCATCGACCGGGCATTCCTTGGCGAGTTGCTTGCCCATCTTGCGGCGGATTTTATCGCAGCTCTGTTCGAAAATCTTGGAGTCCGGACGGCTGAAGTAGATGTATTCGAAAATGCAGTGGGCGAGGCGGTCTTTTTGCGTAAAGCGTTCGGAATGGAGACCGTTCTTGGTGATGGTCAAGAATTCGCCGGGCTGGATGTCGCGAACGTAGTTTGCGCCGAGCAAGTCGAATGCGCAGGTTTCGCTAGCGACGCACCAGGATTTCCCCATGCGGGCAATTGAGAGCGGTCTAAAACCGTAACCGTCGCGGGCGACGTACATCGTGTCTTTGCTTAAGAATACGAGGCAGAAGCTGCCGGTAAATTTCGTAATGGCGATCTTGATGGCTTCGCCTAGAGTGTCCGCCTTGGTGCGGGCGATTTCGTGCAGGAGAATTTCAGAATCGGATGTGGTCTGGAAAATGTGACCGTCGGCTTCCATCTCGGCGCGGAGTTCGGGAGCGTTTGTGATGTTCCCGTTGTGGGCGACTGCGATTTG
>JAEEGL016988053.1_pt1 | contig 13112 bp, 10 predicted proteins | sample 9134231 | NCBI WGS metagenome assembly JAEEGL01 (sample SAMN16246548, study PRJNA631951) | gut metagenome | biome: gut microbiome; feature: rumen; material: fiber-attached | host: Bos | place: Iran: Karaj | collected 2018-10 | reverse complement strand
TCAAAGGGTTATGGCTGTTACTACGGCCGAATCTTCAAGCGCAAGGGCTTGAACCTGAAGGGCTTCGCCAGGCACATCACGGAGCATGGCGGGCTGGTAGACTACAAGATGGCGGTGCTGGTGCTCCAGAACATCGTGGAGTGTCTGAAGGAGATGATGCTCCAGGGCGTGCCCGTGAAGCTCGACGGACTGGGCACCTTCTCGCCTGGCATCACTGGTACCCCTGCCACCTCTGTCGAGGCGTACAGCGTGGACAACATCGTGGGTGTGAACATGAACTTCCGTCCTGAGGGCGCAGGCTTCGAGGATGAGAAGCTCGATAAGAAGACGCTGAAGGACTTGGCGGTGTTCGAACTCAACGACTACGTCGAGGTGAAGTACACCGATCCTGACCCCGTAACAGGCAAGCGTAAGAGCTACCAGGTGCGTCACCCGCTGAAGAACTACAGCATCTACAAGGAGGACATCACGCCGGAGCCCTAATTTGAGTGAAGAGTGAAGAATTTGAAAGGAGGTGAACCATGAAAGGAGGCAAGAGCTCCCTTTGGGAGATTGGACTGCGAATCCTGATTGCTGCCGCTACGGCTGCACTGACGGCATTAGGAACGACCAGCTGTATGGGCTACGGGCCCGTGATATTCTAAGAATGAGAGGGCTGTGCAGAGGGCACGGTCCTCTCTTTTTGGTGCGCTCGGCGAGCATAGCGAGACACTTGCCGCTCGACTCTGCCGCTTTCACCAAGCGTAGCGACTGAAAGAACCGAAGGGACGCAAGAAGGGTCTTGATCAGACCCTCTCTGGCTCCCCCTACTTAGGGGGAGAATCGTGGTGTGTGGGCTCTATTCCTCGATATGCGACAGGGAGTGGGCGAATGAGGTGATGAAGTTGGTCAGCGTCTCGGCAGGGTAGTACTTAAAGAACTTGGCCGAGCGCCTGACGTGCCAAAGCATGGCTTGGGAATTGGAGGTGTGAACAAATATATTCTTGCCCTGCTCAAAATACCATTGCTCGGCGTGGGAGTTCTTCTGCCGAAGCATCTCGCGTACCTGTCGCTCCATCTTATCGTCAGTGGTTGGTTGCATGAACGGCAGCTCTTCTGGCACGAAGTGCAGCAGCTTGACCAGCAGTATGGCCGTGATCTGCACCATAGCATCAATCTCCAGCGACTTCGTCCATTCCTTTAGTTTCATGAAGTCGATGTAGCTGTTTTTCTCTCTCAAGAAGCATCCGAACTCTGTGGCGCGCTTCACTGGTATGCCTGCGTTCATGATGAAACGGGCAATTCCCACTAAGTGGAGTAGGGCAGTACGCGTCTCTATGTTTGAATCCTCTGAGTCGAGAATGTCCTGCAGACGGTGGTTCAGCAGCGGGTTTGTCAGACGGTTGGACATCAGCAGGTCGTAACCTTCACTGTCGTCGTTGTTATCTGCCTGGCTCCACAATTCCAAGGTTGCTTTAGGCACCTGCACGAAGAACTGATCCTGGCAGTGCTCGATGCCCTTGTAGAGGATATGGGCTACGGCATGCATCATCGACAACTGGTATAGCCTGTTCCACTTCCAAGCCGAAAGTGGTTCTATCTGTTCTTCTGTGCCATAGGCTCCAGCTCGAAGCAGTTTGTAGAAATTACGTTCAACGATGTTCATGAGTAACGTTTTGGAAAGCGAAAAATGATGGCCAGCAGCGCCACAATGCCTATGGCAAAGGGATAGTAGAGGTAGGGGATGATGGCAACAGGGTTCAGCTGTGCCAGTCCTGCGGCCATGAGCATTTGTGCGCCGTAGGGTAGTAACCCCTGCGTGAAACAAGAGAATGTGTCGAGAATCGAGGCACACTTGCGGTTATCAATACCGTAGCGGTCGCCAATCTGCTTGGCAATGCCTCCGACGGTAATGATGGCCACCGTATTGTTGGCCGTGCAGACATTGACCATCGACACCAGTGCAGCTACTGACAGCTCAGCCCCTCGCTTGCCGCTGACACGTCGCGTGAGTAGCCGGATGAGGTAGTCGATGCCTCCCTGCTGCTTGATGATGGCCAGCAACCCGCCTGCCATCAGGGTAATGATAATCAGCTCGCCCATGCCGAGGATGCCCTGTCCCATAGAGCCTAACCAGCCATACAGGTCGTAGCTGCCAGTAGCTATGCCGATGACACCTGTCAGCAGGATGCCCAGGGTGAGCACAGCCATCACGTTCATGCCGAAAATGGCTGTCACCAGTACTACGATGTAGGGCACTACCTTCAGCACATCGATGGGCGGTTGTTGGTCAGGAGCCTGCACCTGTTTGCCTATGACAATGTACAGGATGAATATGATGAGGGCAGCTGGCATGACCAGGAATGAATTGACTCGGAACTTGTCGGACAGCTTGCAGCCCTGGGTCTGTGTGGCGGCAATGGTGGTATCGCTGATAAACGACAGATTATCCCCAAAGAACGATCCGCCCACGATGACAGCCGTCAGCATGGGTACTGAGGTGCCCATGTGCTGAGCCAAGCCTGCTGCAATAGGAGTGAGGGCTACGATGGTTCCCACAGAGGTGCCTATGCTCAGCGAAATGAAGCAGGCTGCGAGAAACAATCCTGCCAGCAGCATCTGCGGCGGCAGCAGGGCCAGTGTCAGGTTGACGGTGGCATCGATGCTTCCCATAGCCTTGGCCGAGTTGGCAAAGGCACCTGCCAGCACAAATATCCACACCATGAGCATCATCTGATTGGTGGAGGCGCCTTGTGAGAAAGTGTCGATGCGCTTGGCCAGACTCATGCCTCCGCTGATGGCAACGGCATAGACAGATGCTGCCATGAAGGCCACGGTAATGGGCACACGATAGAAGTCGCCTGCAATGATGCTGGTGACCAGGTAAAGTGTGATAAACACCATGAGTGGCGACAGGGCCAACAGTCCTTTCTTCATAGGCGTTGCTTGTCTGTGATGGGGGAGGGGGTTAGGTGTCTGCGTCAGCTGTGCGCAGTATGATGCTGGTGGCGCCGATGGTAAAGAGGGTGCCGTCTTCGATAATGCGTCGTTCGCGGCCGCATATCTCCTCGCCAGCAATGAAGGTGCCCGTGTTGCTGTTGTTGTCGGCCAGCGTGTAGCGCAGCTGTCCCTTCTTGTCACGGCTGACGTTGATGGTGCAGTGGTTCAGGTCGACACTGGGGTCGACAGTTTCGAACGGGGTGTTGATGGGGTTGCCCTTCTGATAGCGCCCAATGACGTTGTTGCCCATCTGCAAGGGGATGACCTGCTTGTAGTGGAACACGTTTTCGATGACGACAATCGAGCCACAGCCTTTCTCGTTGGCCTGCTCATCGGGATTGTCTTCTTTCTGGGTGGCTTTCAGCTTTGAGGTGCCGATACGTATGCCGAACTGTTTGCCGCATTCATCACACTGGAAGACCAGCGATTGGCCCTCAGCATACTTCGTCTCATCGAAAATGATGTAGTGGTCACACTTCGGACAACGTACTCGTTTCATGGATCTCAACTTTAACCTTCGAACTTATACACCCACGCTTCAGCCAGTTCCTTGTTATGGTGTACCTTGTGCAGCTCCTTGTATGCCTCGTCAGCCGTCTGGAACGAACCACATACCACTCGCCTTATTTTATTATTAAGGTACACGCGCGCGTCGGTATAACCTTGCTTCTTCAGCTTGCTTACGAACTCGTCGGCATTGACTTTAGACACTTGGCTGGCCAGCACGATACAATAGCGGGCAACGGGTGCCTGCGGTGCTGCGGGCTCAGGCTGGGTGGCGGCGGCTGCCTTAGGTGCGGATGTTGTGTCAGAGACATTTTCTTCTCGATGCTGCAACACTTTCTTGACCTGCTGCTCATCGAGTTCGGCCGTCGACTTCTTGTTAGAGTCGGTGGTCAAGACAGGAAGGTTCAGCTGGCTCATGTTGACCACAGCAGGCTCGTCGTTGTCCACTTGGGGAGTCAGAAAGAAGAATGCCAGCAATGCTGCGGCAGCGGCCACAACATTTCTCACCCACGACATCTTGATGATAATGGCTCCATCCTCTTTTTCCTCGTCGTCTTTCTCAGCCACAGCGCTGTTTTCCTCTTCCTGCAGATCCTGGTCAGTGGTTTCCGCTACAGCTGCTATCGTTGTCTTGACAGGAGCAGCATTCAGCATATTCATCTCAAACAAGCCCAACCCGTATAACCCAGGAGTCAGGATGCCAGCCTCGCAGGGTTCAAACTCCATCTTCCCCTCATCGTTCATGCTGAGGCGGCCAATGTTGTTCAACTCGTAGTAGCCTTCGTTCTGAATGTGCTGACAAAGTTCATACACTTCGTCCTCAATGCGGTTCAGGGCTTCGGGGTAGCTGATGTCGTAGGCCTCGATATATGACTGAACAAGCAGGGAGTCGTTTAGTTTCAGCTGGGGGTTGAATCCCAATGTACGCTGTGGGGGCAAGAACACTGCCTCGTTCTCGTCGTAGTGAGCTTCGACGTAGTGTGTCATAAAGCCGCCTAAACCAGGCACTATGACGCAGTCGTTGCTCAGCAGAAGTATTTCAATATGTCTTTCTATCCTAATCACGATTGCAAAAGTACTGCTTTTTTGTGACATTTGCAAATAAAAGAATCTTAAAAATGCTATGAAATAAAAAAAAAGTACTACCTTTGCACAAAATATGAGAGAAAATGGAATTTAAGGAGACAGACCTCAAAGGAGTCTATATCATTGAACCCCGTGTGTTTGCTGATGCCCGAGGCTATTTTTTTGAAGCTTGGAAACAGGCTGAATTTGAAGCTCACGTCGGACCCGTGAAATTCATACAAGACAACGAATCGATGTCGAGCTATGGCGTGGTTCGCGGACTGCACTATCAGAAGGGCGATCTGTCGCAGGCCAAGCTGGTACGTGTCATCAGCGGACGGGTGGTCGACGTGGCAGTCGATATCCGCAGGAGCTCACCCACCTTTGGACGGCATATCATGGTCGAACTGAGTGGCGACAACAAGCGTCAGCTGTTTATTCCTCGTGGCTTTGCCCATGGTTTCGCTGTGCTCAGCCCTGAGGCTGTGTTCACCTACAAGGTCGACAATCCTTATGCTCCACAACAGGAGGCTGGCATCCGCTGGGATGACCCAGAGCTGGCCATCCAGTGGCCCATCGACCCCAAAGATGTGCTCACCAGCGACAAGGACTTGCGACAGCCCTTGCTGCGTGATGCTGAACTTTTTGATTGAAATCTCAACTAAACATTACTATAGATTAAAGGAATATGAATATTGCAATTGTAGGAACCGGCTATGTCGGATTAGTTTCAGGCACGTGTTTTGCTGACACTGGTGCCACTGTAACTTGTGTGGATGTTGATGCTAATAAGATTGAACAACTGAAGAATGGCGAGATACCCATCTATGAGCCTGGTCTCGACGAGTTGGTGAAGAAGAATGTGGCCGCTGGCCGTCTGTGTTTCACTACCGATCTGGCCTCTGTGCTTGACGATGTGGAGATTGTTTTCTCTGCCGTTGGTACGCCTCCTGACGAGGATGGCTCTGCCGACCTGAAGTATGTGTTGCAGGTGGCTCGTACCATTGGTCAGAACCTGAATCACTATGTGGTGGTGGTCACCAAGTCGACTGTGCCCGTTGGTACTGCACGCAAGGTGCGTAATGCCATAGACGAGGAATTGAAGAAGCGTGGCGTCGACGTACCCTTCGACGTGGCTTCCAACCCTGAGTTCCTTAAGGAGGGTAGTGCTATCAAGGACTTCATGTCGCCCGACCGCGTGGTCGTGGGTACTGAGAGCGAGCGTGCCAAGAAGGTGCTCACCCGCTTGTACAAGCCCTTCCTCATCAATAACTTCCGCGTCATTTTCATGGACATCCCCTCTGCCGAGATGACCAAATATGCCGCCAACTCGATGCTGGCCACGCGTATCTCGTTCATGAACGACATTGCCAACCTCTGTGAGCGTGTGGGTGCCGATGTAAATATGGTACGCGCGGGTATTGGTTCCGACACCCGCATTGGTCGTAAGTTCCTCTATGCAGGCTGTGGCTATGGTGGCTCGTGCTTCCCCAAGGACGTGAAAGCGCTCATCAAGACGGCTGACCAGAATGGCTATTCCATGGAGGTGCTCAAGGCTGTGGAGCGTGTGAACGAAGCACAGAAGAGCGTGCTCTTCGACAAGCTTGTCAAGGCGTTCGAGGGTCGTGAGCTTCGCGGACTTACCATTGCCATGTGGGGCCTGTCGTTCAAGCCTGAGACAGACGACATGCGCGAGTCAACAGCTTTGGTCATGATCAAGCGGCTGCTCGATGCTGGCTGTAACCTGCGCGTCTACGACCCAGTGGCTATGGACGAGTGCCGTCGCAGAATTGGCGATAGCGTCACCTACTGTCGTGACAAGTACGATGCCGTGCTCGATGCCGATGCCCTGCTGCTGCTTACTGAGTGGAAGGAGTTCCGTTTGCCCACATGGGGCGTCATCGGAAAAGCCATGAAGCGTCCACTCGTTATCGATGGCCGTAACATATTTGATTCTGAAGAACTTATAGAGTACGGCTTCGAGTATCACTGCATTGGTAAGAACTGATAATATATGACCTTTGGGTATATCATAGAACGTGTCTGTAGGCAGGGTGTCCTGCTCTTGACGGTGGCCTTGTCGTCACTGCTTGTCTGCTGTTCGTCCAAGTCGGCCGATAATGGGGCCAATGCGGGTGAAGAGGAGGAAAGCCGTGAGGCCAAGGCCATGCTGCAGGGCATCTGGGTTGACGAAGAGACCGACGAGGTGAGCTTCCGAGCTGAGGGCGACACCATCTACTATCCTGACAGTGTGAGCCAGCCAACATGTTTCCGCATTGTTGGCGACTCACTCGTGCTCAAGGATGTTGATGCCCGCTATGCCATTGTGCGCCAGTCGGCTCACGTCTTCTGGTTCCGCAACCAGGCTGGCGACGAAGTCCACCTTAACAAGAGCGAAGACTCCCTGAGAATGGCATCTTTCGTCCATGACCGCCCTGCCACCATCCTCACCTATACCGAGGTGGTAAAGACCGATTCTGTGGTATTTTTCAATGGCGACCGCTACCACTGGTATCTTGCCATTAATCCCACCCACTACAAAGTACATGCCACCAGCTACAGCGACGATGGCGTGGAAGTAGACCGCATCTACTATGATAACATCATGAATGTGTCGCTGTTCCAAGGCTCTAAGAAACTATTCTCTTGCGACTTCCGCAAACAGCAGTACGAGGGGAAGATCCCCCACGACTTTCTGGAGCGTGCCATCCTCGCCAGGATGGACTATGCAGGCGTTGACAATCGTGGCTTCCGTTTCAACGCCACCCTCTGCATCCCCGACGGTGCCAGCTGTTATAAGGTCGAGAACCTCATCTCCCACAATGGCCATCTCTCTACCACTTTGGTGGAATATTAAACTAACTGAAAGCACCTCAAGATATAGGTGAACATTTCCGAGAAACCTAAAACGATATAAACTTATGAATATCAAGACAATGACTTTGCTGGTAGCAATGGCAACTTCGTTGACGGCTCACGCAGCCAACCGTGCATTGAAAGTGTGGCAGGCCGACGGACAGGTGTTGGTGATTAACCTTTCCGACGAGCCACGTACCACCTATAGCAATGGTAATCTGATGATTACCTCGAAGCAATCCTCCGTGACGCTGCCCTTGGAACGTGTGCGCCGATACACCTATGTCGACGTAGCCAATGGCATCGACGAACTGAAGGATGTACGTGCAGCCATTTCGAAGAATGGTGAGACACTGACCCTGACGGGACTGAAGTCAGGAACTGAAGTCATGCTCTACAACACGGCAGGCCAGCTGCTGCGCCATCTCACTGCCGACGGCCAGAGTCCTCTCATCGTCAGTGTTGCCACCCTCCCCACGGGTGTGTATGTGGTGAAAGTGAAGGATGTAACCTATAAAATCACGAAGCGATGAAGACCAGGATTTTACATATTGTCGTGGCCTTCGTGTTGGCCATGATGGCCCTGCCCACTTTGGCGCAGGACTGTATGGAGGTTCATTTTAAGAATGGTACCGATCAGAGATACTATCTGGAAGGCGTAATAGAGGTGACCACTACAAGACAAGATGGTAACGGCGTGATGCATAGTGATTACGACTATCAACTTGTGAAGACGCAAAGTGGTAATTATACTTTTGCACTTGATGAAATAGATTATATTTCGTTTGTCAAGTATAACAAAGAACAAACGAAACAGGACTTCAAATCAGCGATGACGAACACATTGCCGATATTGGCTGATTGTGAAACCATTGGTGATGTGAATAGAAAAATCAGTCAGATAAAGAGTGCACCTGGTGTTGAAAACGCTTGGAGCGATGGTCATGACCTTTTTATAAAAATCAATAATTGGGAAACCGTATCCTTCCATTTTAACCATGATGATGTGGCTGACTTGGAAGAAACAAAGCATGCAATTAGTTCTGTAAGGTCTTTTATACCAAAATTAAAAAAAGTATTAGGAACGAACGGAAAGCCTCTCAGCGTTGTTATAGCTAATCAGCAACATTATGATACCGATCGAACAAAAATAGTCAACGACTACCTGAAACCTCTATTAAAGGATTTTGCTGCCTGTGGTTTTGATACTACTTACGTTGTGCCTACGATAGATTTCTTCAGTAAAGAGATATACAATTATGACGTGATATTCTTGCTCACGCACGGCAACTTCAATTCTGTTAGTAAGAAACATTTTTTTGCTACGGGTGAAGAGTTGGGAAAGGCAAAGAAGACAAAAGAAGATGATCCCTCACAAAATTACATTGATGCATGGTATGACAACCTGCAGAGTATGATTGAAAAGACGAAATACAAAGGTACAAGATTAATCGGAAGTGGCTGGAATGAAGAAAAACGAGGCTCGACTTGGTATTGGGTAGGTCATCCCTGTTTGTATGAAGACTTTTTTAAAGATAAGGATAACGGTGGGTTTGCAGAAGGAAGATTCAAACAGAATTCTGTTTTCTTCAGTACTGCCTGTAGCTCAATGGAAGGTAATGATGATTATCCGGAATCTTGGCATAGTCTTGCTGATAAATTTGTTAATCGTGGGTTAGGAGTGTATTATGGATATAGCAATCACGACCAATATGGTAAATACGCGGGCTATTATTTCTTACGTGCAATGCTGTTCGGCTTAACAACGGGTAGTGCATATTTGGCCTTAACCCCGTCATACAGAGTGGAGCCTACTGATGACCAAGCTGTACTTAAAAGATATCCTATCGATGATACAGACCTGATATTCATCAGTCCAACCCATACTAAAGAAATAGATTCAGAAATAGCTCGAAACAGCTATAATTATAATCAGAAGGTGGTGGTTGAAGGCTTGACCTCGTCTCTTAATCCTGAATATTTAACCTTGGGTTTTGAATATAGTACTAACAAAGATTTCTTGGGTCCTGGTTTCTTTACTAATGACGTTGAAGTAATTCAACTACTAAAGCCTGTAGAAATGGGTAATGTGCATTTCAGGGCAGAACTTACCAATCTTGAGCCAAACCAAGTCTATTATTGTCGCGCCTATACCTCAGATGGAAGAAGCTATAACTATGGCGAACGTCGCGAAATATCTCTCAAAGAGCAAACAACCTATCCCGACCTGCAAGTAGCCCCTCAGAAGCTGACGGTAGAGGTGGGTGAGACTGTGACGTTTGACATTACCGCCGGCAGCGGTAAGTATGAGGCGAAGAGCGAGGATGATAAGGTGGCCACGGCTTCCGTCGATGGCAATATGGTCAGCATAACTGGCGTCAGCGTCGATAATACCACCGTCACCATCATCGACAAGGAGACCAACAAGACGGCACCGATTGAGGTGGTCGTGGTCAAGAAACAGCAGCAGGAAGTTCCCGCTGAGGCCGTCGACCTCGAATTGCCCAGTGGTACTTTGTGGGCTGCCTTTAACGTGGGAGCTACCAAGCCTGAGGAGTATGGTCTTTACTTTGCATGGGGTGAGACGCAGGGTTATAGTGCCAAAGAGAGACAATACTTCGGATGGAATAACTATAAGTGGTGCAACGGAAGCGGCAAGAGTCTGACCAAGTATAACTGCAAGGCAGAATACGGGGTGGTCGACAACAAGACGACGCTCGACTTGGAGGATGATGCTGCCCATGCTAATTGGGGTGGACAGTGGCATATGCCTACGAATGAACAGATAAATGAACTGAAGAGTAACTGCTATTCGGAATGGACTACGCAGAAGGGTGTTGAGGGCATGCTTTATACCAGCAAGAAGAACGGTAAGACTGTGTTCTTCCCTGGAGCAGGTATCCGTTGGGAATTCGAATACGACTGGGAAGGCTCCGGCTGGCTCATCTGGTCTTCGACGGTTAGCGAGGCTGAGCCAAGCAAGGCTAAAGACCTTTCCAGCAGCGGTTCCTATTTTTATTATGGTGGTTATTATTTATATCCCCAGACTCGTTACTTCGGCCGTTCCGTTCGTGCCGTCATGGATGGTGGTCAGCAGCCGACAGTCTATCCCGACCTGAAGGTTGCTCCCCAGAAGCTGACATTGGAAGTGGGCGAGAAGGTGACGTTCGATATTACTGCTGGTAGCGGTAAGTATGATGCTATCAGTAAAAATGATGATGTAGCAACAGCTTCGGTTAATGGTAAAGAAGTGACCATTGTGGGTGTAAGCGTAGAAACAACGACTGTTGTCATCAAAGATACTGAGACTAACCAGGAGGCACCGATTCAGATCGAGGTAATAAAGCCTTCAGTTCCTACTACCCCAGCTGAGGCCATTGACCTCGGACTACCCAGTGGTACGAAGTGGGCCAGCTACAACCTCGGAGCTTCCAAGATAGAGGACTACGGTTGCTATTTTGCATGGGGCGAGACAGAAGAGAAGGATAGGTACAAGTGGAGCACATATACGCTCTGCGATGATGGCAATGAGCGTAAATGCCATAATATTGGCAGTGACATTGCTGGCACACAGTATGATGTGGCTCGTCAAATGTGGGGTGGTTCGTGGCAGATGCCTGACTATGACCATTGGCTCGAACTCAAGGGTAATACCAGCTACTCGATGACGACGATAAATGGTGTCAGTTGCTGTAAACTGACGGGACCGAACGGTAAGAGTATCTACCTTCCCGCTTCAGGTCAATTCGATGACTACAGAGTGGTTTACGATGGCTCGGTTGGCAATTACTGGTCATCATCAAAATACGGTGAGAGTACGGCCTACATGGCATTCTTTACCAATGAAAGCGGAGGCTTCTTGACGTGGGGTAATTCCAACCGTTGCATTGGTTATACCATCCGTCCTGTCATTCCAGGAGATAAGCCAGTGTTTCCCGACCTGATGCTCTCTACCAACTCGCTTACCCTTGATGAGGGCTCATCAGGCACAGTGCAGGTAACGTCGGGTAGTGGCAAGTATCGTTGTGCCCATGAGAGCTATGGAACCATTACTGCGGCTGTTGATGGTAGTACAATTACAGTCACTGCGCTGACAGCTGGGGATGTCAAGCTGATAGTAAGCGATACGCAGAGCGGACAGCAAAAGGAGATTGCCGTTACCGTAAAGGCAAAACCTCAGATAACTTATCCCAACCTGACTTTGGCAAGTACTGCTACCCTTAATCTGAAGACTCGCCAAAACTCAGGCTACGACATTACGTCGGGTAGCGGCAGCTATTCAGTTAAGAGTAGTAACAACAATGTGGCAACTGCTGAGATAACTGACTTTGTTAACGTGATAACTTCCGAAAATGGTAAAAGTGTCCGTGTGACGGCTGTTGGCGTTGGCAATGCTACCATCACTGTTACTGACAATCTGAGCGGCCAAACAGCTTCTTTCAATGTGTCTGTGACACAGAACGTAGATCTTTTGAAACTCTCGACCTATAGTTTGTCATTGAAGGAGGGCGAGAGTGGCGAGGTCTTAATAACCTCATCTGGCAATGGTAATGTCTTGATTGCTACTTCCGATGCCAGCGTGGCCTCTTTTACTTCGTCGGGCAACAAAATAACGGTGAAGGGATTAAAAGCAGGAACTTGTACCGTTAGCGTCAATGACGGGCAGACAGGAGAAACAGCCGAGGTGGCTGTAACTGTCACCGCCAGGCAATTCGTTCTCTCTAATTATGGCCCTATCAATGTGACTTCAGGAACTAGCTATATCATCAGTATCCTTAATGGTGGTAGGGAAGGTGTGATGGTTAACCAAACAAACTATGACAATTGCTCTGTGGGATTGGACGACGGCATCGTGGCTATTATTGGTAAAAATAAAGGAAAGTCCTATGTCACCATCACTGACCAAAAGAGCAATGAAGAGGTGGTTGTGGAAGTAAACATCACGGATCCTGCGGTTGCTCCTGGAACTCCCGCTGAGGCTGTCGACCTCGGACTGCCCAGTGGCACCAAGTGGGCTACCTTCAACGTTGGAGCGGTCAAGCCTGCCGATTTTGGCGGCTTCTACGCATGGGGAGAGACTGTGGAGAAAACAGACTACTCAGTCGATGACTACACCATGTGGTCGAAGTATTCCTATTCAGGCTCCCGCGTCAGACTGTCATCTTCCGACGATGTGGCAACCAAGCTGTGGGGCGGTTCATGGCACATGCCTACCTACGAGCAAATGACGGAACTGGTGAACTACTGCTCATGGTTCTGGACAACTATCAACGGTGTCAGCGGTCATCTTGTATTGGGACTTAATTATCACGTTATCTTCTTGCCAGCAGCGGGAACCAAGGCCGACGGTAGCCATAATGTGGCTAATCGGCGTCTCACCTATTGGACCAGCGACTCAAACGGTTCCTCCACTGCTTTCTGTATGTACTCCTGGGATGATGATACTCGAGATGTCGATCCTGTTTCAAGAGTATTCGGCTATTCGGTACGTCCCGTTAAGTAACCAGCAGTTTGTCTCCCTTTGGAAGGAGCTTTCTAAAATTGCAGAAGCTGCATGCTTATTCATATAATGCATAAAAATACGTGGTGATGCTGCCCTTATAGTTTAGTCGGAGTAAACTCGGAGTTTAGTCCGGGCAAACTCCGATTTTACTCCGACCAAACTTCCCGTTTACTCCGACCTGTTTGAAAGTGAATAAATATGC
>JAEEGL016755234.1_pt1 | contig 13112 bp, 12 predicted proteins | sample 9134231 | NCBI WGS metagenome assembly JAEEGL01 (sample SAMN16246548, study PRJNA631951) | gut metagenome | biome: gut microbiome; feature: rumen; material: fiber-attached | host: Bos | place: Iran: Karaj | collected 2018-10 | reverse complement strand
TGATAGCGACGGAGCCAGTCATTTTGGAAATATCGCGGAATTATGATGAATTTCCGCGATATATTAATTTTGACCTCATCTATCGCTATCAAATTTGTCCCAGTGATAGCGACGGAGCGAGGCATTTCGGAAATATCGCGGCTGACGCGATATATGGATTTATGGTGCTCCTGTCGTGAATGCGTGCGGAAGTGCGGGCAATATAAAACCACCCGGGCGGGAGCTCGGGTGGTCATTTTTAAGGATATATGGCTTATTCCTCGGTGTCGAGGATCTTGCCTTCTTTGATTTCGGCGAAGCGCTTGATTTTTTGAGTCGTGGTCTTGATGAAGGGCCCGTCTTTGATCTCAAGGGATTTGATGGCCTTGTAGTTGGTGGTCTTTTTGTTGATCTCGCGGATCTCGTGCATGATGAGGCGGTAGATCTCGCCGAGGGAGACTTCGCCGTAGAGTTCTTTGATGCGGTCGTAGTTGGGGATCACGCGGGCGGTGACGATGAGTTCTTTTTCGCCGGGGACTTCTTTACCGTAGACCATGGATTCCTGGATGACGTCCACGTCGCCCAGGAGGAGCTCAAGTTCCTCGGGGTAGATGTTTTTGCCGTTTTGGGTGACGATGACGTTTTTGATTCGGCCGGTGACGTAGACGAAGCCTTCGTTGTCTACTCGGCCGATGTCGCCGGAGTGGAACCAGCGTCTGCCGTTTTCGTCGGTCTCTATGACTTCGTTGGTGGCGTTTTCGTCTTCGTAGTAGCCCATCATGAGGGTGTTGGTGGAGATCACCAGCTCGCCCTCGCCTTTTTCGTCGGGGTTGTCGACTTTGATTATGCCGTTGATGATTGTCTTGCCGGCAGAGCCTACTCTGGTGTCGTACTCGGGGGTAACGGCGGAAATCGGACATGTCTCTGTCAGGCCGTAGCCCTGGAGGAAGATGACGCCCAGGTCGGTGAACCACTGGCCGATCTTGGGATCGATGGGTGCGGCTGCGGATACGATGTATTTCAGGCGGCCGCCGATACCGTCGTAGATTTCTTTGAAGACTTTCTTTTTGATATCGATTCCCATACCTTTGAGGGCGTTGGTGGTCTGCATCATGTATGTGACGGCTTTTTCTTTTTTGGACTTCTGGATGGAGCGCATTATGGTTGCGTAAACGTGCTCTATGAGAAGCGGTACGGCAATTATAATTGTCGGCTTAGTCTCTTTAAGGTTGTCTGAGATGTATCTCAGGCCCTGGCAGACTGCGATGGATGAGCCGTAGGCTATGGCCAGAAGGAATCCGATGGAGGATTCGTAGGTGTGGTGCAGCGGGAGAACTGAAAAGAATCTGTCGTTCTCGCTGATCCTGACGTAGGCTGATACGGCGTTGATGTTGTTGGCCAGTTGTCTGGAATTGGCCATTACGCCCTTGGCGGAGGCTGTGGTTCCTGAGGTGAAGAAAAGTGCTCTGAACTCGTCGGGGTCTGTGTCGATGTCGATGTAGCTGGTGTCGCCGTTTGCTACCATGACGCGGCCTTCCATAACTACATGGTCGAAGCCTACGCAGGTGGTGAACTCGTCATCCCCTGCTTCTTTGATCTCGGGGAGTTCTTCGGACTTCATTTCCACGAAGCACTTGACCAGAGGGAGTTTGCCCTTCTCCATGAGTTTCTCTATCTTGCCTTTGAGTTTGGGCGAATAGATGACCGTGGTGGCCTTGGAGCGGTTGATGGTGAGCTCGATCTCGTTCTCCGGAAGTTCTTTGTCCAGAGGTACGGCGATTCCTGCGCCGCAAAGGGCTGTGATGTAGGAAACGTACCAGTCGTACTGGTTTTCGCCGATGATGACTATGGGCTCGCCCTGTTTCATGTATTTGTTGATAAGGGCTGTGCCGAGAGCGTTTACGTCGTTTTTGAATTCACCATAGGTGTATTCTTTGAAGTATTTGTCTCTGGGTTTGGTCTTATCAAGTATGAATGGTCTGTCTCTGAAGGTCTCTGTGCCGTAGCGGAAGATCTCTTTGATAGTGTTGTAGTGAGATTCCGGATAGTGTTCTCTCTCCAGGATTACCTTGGGTGCGTTGGCGATGTACTTCTCGAAGTCGACGCGAAGTTCCTCGATACGGTCGATGTTATCGAGTTTCATCTTGGGCATTTTGATCTTGGGGAGTTTGCGGATCTCGTTCAATGTGTTCCTGAATCTGCTTTCCTTCTTGGCCATCTGAACTTACCTCCTGTTCCTATGGGGCGCCGGGTGCGCCTGCCGGCCGAAAGCGTCTGCTTCCGGGCGCGGGTGGTTGTTGGTCTATTGACCTTATGTGGTGGTGCCGGGTGCTGTGTGTTGGTGCTGATGTGCGGTCCGGCTGATAGTCTTTCACTTATGCGTTTCTTCCGCAGCAGTTCTTATATTTCTTTCCTGAACCGCAGGGGCAAGGATCGTTTCTGCCGGGTTTCTTGGCTACGCGGACGATTTTGGAGCGCTTGTAAGCCTTGACCAGGGATGCCAGCTTCTCTTCGTCGAAGACGTTGAGCCACTCTTCAAGGGTGTAAAGGTAGTCTGCGTCTGCCTTCAGCATGTTGAAGAAAAGTGCTTCATAGTCGATGTCGAACTCAAGGTCGCTGTCTTCGGTGACTGCTTCCAGGTCTTTCTCGGCTTTGAGGGAGGAATTGATGCCGTCCATGAATCCCATGAAGATGGCGGGCTTGGCTTCAAACTTCTCTACGAGTTCGGAGAACTTGCCGGTGAGCTTCTCGGGGTAGTTGGCCAGAATGTGCTGGTATACGCGTTTCTCTGTGCCTGCGTATTCTTTCCAGAATTCCTCAAAAGTGTCTTCGGTCTGCTGGTCCATAAGGTCCTGCCACTGTTTCAGTAAAGTCATTTTTATATCTCCTTAATAATTATGATCTGGTGTTTGGGTGCGGGCCGATGTCCCGCTGAAATTATTTTGCGAGAGAAATGATGTCTCCCACGATGGCTGCTCCTGTGGGCAGGGCTCCTGCGCCCTTGCCGTAGAACATGGTCTCGCCTACCATGTCGCCTACCACGTAGACGGCGTTGAATTCGTTGGATACGCCGGCCAGGGGGTGTGACTTGGGGATGCCTTCGGGCTTGACGGAGCACTTGACGGTGCCGTCTTCCTGAAGGGTGGCGTGAGCGATAAGCTTGATCTTCTCGCCTTTCATCTCGGCCTCGCCGATGTCCAGCTGGGTGATGTGTCTGATGCCGCAGCGGGGAATGTCCATGGGCGGGATGTATTTGTCAAAGAGGAGCGCAATGAGGATGCTCAGCTTGTTGGCTGCGTCGATGCCGTCAACGTCGGCTGTGGGATCTTTCTCAGCGAAGCCCTTCTCCTGGGCGTCTTTGAGAACGTCGTCGTAGGAGGCGCCCTCTTCTGTCATCTTGGTGAGGATGTAGTTGGTGGTGCCGTTTACGATGCCCATTACTTCCAGGAAGTTGTTGCCGCTGAGCTGGCCGCGGATGGCTGTGAGGACAGGGATGCCGCCTCCCACGGATGCCTCAAAAAGAAACTGTACGTTGTTTGCTTTAGCGGTGTCGTTAAGCTCCTGCCAGGAGTTGGCGATGGCTGCCTTATTGGCGGAGATCACGTGCTTACCGGCCTTCATAGCGCCCAGCATGAAGCTGGTGGAAGGTTCGATGCCGCCCAGGGTCTCTACTACTACGTCTATGTCGGCGTCCTGATAGATGTCGTTGATGTCCTCGGTGTAGAGTTCGTCGGGGATGTCTTCTCTGTGTCTGATGTCCAGGATGCGGGTGACTTTGATGTCAGCTCCGCTGCGTTTCTCGATGATGTCGTGGTTGTTCTTAAGGATGTCGTAGGTGCCGCCGCCGACTGTGCCGCAGCCGAGTATGGCAACGTTGAGTTTCTTCATTTTGTTGGTCCTCCGTTAAATTGCTTAGTAAATATTTATTATACTACAGTTGCTGGGATTTCGCAAGTGGTTGGTGTGGCCCTGCGGGGGCCGTTGGTGTGGCCCTGCGGGCCACGGGTTCGGCCTGCTGTGGGTTCGCCCTGGCGGGCGAAAGTTTTTTGCGGTCGGGGCTCAGGAGATGCCGCAGACGTAGCCGGCCTCGTGCCAGGCGGCTTTGGATTTCTCGAAGGCGATCCTGGGGTAGTTGTCCTGGGCCACGTGGATGATGCCGCACTCCAGGAAGCCCAGCTTCGCGGCCAGATTCCTCATGGGGCGGTTGTCGGCCATGGTGTCGATCCGAAGGTGGCCGCCGCTGGTTTCGTAGGCCCAGTTGAGGATGAACTCGCCGATGCCTTTGACGGTGCCGTCCCCTGCCATGCGGTGTATGACGGCGTACTGGCTGTCGTCGTACCACTGGCCGTTTTCAATGTTCAGGTAGGTCGGGTCGGGCCCCCAGATGAAGGCGAAGGCGGCTACGACGCGGTCGTCGTGCTCCACGACGAAGCCGGTGCCCTCCTCTATGTCCTGCTGGATGCGGGCGGCGCTGGGCCATTTGGTGGGGCCCCACTGGTTGGGATTGCCTACGCTGGCCATGAATTCTCTGGCGTATTCATATATTTCCATGACTCGTTCGAAGTCGGTCTGTTGGGTGCGTCTGATTTCCATGTCGGTCTCCTGGGTGGGTCTGGGTTTGGTATATTTATGTTTATTGTAGTGGTCAGGTGCGGGTTGTGGTTGGTGGCTGGGTGGGGTTTGTGGTCGTCATCGGCTCAGTGCGGTTTGTGGTTGGCGGCTCAGAGCCTGATGACGCTCCACTCTTCGATCAGCCTGTCCAGGCTCCACTGAGCGTTGGCGGGGCTGGTGGACGGCAGGCAGACAGCTTCGCGGCCCGTGGCAGGCTCGATATACTTGACATAAAGCTCGTAAGATTTTTTGCCATTGCAGAAAATTTTTTGCACTTTCGAATTGTCGAGGATGAGACTGATGTCGTTGGGCCGGGCGTTCCGGATGGCGGAATCGGCGGAGCCCGCGATGTCGCAGCTGGCGATGGAGTCCCAAAGGGCCAGGCCGTGGCTCAGGATCAGCCGGCGCTTCTCGTCTATGGTGGCGGGCGTTGGCTCGTCAAAGATGGCCGAGACTACGCGCCAGAATCGGTTCTGCGGATGACCGTAGAAAAAGTTTTGCTGGCGGGACTTCACGGACGGGAAGGATCCCAGGATGAGTACCCTGCTCTCTTCGTTGTACAAGGGGCCGAAGGGATGATCCAGATGTGTGAGCCCGGCGGCTTTTGTGGTTTTGGCCATGACGGGGAGCTCCTTTCGCATTTTTCGCTATTTTATATTATATCACATAGTGCGGGGTTGCGATACTTGTATTTTGGGAGATTTACCGGTGGTCTGGGGTACTTGTATTTCGGGCAGTTTGCTGGTAAAATATGTCATATATTTTGCATTTGAAAGGAAGTAATTATGAGTTTACATATAGTTTTTGTCGAACCTGAGATCCCGCCCAACACGGGAAACATCGCCCGCACCTGCGCCGCCACCGACTCGGTGCTGCACCTGGTGAAGCCCCTGGGTTTCAGCATCGATGACAAGGCATTGAAGCGCGCGGGCCTGGACTACTGGCCTTACGTGGATGTCAGGGTCCATGAGAGTCTGGCGGATTTCATGGCGGTCTATGGGCCTGAGGGTACTGATCCGCACAGGCTGTTTCTGGCTACCACCAAGGGCGGCCACTTTTACACCGATTTCGAATACGCTGACGAGGACATGTTTTTGTTCGGGCGCGAGACAGCCGGCCTGCCCCGCGACTTCATAGCGGCGCACGCGGAGTCTGCTATCAGGATCCCCATGAGTGCATCCACTCGCTTGCGCAGCTTCAACCTGGCCAACTCGGCGAATATAATTTTGTTCGAGGCTTTGAGGCAGCTGGGATTCCCGGGGCTGAAATAATAAGGGAACTCCGCTCCGGGGAGCGGAGTTGACTGTATGGTATAGGAAGAACCCCGCCCTGCGGCGGGGTTCTGATCTATAGGCAATGTAACCCCGCGCTCGGCGCGGGGTTTCCTTCTTATATGGGTGTCGCAGGCCGGTGGCCTGCTCTTTTTTATTGGTGCGGGGGGAAAGTTTTTTGCAGCGGGGGGCGATGGCGGTCGTACCTTTGGGCTCTGAAAACTTGCAAAGGTACGGGTCGTACCTCCGGGCTCTGGGAATGGCAAAAGGTACGTGCTTTTCCGCGAAATCGTCGTACCTTTTGGCCCGGATGCGAGGCAAAGGTACGAAACACTTATTTAGGGGCATCATAACAGGGTTGAAACTCGTACCTTAGAGGTGGATTTTAGGAGAAAGGTACGGTCGTCGTACCTTAGGGCTGAAAATCAAAGTAAAGGTACGTATAGGGAATGCTGCGTCTGCCTTCTCTTCTTGAGGCGATGGTACTTTTGGGCTTGATAAACCTCGAAAAGTACTAATTTTCACTGTGAAAATTGGTACTTTTCGGGTTGCATTGGATAGTAAAAATGGCGGTGGTACTTTTGGCCTTGAAAAGCAGTGAAAAGTACTAATTTTTTGCTGGATTTTGGTACTTTTAGATGCTGAAAAGCTGGAAAAGTATACGGTGGTACTTTTGGCCTTTTAAAAATGCAAAATGTACTAATATTTTGTGAAATATTGGTACTTTTCGGCGGGATGACCGGCAAAAGCATGAAATTCTCCCTTAGTCAGCCCCGAAACCATGTTGAAATTGGTACATTTGGGGCGATTAGTTTGCTAAAAGTACTAATTGGTACTTATAGCAATCTAATCATGGCAAAAGTACTAATAAAGGAAACTCCGCTCGGGTGAGCGGAGTTGGTTATTTCGTGAAGAATGTGGCGTCGCCGTAGGAGAAGAACTGGTATCTTTCGCGGACGGCTTCTTCGTAGGCGGTGATGACGCCGTCTTTGTTGTAGAGGGCGCTGACCAGCATGAGGAGCGTGGATTTGGGCAGGTGGAAGTTGGTGATGAGTTCGTCGATGATTTTGAACTTGTAGCCTGGGTAGATGAAGATGCCGGTGCTGCCGGAGCCTGCGGGGACGCGGTACCGGCCGGCGGCTTCGTCCCAGACCGCGGCGGATTCCACGGTCCTGGTGGATGTGGTGCCGACGGAGATTATGCGCCCGCCGGCCTCCATTGTCTCGTTGATCAGGTTGGCTGCTTCCTCATCGATTGAGTACTCTTCGAAGTGCATGTGGTGGTCTTCGACTTTGTCGACTTTGACGGGGCGGAAGGTGCCGATGCCCACGTGGAGTGTCACGTAGGCCAGCTTCACGCCTTTGGCCTGGGCCGCGCCAAGAAGCTCTTTGGTGAAGTGGAGGCCTGCCGTGGGCGCGGCCACTGAGCCTTCTATTTTAGAGTAGACGGTCTGGTAGCGGTCTTTGTCTTCGGAGTTGTTTTCGCGGGCGATGTATGGTGGAAGCGGCATCTGGCCGATCTCTTCGAGTCTTTCGAGGAAAATGCCTTCGTAGCTGAATTCCACGATCCTGGTGCCGTCGTCGGAGTAGTCTACGACGGTGGCGCGGAGGAGTTTGTTGTCGGGATAGTGGGACTTGGTGCCGTCGGGGGCGATGCCTGAGAAGACGACGCTGTCGCCGATCTTGAGGCGGCGTCCGGGTCTCACGAGGGTCTCCCAGCGGTCGCCTACGGATGCGGTAGTCTGGCACGGGGCTTGCGGGTCTCCAGGGGCTTGCTGTCCTTCAGATGCTTGCACGGCACCCTGCGTGCCTGCTGTCTCTTCTTCTGATGTAAAGGCGGCCTCGCCTACTGCAGGCCCGGCGCCTTTCATTCTTTTGCTCAGGAGGAACTCGACTTTGGCGCCGGTCCCCTCTTTGATGCCGTAAAGCCTGGCGGGAAGTACTTTGCTGTTGTTTAAAACGAGGCAGTCGCCGGGCTTGAGGTAGTCGATTATGTTGTAGAATTTCTTGTGCTCGATCTGGTCGGTGTCCATGTGGACCACCATGAGGCGGCATTCGTCGCGCTTGGCGGAGGGAACCTGGGCGATGAGCTCTTCGGGTAAGTTGTAATCGAAATCTGATACGTTCATTTTATCTCCATTAAAAGCGGCCCCGCGGGGCCGCGAATTTTGTAATCAATATTGGGTTGCGTGTTTCCGGGATTTGTGTCTTCCCAGCAGGTTTCCTGTTTCCGGGATTTTCGTCTTCCGGGGCTTATGCCTATACGCGGTTTACATCTCCAGCTGCACTTCGTCTTCCATGCCAGCCGGGTATTCGAGGCCGAAGTGGCGGTAGCCTTCGCGGCTGACCATGCGGCCTTTCTGGGTGCGGTACAGCAGGCCGGACTGGATGAGGAACGGCTCGTTGACGTCTTCCAGGGTGACCTTCTCCTCGCCCAAAGATGCGGCGATGGTGTCGATTCCCACGGGGCCGCCGCCGAAGCGTTCAATTATAGTGAGAATGATGTCGCGGTCCAGTTTCTCCAGGCCCAGTTCGTCGACTCCCAGTGCTTCCAGGCCTTCTCTGGTGATGTCCAGGTCGATGGTGCCGTTGCCCTTTACCTGGGAGAAGTCGCGGATGCGCTTGAGCATGCGGTTGGCCACACGAGGCGTGCCGCGGGAGCGCTTGGCCATCTCGTCGAGGGAGGCTTCGTCGATCCCCACGTTGAGGAGCAACGCGGACCTCTTGAGGATCTTCTTAAGTTCATCGGGTGTGTAAAGCTCGAACTTGCCGATGACTCCGAAACGGTCGCGGAGCGGCGCGCTGAGGGACCCTGCGCGGGTGGTGGCGCCGATCAGGGTGAAGCGCGCCAGGTCGAGTCTGATGCTTCTGGCCGAAGGGCCCTTGCCGATGATGATATCCAAAGCATAGTCCTCCATGGCCGAATACAAAACTTCTTCAACGGAGCGGTTCAGCCTATGGATCTCGTCTATAAAAAGGACGTCGTTGTCGTTTAAGTTGGTGAGGATGGCAGCCAGATCGCCGGCGCGCTGGATGGCGGGGCCGGATGTGATCTTGATGTCAACGCCCAGTTCGTTGGCGATGATGCCGGCGAGAGTGGTCTTGCCCAGTCCCGGAGGTCCGTAAAACAGCACGTGATCCAAAGGGTCGTGCCTCAGTTTGGCGGCCTCGATGAAGATCTTCAGGTTGTCCTTGACGGTCTGCTGGCCGATGTAATCGTCCAGGGTCTGGGGCCTCAAGCCTGCTTCCTGCCTGGCTTCGCCGATATATGAATTGGTGGATGTGATTCTGTCCTCTGCCATGATTTTCTCCTAATTTTTCCAAAAAACTTTCTGCCGGGGCACTGCCCTTCAGTCGACTGTTGCCGGCCTTCGCAGCATTCTTAATAAGCCCCCCGCCTGCCCCATCAGAACAGGCTTCTCAAAGCCTTCTTGATGTATTCTTCTGAGGTCAGGCCTTCGTCGCCCACTGCTGATACTGCCTTGAAAGCCTCGGCTCTGGCGTAGCCCAGGCTGATGAGGGCTGAGATGGCCTCGGATCTGGCGTCGTTTCCGTCTGGTGCGTTGTCGCCGGTGCCAATCAGTTCGCCGGTGGACATGTCGATGTCCGGTGATCCTACCTTGTCCTTAAGCTCTACCACAAGGCGCTCTGCGGTCTTCTTGCCTACGCCCTGGGCCTTGGAAATGGCCTTGACGTCGCCTAAGGCTATGGCCTGTCTCAGCTGGTCCAGGGGCATGGAACCCAGTATTCCCATGGCTCCCTTGGGGCCGATTCCGGACACGGTGGTAAGCAGCTTAAAGAACTCCAGGCTTTCTCTGTTGTGGAAGCCATAGAGGCTCATGTCGTCTTCTCTCACGATCATCTCCGTGAAGACCTGGACCTCGTCGCCTTCTGCGTGCTTGTAGATGGGCGAGCCCTGAGGTATAAAGATCTCGAAGCCGATGCCTGAACTGGTCTCGACGACGATGCCGTTCTCGAACTGCATGGTGTATGTTCCTTTGATGTATCTGATCATGTGTTAGATTCCCTTTCTGATCCTGAGTTCGCGCTTGCCGCCGGAACCTCCTGATGAGTGGCCGTGGCAGATGGCCGCTGCCAGTGCGTCGGCGGTATCATCGGGCTTCGGCACCTTCTCCAGATTCAGGATGGTCTTGACCATCTGCTGGACCTGTTTCTTGTCGGCTCTGCCGTAGCCTACAAGGGCCTGCTTGATCTGGAGCGGCGTGTATTCGTTGATGGGCAGGCCGCCGTTTGCGCAAGCCAATACAGCGACGCCTCTCGCCTCGCCTACCATGATGGCTGTCTTCGCGTTGTTGTTAAAATACAGTTCCTCTATGGATGCCTCGTCGGGCTTGTATTTCTCTATTATTTCCTGAAGACCCATGTAAAGCTCCTGAAGCCTCCTGGGCATGGGCGTATCCTTGTCCGTCAGTATGGAATCGTACGCCACTACCTTGAAGCGGTTGCCTTCTACGTCCAGGACTCCCCAGCCCATGATGGCGTAGCCCGGGTCTATTCCTAATATTCTCATTGAGTCATCCTTATGTGTATGTTTAGGATCCGGGGCCGTCAGGCCCCTCCTTTATCTTAATAAGTATAGCATAGGGAACATGTGTTTGTCCAGCCAATTTTTTGGATATCGGAGGGTGTCGAAACATGGGCGGACAGTGTTTTGGAGGGGCTTCGTAAAAGATGGTGAAAAACTGCCTTTTACATTCCAAAATTGTATTTGCGGTTGAATTCTCCCTTTTTCTGTGTTATCATTAAATCAAACTAAAGATCGAAGACTAGTTATTAATAATTTGATTAGGTGTAATGAAGGAGAATATATAATGCGTTACTCAAGACAAAATAAGATCATAGAAATTATTAACAACTACGAAGTAGATACTCAGGAGAAACTGGCTTCACTTCTCAAAGAAGAAGGGTATGAAGTTACCCAGGCTACCATTTCCAGGGACATCAAGGAACTCCAGCTCGTAAAGACACTTTCCTCCACGGGGAAATATAAATATGCAGTAAATAAATCCAGTGATCTTCCCCTTACTGACAGATTCGTCAAGATTTTCAGACAAACCGTTGTTTCCGTAGATTCCGCCGAGAACCTCATCATTATCAAGACTCTTTCAGGCTGTGCCAATGCGGCCGGCGAGGCTATCGACACTTCCAACATGGCTCATATCAAGGGCTCCATCGCGGGCGACAATACTTTGCTCATCATCGTTGACGATAAGGAAAATGTGCCTACTATCCTTCAGGAATTCAGCAATCTCATGAAGGACAGCCCGAAGGATTGATATTAAGGAACTGTGGGTCTGATCTGTTTATGGCGTGTTTGGGCGAATAATTCCAACGAGGTGAACCAATGATCGACCATATTGCTATCAAGAATTTTGCAATTATCGAAGAAACTGAAATCGACCTTAACGAAGGTCTGAACATCGTGACCGGTGAGACCGGTGCGGGAAAATCAATAGTTATCGAAGCTATCAGCCTGGCTCTCGGGAGCCGGGCTGATTCGTCATGTATCAGAACAGGCGCGGACAAAGCTTGCGTGGAGCTCACGGGCAGCCTGGACGGCGAAGACATCGTCATCCACAGGGAAGTCACCCAGCGCGGCAAAAATCTTTGCAAGCTCAACGGCGAGGTCGTAACTCTGGCTCAGCTGAACCAGGTCTCCCGCCGCCTGGCGGACATCCACGGCCAGTATGACAACCAGTCTTTGCTGAATCCCGACTATCACATCGTCCTGCTGGACAGCTATAAGTCCGGGGACGTGGCGGACCTTAAGGCTGAGGTCGCGGCGGACTGGAGCGATTTCCAGAAGGCTAAGTCCCGCTTGATCGCCCTGCTGAACCAGGAAAAAGCCAACCGCAGGAATCTGGATTTCCACCGCTTCGAGGCTGATGAGATCGACAAGGCAGCCCTGGTGGTGGGCGAAGAAGAAGAACTGACAGAGCGTGTCAATCTTTTGAAAAACAGTGAAAAGATCTACGAGGGTCTGGAGACGGCCTACTCTGCCCTGTCTGAGGACGGCGCGGCTCTGGATGAGCTGGCATCGGGCATGCGTTTCCTGGAAGGGATCGCCGGCTTCTCCGGTGCCCTGGCCGAGGCGTCTTCGGAGTACACGGACATTTACTACAGGCTCCAGGATCTCGCAAGGACCCTGGGCGGCATGCGGGATAACGTGACCTTCTCCCAGGCCGAGCTGGACGAAGCGATATCGAGGCTCTCGACCATCGAAGCCCTTAAGAAAAAATACGCAATGTCCGTCGAAGGTATTTTGGAGTATCGGGCGGAGCTTGAAGATAAGATCCACATGATCGAAAACTTCGACGACGAGAAGCTGGCTCTGGAGCAGGAGCTTCTGGCGGTGCGCAGGAGGCTGCTGGGTTCATGCGCCAGGCTGACGGCGGCCAGGAAGTCGGCGGCTGCGGATTTGGGTGAGCGGACCCTTAAGGAGCTTCAGGACCTGAACTTCAAAGACGCTCGCATCGATATCTCCGTCACTCCTCTGGATCAGCCCCAGGAAGACGGCATGGACAAGGTCGAGATCCTGATCTCCACCAACAAAGGCGAGCCCCTGAAACCCCTTTATAAGGTGGCCTCCGGCGGCGAGATCTCCCGCATCATGCTGGCCTTCAAAAACGTAATCTCCTCCTACGATGCCATCCCTACCCTGATCTTCGACGAGATCGATAACGGCATCTCCGGCATCACCGCCTCTGTGGTGGCCGGCAAACTGAGGGATATCGCCAGGAACCACCAAATCATCTGCATTACTCACCTGCCCCAGATCGCGGCGGCCGGCGAGCACAATTACAAGATCTACAAGGAAAGCGACGAAGCTTCTACTTATACGCATGTGGCGGCCCTGGACCGCCGCGAAAAGATCAGCGAGATCGCCCGCCTAATGGGCGGCGCCAGCATCACCGACACGACGCTCAAGTCGGCCGAAGAGCTGGTGGCGGCGGCTGAATAATATGAATGATGAACCCCGCTCTGTGAGCGGGGTTTCCTTTTGTTGATGGATCGGTGCCCTGCGCCATGCGCGGGGCTTCCTTTGTTCGTACCTTTGGCCTGATTTTTGAGGGAAAGGTACGGGTGCCGTACCTTTGGCAGATTTTTCGCCTCAAAGGTACGAGTTTTAGCCCGGTCCCGGCGCTGAAAAGAGGCGTTTCGTACCTTTGCCTGCTTTTGGGAGCCAAAGGTACGGTCCTTCCGTGAAAAGGTACGTACCTTTTATGGTTTC
>JAEEGL016531181.1_pt1 | contig 13112 bp, 12 predicted proteins | sample 9134231 | NCBI WGS metagenome assembly JAEEGL01 (sample SAMN16246548, study PRJNA631951) | gut metagenome | biome: gut microbiome; feature: rumen; material: fiber-attached | host: Bos | place: Iran: Karaj | collected 2018-10 | reverse complement strand
TCAAAATCGGGTGCGCCTGAACGGAAAAGATCTATGAGCCTGTTTCCGAGTTCCCCGAATCCGTGATCGTATCCCATCTTTTCCACCTCCCGGTTTTATTGTATATTATTTTGTGTACGATAAAAAGGGCAGAAAACGCAAAACTGCTATGCACAGCGCCACATCTGTCAGACATTATTCAATACCGTCTGACAAATGAGGTACGGATATCCGCTGCTTTTTATCTCTCAAAACAATTTAGCAATTTAGCTTGACAAAGTGAAAAGAGGGTGATATACTCCGCTTAAACCGATGAGGAAGAGTGAGTAGGTTCCGACAGTTTTTCCAAAGCGAGCCGCCGGCGGTGTGAGGGCGGTGAAGGGCGCGGAGCTGAATGGACTTCCGAGGGCAATCGGAAAGGGCGAAGGTCCGAGTATGTGCGCCGGGGCATGACTCCCCGTGAACAAAGGTCTGCGTATGGAAGTACGCACAGAGTGGGCGCAGTTTTGCGTCAAGCCGGGTGGCACCGCAGGAGTTATTCCTGTCCCAGCAAAGAATTTTGCGGGGACAGGATTTTTCTTTGCCCCGAGGGAGGTACAGCTATGCTGAATAAGCGATGGCGGCGCATAAGCCGAACTGAAGACCGTCTGAAAAAACTCAAACATAAAAACTGATAATAACCGAAAGGAAATGATAAAAATGAAAAAGATAATTGCCGTTATTATTACTCTCGCGCTTGTTTTTTCTCTTGCTGCATGCGCTGCCGGAGAGACCGATACTTCTAAGAAGACCTTTTCCGTCGGAATTTGCAACTTTGTTGACGACGCCTCTCTTAACCAGATAATTGAGAATATCGAAGCCCGCCTCAAGGCAATCGGAGAGGAGAAGGGCGTGACCTTCAACGTAAAGGTCGAAAACTGCAACACCGACGCCAACGTACTCAACCAGATAATCGCAGACTTCATTGCGAGCAACGTAGACCTGATGGTCGGAGTTGCAACCCCCGTAGCCATGGCGATGCAGGCGGCTACCGAGGATAACAAGATCCCCGTGATCTTCGCCGCCGTATCCGATCCGCTTTCCGCCGGTCTCGTCGATTCCCTCGAAAATCCCGGACACAACATAAGCGGAACATCCGACTTCCTCGATACCAACGCTGTGATGAATCTCATTTTCGCCCAGAATCCCGACGCTTCCAAGATCGGCCTTCTCTACAACGTGAGCGAGGACAGCTCCGCCACTCCGATCGCCGCCGCGAAGGAGTACCTCAGCGCCAAGGGCGTAAGCTATGTTGAACGCACAGGCACAACGGTCGACGAGGTCATGATAGCAGCTCAGGCTCTCATTGCCGACGGCGTTGACGCCATCTTCACCCCCACCGATAACACGATAATGAAGTCCGAGCTCGCAATCTATGAGATGCTTGCCCAGGCGGGTATCCCGCACTACACCGGAGCTGACAGCTTCGCCCTTAACGGAGCCTTCCTCGGCTACGGCGTCGATTACGCGAACCTCGGCGTCGAGACCGCGAATATGGTAGCCGACGTACTCGTAAGCGGCATGGATATATCCGCCCTCGCTGTCAAGACCTTTGATAACGGCACCGCAACGATAAACACCGAGACCTGCGCCGCCCTCGGCCTTGATTACGACACCGTCGCGGCTGCCTTTGCCCCCTTCTGCACCAAGGTGCAGCCTATCACCACCGCGGAGAACTTTTCCGACCTGAGCTGATTTGTTAAGGAGAACGTACTATGTCACTTGCGTCATTTCCCGGAATTATACAGACGGCGCTTGAGCTCGGGCTCATAAGCTCGCTCACCGTGCTCGCCCTGTTTCTGAGCTATTCGATGCTTAACGTCTGTGACCTCTCGACCGACGGCTGCTTCACTTTGGGAGCAGCCGTCGGGGCTGTGGTAGCCATAGCCGGACATCCGCTTTTATCGATCCCGGCGGCTATGCTTGCCGGAGTGCTGTCCGGCTTTGCCACCGCGTTTTTGCAGACGAAGATGGGTATAAACAGCCTTCTCTCCGGCATCATCGTCAATACCGGGCTTTACTCGGTTACGATAGGGATAATGGGCGGCTCCTCGCTGCTCAGCATGAACAAGACGGAGACGGTCTTTACCGGGATGAAAGCGCTCACTGAGAATACCTTCCTCGCGCCGTATTTCAAGCTCATCGTCGCCGTTATAGCCGTAGCCGCCGTGACTGCCTTCCTGTCTGTGTTTTTAAGGACGAAGCTCGGCCTTGCGATAAGGGCGACGGGAAATAACCCCGATATGGTGCGTTCGAGCTCAATAAATACCACGTTTACAACGATCGTCGGTCTCTGCGTGTCCAACAGCTTTACTGCGCTCTCGGGCTGCCTTCTCGCTCAGTCGCAGAAGTCAGTCAACATCGACATCGGTTCCGGTATGGTAACCGTTGCCCTCGCCTCGCTGCTTATCGGCGGTATCTTCGCCGGAAAAAAGGGAGGAATAACCGCAAGAGCCATAGGCGCTGTGCTCGGCGCCTTCATATTCCGCTTTGTATACGCCATTGCGCTCAGATTCAATATGCCTGCGTTTATGCTTAAGCTGGTATCCTCGGTCATCGTAATAATAGCGATTTCCGCGCCTTATCTCAAAAGCCGTTTCCCGGACTTCAAGCGCCGCATGCTGCATAAGAAGGCAATGACTGAGGCGGAGAAGGAGGCGGAGCAATGCTGAAGCTCAATCATGTTACCAAAACCTTCAACCCGGGCACTGTAAACGCCAAGACCGCACTTGACGACGTGACGCTGCACATAAACCGCGGCGACTTCGTCTCCATCATCGGGGCAAACGGAGCGGGAAAGAGCACGATCATGGGAGCGATAGCAGGTGAATTCTTCACGGATTCGGGCTCGATCATCCTCGACGGAGAGGATATAACCCTCAAACCCGAGCATAAGAGGGCGAAGGATATCGGCAGGCTTTTTCAAGATCCGATGCGCGGCAGCGCTCCGGGCATGACTATCGAGGAAAACCTTGCCCTCGCGGCAGGGAAGGGCGGATGGCTCTCAATGGTGAAAAAGGCTGAGAAGGAGGAGTTCCGCGAAAGACTCGCGCTTCTCGGTATGGGCCTTGAGGACAGGATGCACCAGCCCGTCGGTCTGCTCTCAGGCGGTCAGCGCCAGGCTCTGACGCTTATGATGGCGACCTTCAACGCCCCGAAGCTTCTGCTGCTCGACGAACACACAGCGGCTCTCGATCCCGCTGCCGTTGAGAAGGTGCTGGAAATCACTAAGAAAGTCGTTGAGGAGAACAGCATTACCTGCCTTATGGTGACGCACAATATGCAGACCGCCCTCGAGCTTGGCAACAGAACGCTTATGATGAACGCGGGCAAGGTCATTTACGACGCGGCGGGGGAGGAGAGAGCAAAGCTTCAGGTCTCCAATCTCCTCGTCCTCTTCAAGGAGGCCGCCGGACACGCTCTCGACAACGACAGAATTCTCCTCTCATAAGGCAGTGCCATATGCCTGAAACAGCGACAGAAGCCGCGCTCAAAGCGAGATCCGCCGTGAACCCTGTCCCGAACAGGCAAGAATATGGCGGCTCGTGAAAAGAACGCCGGACACAATATAAGCTGCGTACCGACAAACTTCGCTGATAGAGCCGGGCAGACCTGCTGCGCAGATTATGAGCGCAGCCCATATGCGTACGCGTCAGAGGAAGCGTTTATGCCGAATAATAACGTACAGCAAATGACCGTTTCCGAATAAACAGCCTTTGTGCGTCACATTAGTTTTGTGGAGAAAAGGATAACTGAGGTATGAAACACCAATACTTTGGGGATGTTGGCGATTATGGGAAATATGGATTGCTACGCTTCATTGCAAAGCGTGGTGTGACAATTGCGGTCAATTGGTATCTAACGCCTGATGATCAATCAAATGATGGGAACATACGAGGTTATCTTGCAAATGACAGAAATCGCATATTTGATCCGGAGCTGTTCGATGTGCTGCGCGAGATGAGCGTTTATAAAGAAAAAAATGTAAGTCGCTTTGCAAAACGAGAAATGATCCCCGGTGCGGTTTACTTCGATAATATCGTTCAACCATTGTTTAATGATTCAACGATGTCAGTGACTGAGAAGCGATTAGCACGGGAACGTTGGCATCAGCAGGCACTTGCAGTATGCTTTGGAAAAGAGCTTGTATTCATGGACCCAGACAATGGATTGAGAGCAGGAAGTCCAACAGCAAGAAAAGATGCTCCGAAGTTCGTCTATGCATCAGAAGTATACAGCTACTATAACCGTGGGCAGGACGTGGTTTACTACTGCCACAAAGGACGAAGAACAGAAGCCCAATGGGAAAAGGCAAAGCGCACTATGCTGGAGTTTTGCCCTGATGCGGCAATGTTGGGCATTACACATCATCGAGGGACACAACGTAGTTACATTTTTATCCTTCATCCAGAAAAGAAAGATTTCTATTACGATCTGCTTAAAGACTTTCTGGAAACAGCGTGGAAAGACTGCTTTACAGAAGAGAACGTAGGGTCAACTGACTTTTAACGATTACCCTGAAATCTAACGATTACTCCGAGATTTAACGATTACTCTCGGCGCAAGCCTCATAAATGGAAAAAGACGTCTCCAGTGGTCCGCACAAAGCGGCTGTCTGAAGGCGTCTTATTCTACCCATAAGCCTGAAACCCCTTGAAATCAAGGCATTTCAGGCAAAGAAAAAGGCAGCAGATTTTCTATCAAAACCTGCTACCTTATTTGGAAAGAAAATCATATATGGATAGAATTTCGGCAGGGGGGTGCAAACGACCTCCAGGGGGGTGCATTTTTCTGTCAGGCGGGCACCGCCTGTTTTCAGATTTCCTCAGTCGAAATAGATGTCCAGCTCTTTCAGTTTGTTCGCTATCTTCTTATCAAGCTCGTTGTGATCGTCAGTAAACGAGTTCAAATTGCCCTCGGGCGAAAGAGGCATATCCGTGAATCTCACGAACATATTATAGCAATCTTTGAAGTCTGAGTATTCCTCGTCGAACGACCTCGGGTGCTTTGCCAAGTTCTTTATCAGTGTTTCCGCCTTGGCCTGCAAAGAATATATCTCAGTGAGATCATCAACAAAGCTCTCGTCTTCATACAAGCTCTTCAACGCATCATTAAAATCGTCGTAAAACTGTCCGCTCCCGCCGCTTGCCTTTGTATACTTGTCAGTTTTATCATCAGCGGTTTTCCAGATGCTATTTTTCCACACGTCGATGATCAGAATGTTGGCGGTCTCTGCTTTTCTTGCGCCTTCGGCCATCGTATTATACAATTCTGAGAACTGATTGTATGCCTTAACCTTTGCAGCATTGGAATACAGAAAGCCAGCCCCGGCAAGGATCGCAAGAATAACAATTATCGCAATGATGCCTTTATGGCTCTTCTCTGCTGGCTTTTCTTCCGCATAGACGGGCTCAGATGCCATAGGGGCCCTTGCGGTTGCCTGCAGGGATGCACCACAGCCCGGGCAAAACCGCATACCGTCCTGAAGCTCTTTACCGCAGTTAGGGCAGTATCTCATACGAACCTCCTCTTGAATAGCGCACTAAAAATGACCGCGTCTCCTGATATTCCTGCGAGACAGTTGATTGAATGCCGCATTAGCTGCAGCCCGGCGCTGTTGTTCAATTAACTGATTGTATGCATTGATCTGTTCTTTTGTTTTCTCAAAAATGGTTTGAATCGACTGCGCGTTTTCATCCTGGATCGCACCGAATTCCTTCAAAAAGTTCTCGGGCAATATGGGATACACGGTTCTACGGTAGGACACATCTTTGGAGTCAAACTGTGAAACACAGAGGAGATCTTCTTTTTCCGGCAAATAGTTCTGTATAAACAGTCCGTCTATCGGTGTCTTCATACCGGAGAACAGCGTGGTTTTTCGCTTCCATACTAATCCAAAACAATCATCGATTTTCATTTTATCGGCTGCGTCAAAAAGCCACACAACACGATATCCGCAGCTTTTGTAGAAGCTGTTCCGCTCCTCAAACTCCTCGCCGCTTATAGGGCTGTGCTGAAACTCGATAACCGTATCGTTGATCAGAATGTCGGCCCTGTGAACCACGCCATCTTTTTCGACAACGATCTCTCTGCTCTCGATTGGGAACTTGGACTGCCACTCAAAGTGCCAGTCACTCATATCATGCTTCCAATCATCAAGGCAGAGGGTATTCCTCTTATGGGCGAAATGCGTGCGGACATTATCCGATTTCGCGGCTTTCACGACAACCGGATTACCGCATACAGGGCAGCAATACTCCTCGCCCGGAATGGCATCCTCGATTGATATTCTGTTGTTGTCCTTCGTTAAAGCCGTAAACATACAATTCCCAACTTAATACAAAAAATGCAGACGAAATAATCTCAATTAATCCATTACGTCTGCATTTATATTATCAGGCACTATTCGAATTGTCAATCTGGGCAGCGCTTTAAATTAGACCTCAACCTCCGTCCCATTCTTGAAGCGGAAGACCAGAACGCCGGAGCTTTTTACGAGCACGTTGTCGATGACCGAGAGCCAGAGCTTGCTGTCGAACTCCGCGACCGGCTCGTCAGTTTCGTGCAGTCCAAACATGAACGCGCTGATCGACTCAGCCTGGTCCTGACGCTGCGCTTTCTGTTCCTGCAGCTTTTCTACCTTCTTTTTGATCCCCTCGTACCGGTCTTCGTACACGCGATTTAGAAAAAGGTAGCAGACTTTCTATCAAAATCTGCTACCTTATTTGGTGGACCTGAAGAGATTCGAACTCTCGACCTCACGGATGCGAACCGTGCGCTCTCCCAACTGAGCTACAAGCCCTTATTTTGTTTGCTCAGTTATTATACCACACTTTTTTGAAATGTAAAGAGTTTTTTATCCGAGAGCGACGTCGAGCGCCATCATTACCGTAAATCCCGCGGCGAACGTCAGACCGCCGAGCGGAAAGCGTCCGTCGCCGCGAGTCTCGGGCACAAGCTCCTCGGTCACGACGTATATCATTGCGCCCGCAGCAAACGACAGAAGGTAGGGGAGAAGCGAGGCGGCAAGCCCGGACGCCAAAACAGTCAGAGCGGCGCAGACCGGCTCTACCGCGCCGGAGAGAGCGCCGAAGAGAAAGCTCCTGCCCTTTGATACGCCCTCCGCGCGAAGCGGCATCGAGATTATCGCGCCCTCCGGGATGTTCTGTATGCCTATGCCTACGGCAAAGGCGAGGGCTCCCGCAAGAGTAACGCCTTCAAGACCCGCCATCGCCCCCGCGCAGACTACGCCTACCGCCATACCCTCCGGGAGATTGTGTATCACCACGGCGAGAACGAGCAGCGAGGTTTTGCCTTTCCCGCTCTTCTGAGCCGCGGCAAGGCGGGAAGAACATCTGCCGAGTACGGCGAGAAAAAGAACGCCCGCCCAGAAGCCGGCTGCCGCAGGCATGAATGCCAAAGCGCCAAGGGCAGAAGACCGTTCTATCGCCGGAATTATAAGGCTCCATACGCTCGCCGCAGTCATTACGCCGGAAGCAAAGCCGGTTAGACCGCGCTTGACTCCGACGCAGAGCGAGCCCTTCATAAAAAACACCGTGCCCGCACCGAGACAGGTGCCGATAAAGGGTATCGTTATACCCCTGATGATCTCTATGCTCATCTCTCTTCCTCCGAATTCATGAGTTCAGCCCATTCTATTCGGAGGGCGGAATAAAAGTTATAGCTTTCTGAGTATCTCCCTGCGCAGGCGCACGAGTATTCGCTTCTCCAGGCGGCTTATATAGGACTGGGATATCCCGAGACGGTCTGCGACCTCCTTCTGGGTAAGCTCCCTTCCCCCGTCAAGCCCGAAGCGCAGGGATATTATCTCCCGCTCACGCGTTCCGAGCAGCTCCAGAGCCTCGGCGAGAAGCTGGCGGTCCACGTCGTCCTCTATCGGCTCGAATACCGAGTCGCCGTCCGTTCCGAGCACGTCCGAGAGCAGAAGCTCGTTGCCGTCCCAGTCCGTGCTCAGCGGCTCGGAGATGGAAATCTCGGCGCGACGGTTTGCAGCCTTGCGAAGATACATCAGTATCTCGTTTTCAATGCAGCGGGAGGCGTAGGTCGCAAGCTTGATATTCTTCTCGCGGTTAAATGTGTTTACCGCCTTTATGAGTCCGACGGTTCCGATGCCCGTCAGATCCTCGAGGTTGATGCCCGTGTTCTCAAACCGCTTCGCTATGTAGACAACGAGACGAAGGTTGTGCTCGATAAGAAGGCGGCGCGCAGAGTCGCTGCCCGCGATGAGCTCCTCTATCGCACAGGCTTCCTCATCCTTCGGTAGAGGCGGCGGAAGATCGTCCGGCCCGCCTACATAGAAGATATGTTCGGTGAACAGAAGCCTTTTAAGAAATTCAAAAAACCTCATTTTTGCGCTTCAGCAATAGCCTATTGCCGAATAACCTCCTCCTTCTATATTGAGTCCCGGCTTGATACCGATGAGAGGCGTTTCCTCCCGCCCGCTTACGCTGTCCGGCCTGAACGTGAGCATAAGAGCGCTCTGCATGCCGACGGACGAGTAGGGCACGAGCGAAAAGCTTACCGGACAGCTCTCCCTCAGCTTGGGCAAAAGGCTGACGGGGTCGTCTCCGCTTTTTATAAGCCTTGCAGCTCGCTCGGGCAGGAGAGATGAGACGGAGTCGGGCGGCGCGATTATCACTCTGCGCCCGGAGATCGGGTCGCGCAGACGGTTGCCCGTGTCGAGAAGGGCGCGCAGCTTTACGCTCCTGCCTGCGAGGCTTATCTCGATATCCTCGACTCTGCCCTCGGCAGCCGCCGACGCTCCGCCGCGCATAAAGAGCGAGAACGCGCCCCAGGACAGCAGGAAAACGGCGATAAAAAATCGCATATCCCAGCGGGAGAAGCTGAGCCCGGCCGCGGTCGCCGCACCGCCGAAGGCGGCCGAGAGACCGAAAAAGGCGAAGAGCCGCCGGAAAAAGCCGCGCTTTTTTCCGAAGACGATAAGGCACATCAGAACGCCCGCGGAAATAACGGGAGCGGGACAGGTGAGAAAGCCTCCGAGAACGGCGGCGAGAGCTGCGTATGCGCCGCCGAAGAGGGCGGAGAGCACGATTCTCCGACGTCTGACGCCGCCGCCCGTTATCCTCGCCGCGATAATGAGGAGAGCGTAGTCCGCGAGAGCGTTCACTATGAAGATTTCGTCAACCCAGACGGTCACTGAAAGGCACCTCACTTTCGGAGTGAATGATACCACGGCAGAGCTGCGAAAGAGGTCAGACGGCGAAAAAATATATGGACAACTTACGGGGAAAATGATAAAATCAAGGGAGAAAAAAGTCTTTCGGGAGGGCGTTATGAGCGAGATAAGAGACGCGGGGCTTTGGGAGTCCGGCGAGAGAAAGATGGCGTGGTCGAAGAGGTATATGCCCCTTCTGAACAGCATTGAAAAGGAGTTTTTGAGGGATAAGCCCTTTGCCGGTCTGAAGATAGCCGTCTGCCTCCACCTTGAGGCGAAGAGCGCTGTACTCTGCCGCGTCCTCGCCGCCGGAGGAGCGGAGGTCAGAGTTTGCGGCTCAAATCCGCTCTCGACTCAGGACGACGTGTGCGCCGCCCTCGTTAAAAGCGGTATCGAGGTCTTCGCAACCTACGGCTGCACGATGGAGGAGTACGCGCACTATATGGAAAAGACCGTCGAGAACGGGCCGAATATTGTTGTTGACGACGGCGCAGACCTCGTGAGCCTCATTCATACGAAGCGGCCGGAGCTGATTCCGGGCATCCTCGGCGGCTGCGAGGAGACGACTACCGGCATCATCAGACTCCGCGCTATGGACAGGGAGGGCGCGCTCAGATTCCCGATGCTCACGGTGAACGACGCCAAGTGCAAGCACTTCTTCGACAACAGATACGGGACCGGACAGAGCGTTTGGGACGGCATATTCAGGCTCACAAACCTCGTCGTCGCCGGGAAGAACGTAGTCGTCGCCGGATACGGCTGGTGCGGCAGAGGCATAGCCATGCGCTCCAAGGGACTCGGCGCGAGAGTGACGGTCACAGAGATAGACCCGGTCAAGGCTCTTGAGGCGATGATGGACGGCTTCGAGGTCAAGACGATGGACGCCGCCGCCTCGGAGGGCGACGTGTTTATCACTGCTACCGGCTGCTGCGACGTTATCACAGCGCGGCATTTTGAGAAGATGAAGGACGGGGCGCTGCTCTCGAACGGCGGACATTTCGACGTTGAGGTGGACGTCAAGTGGCTCCGCGACAACGCAGTTTCGGTAACCGACGGACGCGACGAACGCACGAAGGGATATACTCTCCCGAACGGCAGAACGCTCTTCGTCCTGTCCGAGGGCAGGCTCGTTAATCTTGCGAGCGGCGACGGGCATCCCGTTGAGATAATGGATATGAGCTTCGCCATCCAGGCGCTCGGCGCGAGATATATTGCGGACAACAGGGGAAAACTGCCCGCCGCGGCTATAGAGATACCTGCCGAGATAGACGACGACGTGGCAGGCCGCAAGCTCGCCGCCTGCGGTATGAGCATCGACACGCTCTCGGAAAAGCAGAGAGAATACCTTGAAAGCTGGAAGTAAAAAAGCAGGCGGGAGCGTGTTTGCGTTCCCGCTTTTTTGGAGGGAAAAGCGATGAGAACCGCGTTCGCCGTATCCGCCGCGGCTCTCGCAGCGAAAGAAAAAGGAGGGGAGGGATCCCGTGAGCAAGGCGTTTTTCGCTCTCTTCTGCGCCCTTAGCGCGGCGCATCTCGTTTTCAGTCTCATGAAAAACAAAAAGGGCAGAGCTTACACGAAGCCCTTTCTCGTTCCGCTGCTTCTTATCTCATATCTGACCTGCGGGAGAGCGGTATCGCTGCCTCTCGCTCTCGCTCTGTCTGCCTGCTGGCTCGGCGACGTGCTTCTTATACCGAAGGGTAAGCTCTGGTTTGCCTTGGGCGGCATTGCCTTCGTCGCAGCTCACGGTCTTCTGATCACTGCCTTTCAGGACGGGGCGAAGGGCGCCGTATCTGCGCTGCCAATCATTGAGGCGGTTTTTCTCGGGGGCATAGCCCTTCTCGTGACGCTCTCCGTTAAGGACGGCATACCGGAAGGACTCTTATTCCCAATCGGCGCGTATCTTGCCCTGAACGGGGTGATGAACGCCTTTGCTCTCAATCGGTATCTGACCCTTGGAGGGAGAGGCGCGCTTCTCGTTCTCATCGGAGCGGCTCTTTTTTTCCTCTCCGACTGTCTTCTCTTTCCTGTGCGCTTCCATAAGAACAGGTCGCTCGTTCCCGGCGGGCATTTTTCCGTTATGCTCGGATACCTTGCCGGGCTTTCGCTGATCACGGCCGGGTTTGCGCTCTGAGCCTTTTTGTGCGAGTTTCATAATTTTCTTGCCGCGATGGTCGTTATTTCTATTTACAATGCAAGATAAAAGTGGTAAAATCAATTAGATAGTGAGCTTCTGCGCTCATTTGGGCGGGAGAAGCTCAGCTTAAGCCGAAAAAACAATTTTTAATACAGTAAGGAGAAAAGAGAATGGGAAGAAAACTTAAATCCATGGACGGTAACAACGCTGCCGCGTATGTGAGCTATGCGTTTACCGAGGTAGCGGGCATCTACCCGATCACCCCCTCCAGCCCCATGGCCGACTACGTTGACCAGTGGGCAGCGGCGGGCCAGAAGAACATCTTCGGAACTACCGTAAAGGTCTGCGAGATGCAGTCCGAGGCCGGCGCGGCCGGAACGGTGCACGGCTCTCTTGCCGCCGGTGCTCTCACCACCACCTACACGGCGTCTCAGGGACTTCTCCTGATGATACCCAATATGTACAAGATCGCCGGCGAGCTTCTGCCCTGCGTGTTCCACGTCTCCGCCCGTACCGTCGCCAGCCACGCGCTCAACATCTTCGGCGACCACTCCGACGTTATGGCCTGCCGTCAGACCGGCTTTGCCATGCTCGCAGAGGGCAACGTACAGGAGGTCATGGACCTCGCCCCAGTCGCGCATCTCGCATCCATCAAGGGCAGAGTGCCCTTCATCAACTTCTTCGACGGCTTCCGCACCAGCCACGAGATCCAGAAGATAGCCATATGGGACTATGCGGATCTCAAGGAAATGTGCGATATGGACGCAGTCGCCGAGTTCCGCAAGCACGCCCTCAACCCGGAGCGCCCCTCAATGCGCGGCTCACACGAGAACGGCGATATCTTCTTCCAGCACCGTGAGGCCTGCAACGAGTATTACGACAGGCTCCCCGCAGTCGTCGAGGAGTATATGGACAAGGTGAACGCAAAGCTCGGCACCGACTACAAGCTCTTCAACTACTACGGCGCGCCCGACGCAGACCGCGTCATCATCGCCATGGGCTCCTTCTGCGACGTTACCGAGGAGGTCATCGACTACCTCAACGCCCACGGCGAGAAGGTCGGACTCGTAAAGGTCCGCCTCTACCGCCCGTTCTCCACAGAGAGACTGCTTGAGGCCATACCCGCCACCGCGAAGAAGATAGCCGTTATGGATCGCACCAAGGAGCCCGGCGCATTCGGCGAGCCGCTCTATCTCGACGTTGTCACCGCCCTCGCAAATGCCGGCAAGACCGACGTTACCGTTATCGGCGGACGCTACGGACTCGGCTCCAAGGATACGCCTCCCGCAAGCGTTTTCGCCGTTTACAAGGAGCTTTCCAAGGACGCGCCCAAGCGCCAGTTCACCATCGGCATCGTCGACGACGTTACCGGTCTCAGCCTTGAGGAGGATAAGGACGTTCCCAACACCGCCGCAGAGGGCACTATCGAGTGCAAGTTCTGGGGTCTCGGCGGCGACGGCACCGTCGGCGCGAATAAGAACTCCATCAAGATCATCGGCGACCACACCGATAAATACGTTCAGGCTTACTTCCAGTACGACTCCAAGAAGACCGGAGGAATCACGATAAGCCACCTCCGCTTCGGCGACAAGCCCATCAGGAGCCCGTACTACATCAACAAGGCCGACTTCGTCGCCTGCCACAACCCCTCTTACGTCGTCAAGGGCTACAAGATGGTCAACGACGTTAAGCCCGGCGGCGTGTTCATGATCAACTGCCAGTGGAACGACGAGGAGCTCAGCGAGCATATGCCCGCCGAGGCGAAG
>JAEEGL015849640.1_pt1 | contig 13112 bp, 11 predicted proteins | sample 9134231 | NCBI WGS metagenome assembly JAEEGL01 (sample SAMN16246548, study PRJNA631951) | gut metagenome | biome: gut microbiome; feature: rumen; material: fiber-attached | host: Bos | place: Iran: Karaj | collected 2018-10 | reverse complement strand
GATATAAACGGCTCAAACAAAACAGGGGCGGAGCCTTTTCCCGCGAGAAAACGGAGAAACGCTTCTTTGTTTGCCATATCTTCTTCCTCTTCGACGGATTTCTATTTACCGGTTTATTTCTTTCTCAGTACCAAAACGTAATCAAGGTCTCCGGGTCTCCGAGGGGTTTTCCACGCGCCGCCCTCGTCCGGTCTGACTTCGCCGATTTCCGTATAGACGCCTGTTCTCGGATCAAACCACCGCGCGTCGTAAACGGCGTTTTCGTCCATTCCGAGCACCGTTCCGGCGTCGGTGTCCCGGCTGTACAGATAGATCACAACCGTCTCGTTTCCGACCGAAGCAGCGGCGTAATGCGCGCCGTTGGTCTTGAAAACCTTCTCATTCTGAAAATCGGGCTTCAGGTTCCACCAGTCGAAGGTCTCGAAAAAGCGCCGCAGAATGCCCTGCTGCCATGCGGACTCAAAATCCACGGCTTCACTCCACCGCGCGGACTTGTCCTTCGGCGTGATTTTCTCAAGCCCGTCGTCCGAGGTCGTATTCATGTCGTAGGTGCCGTTGTAGAGCCAGATATCCGCCGCGCCGTAGCCCACGCCCGCGAATCCGTCGAGCATGGAGATCCACGACTGCATCCGCGCTCCGGTGTCCTTCGTCCAGAGACCGCAGTACCGGCTTTCGTAATTGATCGCGACCTTTTCGCTTTCAAAGTAGTCAAGGGCGATTTTTCCGTTGTCCTGGCCATGAAGGTCCGGACTCCACTGCGCTGCCCACCAGTTGTGGCCCGTGCGCTGTGTCACCTCCGCGGAATAAAACGCGGAGCGGCCGCCGTTGTCCCTGTCCGCCGCCGTGGAACCCTCCCCCGTGACCGTCGTGTAGACCGCGTTCTCCTGATGGCAGGAGAGAGGATGGCAGTAGGCGTCGTATTTATGCAGGTACTCCGCGATCTTCACCCACGGGTTGTTCGTAAAATCGTAGATCTTCTGATCCCCGCGTTCATGGTAGAAATCGTTGTCCGCCTCCTGCGCAAGCGTCCACATCACGGGATATGCACCATACCGCGCCGCCCAATACCGGGAGATCGCTTCGAGATATTCTTCGTCCTCCATCAGCTTCGCCGACATGCTGCTTGAGAAGAAAAACTCCGCGTTCGCGTGCACGAGTCCTTTTTCGGCGATGTACCGATAGTACCGGTCGTTCTGCTGAAAAGCCCTTACGTCAGACTCGTTCAGATCCCCGTCCGCGAGATTTGCCTGTGTTGCGATGGGCTCGGACTGGTAAACCGTGAAGCCCTGCTCGACGCGCTTGTCCACGATGTACTTGAAATGGGACTGCGCCCCGTTGTCTCCCGCGTGAGGACCCGCCGTGTCGAATTCCTCTTCATACATGTTCCAGTGCGTGTCCCCGAGGTAGAAGAAGGGCGTGCCGTCCGCGTAGACAAAATGCTTCGATCCGTTCGTCGTGACGAACCCGCGCTTGTAGATTTCAAGATCGCCCGCATAGGGCTTTGCCCTCACCGTTCCGCACTTGCCGTCGAGATCGGGGTCGTCCGGCGCCGAGGTGAGATACTCCCATTCGCCCGGCTCGGTCGGCGCGAACCGCACGACGAAGGTGCGTCCGCCGTCCCAGAAGCCGGGGATCTTCAGCGAGCCTCCGGTGCTTTTGTTCGTAAAAACGGCGTCGAATTTTGCGTAAAGCTGGGAGTTCGCGGGGTATTCGCGGTTTGACAGAAAGGTCAGATCGACGGCAATCCATGTTTCGGTTTCGTATGTCATGGAAAGTTCCTCCTTCGGTTTCGGAATTCTGAGCAAGTGAATCGGCAGGGCGTCATAGGGATTTGGCTCGGGCGGCGAAAAGGCGCTCCGTCGCTTCTCCCTATATTCTACCCGAACGCCTTCGGATTGTCAATCGATCCGGCAGAAAATCACAGAAAAACAATCCTTCAAAAAACCGAAGCCGCGGACGGCGGACGCCTGAGAACCCGGAAGATTACCGTCGCGATGCGCTTTCAGAAAAGCGGACGGCACATCCGGAGCGGGAAATTCCGCCTCGCATGTGCCGCAGCTGTTTTCACCATATTCAGAGGACTTGTGCGATCCGCATATGAAGCCGGTCAGCGCTGTAATATCCCCGACAATATAGGGGGAGCAGTCCGGTCGGTTTAGGCTCAGGCGTGGTCGTACTCGGTGTCGCGTTCCCGGAAGAGAAGCGAAATGCACCAGATGCCGGCCAGCGCGACTACCGTATAGATCAGACGCGCGAGAATGGAATCCTGCCCGCCGCAGATCCACGAGACGATGTCGAAGCGGAACAGCCCGACGGAGCCCCAGTTGAGCGCGCCGATGATTGCGAGGATCAGAGAAATTCGATCAAGCATTGTTTTGAACTCCTTTCGTAAGCTCTGCGCATATTCTTTCCCGCTCATGCCTCCGTTATGCGTCGCCCGGGAAAATTCCTTTGAAAATCCTGCCGTCCGCATGGAAAGCGGAGCGGAAGCATAGGATTGCCCGTGCATTGCCGCGTATGCGAAATCGGGAGGCTTTTATGCTTGAGATGCTTTTGTCGTTTCTCTTCGGACTGGGGATCGGTTTTCCGGGCGTCATGCTTTCGTCGAACGGCGGCGGGCATTTCCCGCCCCCTCTGTCGAGAGAAGAAGAGACGCTTCTGTTCCGCAGGGCGAGGCATGAAGGCGATGAGGCAGCCCGCGGCAAGCTGATCGAGCACAATCTTCGTCTCGTCGCCCACATCGTGCGCAAATACTACGCCTCAAGTCCGGAAGAAGATGACCTCATCTCCATCGGGACGGTCGGACTGATCAAATCGGTGGATTCCTTCGACATCGACAACGGCGCCCGGTTCGCCACCTACGCCGCGAAGTGCATCCAGAACGAGATCCTTATGTATTTCCGTTCGCGCAAAAAATACCAGATGGAGGTTTCTCTCAACGACCCCATCGAAACCGATCGGGACGGGAGCGCTCTCACCTACGCGGACGTCGTCGCAACGGAGGACAACATCGCGGAGGAACTGGACGCGAAGATCAAAATCTCAAAGGCGGCGCGTTATATCATGCAAAACCTTGACGAGCGCGAGAGGGAGATCATCGTGACGCGCTACGGGCTCGACGGCGGCAAGCCCGCCACCCAGCGCGAAACCGCGGAAAAGCTCGGGATATCGCGCTCCTATGTGAGCCGCATCGAAAAAGCGGCGCTCGAGAAGATCCGAAAGATCCTGTAGAAAGCACACAGAGGGCTTTTGCGTACCAACCCAAGCGGAGGAGGTTGACGCGAAAGCCCTCTGTGAATCCTATGTACGGAGCAGTCTCAGCGCGCTGACTGCTCCGTGACCGCGGTCTCTATATCCAAGAACGGCACGCTCCGTTCCGGGTATATTGTGAACAAAAATCGTCTGAAATATGAAATGAAATGTCTTCCGGTGATCCGACGGTTCGGTCGTTCAGGTAAGCTCGTCGAAGATGCGCGTGCCATGCTTTTTGAGCCAGTTCAGCGACAGCGCAGCCCCGGCGCAGAGAAGGACGAGCACGACGGCGAGATAGACGAATGCCGGAATGGATGAGGAGACGGGCAGATACAAGAGAGCGATGGCAATGGCGACAGCCCATCCGCCGAACATCGAAACCATAATGGGCATCCCCTGCTTGATGACGACTACCTCGGAGGTCCACGACAGGACCGGATGCTTCAGGTTCAGGATCAGACCGACGGACGCGTGCAGGCAGATGTAGACAACCGAAACGGCGCATACGAGGAACGCCTCTGCCGGGGAAAAACCGAGCACGAACGAAGTGACAGCCGCGCAGAGCAGGGCGGGGATTTCCGTTATTACGAGGTGGAGCGAGAGCTTTGAGACGAGCACGTCCCACGCGGGAACGGGCAGGGAGCGCAGGATCCAGAGCGTTCGTCCCTCAAGCGAGATCGACGGAGTTGAAATATAGACCATCGAAGCGATCATGCAGATGAGACCAGCGGCGGCAGCGGGAAGCCAGTTTGAGAGTGGTTCCGGCATGGTCGTGAACGCGGCGCGCATATCGTTCATCTTGATGAGCAGAAACACGGGCAGGGCAATGAAGAAAATCGTGCCGATGCCGCAGTTGAGCATGTAGTTCGCGTTCGAGACAAAGCGCTTCAGCTCGCGGGAAAAGAGCGCGCGCCGCACACCGGCGTTCTTGTGCGCCTTTTCGCGGTAGACCTTTTTCGTCCCTGTGCTTTTGTCCGTCACGATGCGCAGGAAGGTGCGCGACAGAATGACGAGCAGCAGGGCAAACAAAGCGCCGCTGAACAGGAGGAAGACAAAGAAGGGAAGAATCTCGCCCACCGCTCCTTTACCGAAGCAGTAGAAGGGATAGATCCACGAGTGCATCACGTCGGCGATCCGGTCGAGATTCCCGAGAACGGAGGCGAGGATCTTCTGCGCCTGAAAATAGACGACGTAATATACGGCGAGGAAAGCCAGCGACAGCACGACGGTGACGGCGCTCTTGTTCTTGACCTGTTTTGCGATGAGAGCGACTACCCATCCCAGAGCGCAGGTGAGCGTCGTGACGAAGAGGGCAAGAAGGAAGAACAAAAGGATCTGCAAAATCAAAGCGAGCGGGCTGGGGGACGCATGGATAATATAGACAACGACTGTGGGGATGTAGACCATTGCCTCAAAGAACAGCCCCGGGATCGCCGTTACCGTCAGCCGGACGAGCAGGATCTTTGACGGCGGGATCGGCATGGAAAGCAAAAGATCGTTGTCGGAGGCGCAGTACAGCGTGTGGTAGGTCGTGAAGACGCTGCCGAACACGCCGAGCAGCACCGCGATCAGTCCCATCATGGCAAAATACAGCCAATCGAGATTCATCTCCACGAGAGCCGGGCACAGAGATGCGGCAATCATCGAGAACATCGCGGCGAAGATCAGAAAGAGAAAAAGATAGAGAACAATGAAGCCCGCGGCGCCTGCCTTCGACGGTTTTCGCTTATCCGAATTCTTCCGGTTCTTCGTGAATGTGTAGAGAAGCTCGAGAAACTGCTTTTTGAACAGCGCTTTCAGCATGTCAGTCCTCCAGTTCCAGGAAGACGGATTCCAGCGATTCGTCGCCCTTGACCTCTTCCATACTGCCGGAACGGACGAGACGGCCGTTCTTGATGATCACGACTTCGTCGCAGAGCTTTTCGGCGACTTCGAGAACGTGGGTGGAGAAGAAGATGGAGCCGCCCCGGTCACAGTGGGCGCGCATGAGCTCCTTCATGGTGTGGGCGGCCTTCGGGTCCAGCCCGACGAAGGGTTCGTCCATCAGAATGAGCTTGGGCTCGTGCATCAAGGCGGAGATCACGGCGAGCTTCTGCTTCATGCCGTGGGAATAGGAAGCGATCGGATTGGCAAAATCGGCGGTCAGCTCGAAGAGATCCCCGAGTTCGCGGACGGATGCCTGTCTTTTCTCGTCCGGTACGCCGAAAATATCTCCCACGAAATTCAAGTACTGGATGCCGCTCATAAAATCATACAGGTCGGGGTTGTCCGGGATGTAGGCGATGTTCCGTTTGACGTCGAGAGGATTCGACTTCACCGAAAAGCCCGCCGCTTCAATCTCGCCGGAATCAAAGGAGAGAATACCCGCGACGCATTTCAGCGTCGTTGTTTTGCCCGCGCCGTTGTGACCGATGAACGCGCAGATCTCACCGGGATCGATGCGCAGGCTCAGATCGTCAACGGCTTTCTTGTCGCCGTAGGTTTTGGTCAGGTGTTCGATTTTGAGCATGTCGGTTTCCTTCCTGAACGGTTGATTTTCTCAAAGATTATACCATTGAGAAGAACCCGTGTCAAGACCGGGCGCACGTTTCTTATCCAGTTTTAAGATTTTTAAGAAAGTCCGCGCTTTACCGCATTCCGGCCCCTGTGCTCGATGGACGGGGCGTAAAAAACGCCCGGATCAAAAGAGACCCGGACGGCGAACCGTCATTCCTTCGCCTTGCTGTCAAAGATCACCGCGGCGAGAAGTCCCGCGATCATGGACGCGCAGATGCCGCCTGCCGCCGCGGTCAGGGGCGCCTTGAGGATGCCGAGGAAGCCCTCGCGCGCTACGGTTTCGCGGACGCCGCGGCTGATCAGATATCCGAATCCGGTCAGCGGTACGGTCGCGCCGCTGTGCGCATAGTCAACGAGGGGCTCGTAAACGCCGAGCGCGCCGAGGACGACTCCGGCAACCGCGTAACCCACAAGGATGCGGGCGGGGGTCAGTCTCGTCCGGTCGATGAGGACCTGCGCGGCGGCGCAAAACAGCCCGCCGACAAGGAAGACGCGGGCATATTCAGCGATCAGCTCCATCGGGGACGCCTCCTTTCTCTTCGATCAGATCGCATCGCTTCGCGGCTTTGATCCGGATGAGGTGGGCGATGCCCGGGATGGACTGCCCCTGATTGACTGCGAGCGCGTTCATGAAAGCGCCGGTTGCGAGAAAGACGATATCCGGCATTTGACCGAGCCGGAGTTTCTCAAGCAGCTCGGCGGCAAGCACGGTCGCAGAGCAGCCGCAGCCGGATCCGCCCGCGTGGGCGTCGGACTCCGTTCGGTCGTAAACCCTGAGTCCGCAGTCCGTATGCCGCGCTTCGAGCTCGATTCCGTCCGCCCGAAGCAGATCGTGGAGGATCGCGCTCCCTTCCGCGCCGAGGTCCCCGGTGACGAAGAGAGCGGAAGAGGAGTCCGCGCCCGAATCCAGATAGCGGCGGATCGTGTCGGCCGCGGCGGGAGCCATGGCGGCGCCCATGTTCGCTGCGTCCGTGATGCCGCGGTCGACAAGGCAGCCGGGCATAAGCTCCGTGATTTCGGGAACATATTCGCTTCCGCACCGCACGGCGTCACGGGGGGACGACGACAGGATGAACGCGCCCGCTCCCGTGACCGTCCACTGCGCCGTGGGAGGCCGTTGCCCACCGTATTCGACCGGATAACGGAACTGCCGTTCCGCCGAGCAGAAATGGGAGGACGTGACGACGGCGGCGCGCCTGCACATCGCGGACACCGACGCAGATGCCAGGAGCAGTCCTTCCGCGCAGGTCGAGCACGCGCCGAAAAGCCCGAGATAGGGGACGCGGTAGCCCATCAGCCCGAATGCGGAGGACAGACACTGATTGATCAGATCCCCGGCGAACAGCAGGTCGATTTCATAATCCATCAGTTCCGCCTTTCGAAGCGCGATCCCGAGGGCGAGCCGCTGCATTTCCGCTTCCGATTTTTCCCACGTGTCCTTGCCGAAGCGGTCGTCTCCGCTGAAATCAAACAGCGCGCCGAGCGGTCCCTTCTTTTCCTTCTGACCCACGACGGAACCTGCGGAAATGATGAAGACCCGCTTCTCCGGATAAAACGGTTTTTGCTGCATAACTCGTCCTCCTTTCGGATGATGGACGTAGTATGCCCGGGTTTTATGCGATTATTCGCTGTGTAAACCTCACAAAACATCTGTATTTCACTTGGCAATATTCACCAAAGAACAGCCTGTTCGGACGCGCGGCAGGGGCAATAGGGAGAAGTTCGTCCGATCCCCTTGACAACGGAAAAAATCGGAGTATAATGGATGCGGCGTTCGGGAAAGAACGCCGCGGAGAGGAATATGGAAAAGAGTATTTATCGTTATCGTGTTCATTTGGATTCTGTCAGGGATGTCCTCGAATTCGTACGGATCGCGACCAAAACAGAGGGACATCTCGAACTTGTAAACGGACGCCGCCGGCTGAGCGCGACCAGCTTTCTGAGCGTGGCGCTCGCGCGCATTTCATGGGATGAAGTGATCCTTGAGGCTGATTACGACTGCTATTTCGATTTCGAAAACTTCATTGCATGATGATATGCTCCCCCCAAGAATAACGATCTGCCGCACGACCTTGAAGCGAAGGCTGTGCGGCAGTTTTTCTATTTGAGCAGCTGAGTCATCGGTACGCCGTCCGCGTCGGGCATTTCAAAGCCCATGGCGCGGGCGATCGTCGGGGCTTCGTCAACGAGCCGCCCCTCAGCAATCGACGCGCCGGAGCGGAACGCGGGACCCTTCGCGTAAAACACGGGGCAGGGGCCTTTTGAGGGAAGATAGCCGTGAGTCGCGCGTCCCTTGCGGTAGTCGCCGTTGTCGGCTCCCGTCACAAGGGGCCTCACATAATGATCGCCGAAGGAGGTGTAATTGTCAGTCTCGAGCACGAAGGAGAAATCCCCTCCGTAATGCTCTTCGCGGACCGCTTCTTCCTTCGTGTACACGCGGCTGATGCCGTACACGCCTTCTTCGCAGAGATGGCGGAGCAGGGCATAGGTTTTGTCATAAACCGCCCTGTCGTCCTGGTCCTTCAGATAGACGCAGGCGGACATGCCGCCCGACTGACACCATGCGTCCCATTCGGGTTCGCCACCGGCCGACGAGGGGCGGATGAGCCCTGCGTCGGCAAGAAGGACGTTGATGTGGATGACGCGCTTGATATCCATCTGACCGTGATCGGACGTCAGAATGAAATTCGTGTTCTCCGGCGCGGCTTCCATGAGTTCGCCGATCCACCGGTCCGTGTCTTCCAGCGTTTTGGTGATATGGGGACCGAACACGCCCGCGCCGTGACGCGCGCCGTCGATGTTCGCCGGATGGATCATGAGCAGATCGGGGGAGAATTCGCGCAGAATGTCCGCGGCGCAGGCAACCATGAAATCGTCGCAGTACGGATGCTTTCTCTCCCGCATGAGATGTGCGTGACGCTCAATGATCGGCACGAGATCCTCGCCCGTGCCCATTTCGCGAAACGCTTCCACGAGCGTCTGACCGGGTCTCTGCGTCCAATACTCGTCGATGAGATGGTCGATCGACGGATGATTTCCGGTGCAGGGCCAGAAGACGGCGGCGGCGGTATATCCGGCCTTCTTTGCGAGATCGAAGAGATCCGGCACCTTCACCGCGTCGTGCTCCCAGATCCACGGAACGGGGGATTTGACCGAAAGGTATGGCGATTTGAGATTCCCCGGAATGCCGTGTCGGTCCGGCCAGCAGCCCGTCGCCATGGTGGTGTGACAGGGATAGGTGATCGTCGGATAGATCGAGACGACTTTTTCGACGCGCGCGCCGCCCTCAAGATATTTCCGGAAGTTCGGCATGGCGGAGAGCTCGGCCATATCCTCGCTCACGAGCGCGTCGGCGGAAAGAACGACGAAGGTTTGCCGCGCGGTGCTCATATCAGTCCGCGGAGGTGGAGCCGCTGATGCTCTGCCGCTTGATCTTGTTGGTGGTCGTCTTGTCGAATTCCTTCTGGCGGATGACGATCTTGCCGATCCCCTTATAGGCGGGCAGGGGCTTCGTCGCCTTCGACACGTCTTCCTTGAGTTTGACGGTCGGGTCGGTGATGCCGAGTTCTTCGAGCTTTTCCGCGTTGAGGAAGACCTCCGCGCAGAGCTTCGTCTCTTCGCCGTATTCGTTCTTCAAGCCGTAGACGACGACTTCCTTGACGTAGGGGATCGCCTGGATGTAGTTTTCGATTTCCTCGGGATAGACGTTTTTGCCGTTCGAAAGCACGATGATGTTCTTCTTGCGGCCCGTGATGATGAGCTGTCCGCGCTCGTTCATCATGCCGTAGTCACCGGTCGCGAACCAGCCGTCCTCGGAGAGGACTTCCGCCGTCGCTTCTGGAGCTTTGTAATAACCGAGCATGACGATATCGCCCTTGACGCAGATCTCGCCGATGCCTTCCGGCGTGACGTCCTCGAATTTGATTTCGCAGCAGGGAAGGACGGAGCCTACGGTGTTCCAGTCGTTGAACTGGTCGCGGTTCGCGGAAACGAGGGGCGAGCATTCGGTGATGCCGTAGCCGTTGATCAGGTCGATGCCGATGGCGTCGAAGAATTCGCCGATTTCGGGACGGATGGGCGCGCCGCCGCAGACGATCTTGCGCAGATTGCCGCCGAAGCTCTCGTGGATCGTGGAGAAGAGCTTCTTGCGCGCGTCGATGCCGATTTTGCGCATGCCGTTGCTCGTCTTGATGAGGGTTCTGAGCCCCTTGTCCTTGCCGGTCTTCGCCGCGGTCGACCAGATCTTGCGGTAGAATTCCTCGGCGAACGCGGGAACGAGGTAAATGTAATCCGGCTTGTAGGTCGTGAGATTTTTCATGACCGCGCGGAGGTTTTCGTTGATGCAGATCGTGGAGTGATGATGGAGGGAAACGAGCAGACCGGCGACCGCCTCATAAGTATGATGGTACGGAAGAACGGAGAGACAGCAGTCGTAGACCGTGGAAACCTGGAGCCCGTAATACACAATGGAGATCAGGTTGTGCTCGGAAAGCATGACGCCCTTCGCGAGTCCCGTCGTGCCGGACGTGTAAACGATCATCTTGAGGTCATACTCTTCGCTGTGCCGGTCGGCATATCCGTCGTAGCCGTTGTCAAGCAGGTTGTAGCCGCGCTCGAGGAGACCGCGGTAGGTGACGAATCTCGGATCGTCGCCGAAATAATCCGCGCGGCATGCCTCGGCGTCCGCGTCGTCGTCGTTGACCACGCGCACGAAGACCTTGATGTGGGAAAGCGCACCGTCCGCGTTGTTCTTTACGATCTCGTCATAGCGGGGCGTATAGAACAGAACCGTGGAATCGCTGTGATTGACGATGTTCAGAATATCCCCTTCGGGCAGGTCGCGGTCGATCGGAACGTAGACGCCGTCCCCAGCGAGAGCGGCGAGATATACGGTGATCCAGCGGTAGCTGTTCTCACCGATCTGGGCGATGTGATCGCCGATCAGCCCGCGCTCCGTCAGAGCGGAGCCGAGCGCGTTCACGTCGCGTATGAAATCCGCATAGGTGACTTCACGGATCTCTTCTTCGTTTTTGCGGTACTTGAACGCGATTTTCTCCGATGCCTCATTCAGCGCGATGGATAAGAGTTCCCGGATGGAATGGACTGGGGTGACTTCGTAAAGGGGATAATCCTTCAGATCCTTCATGTTTTCCTCCGATGGCGAATAGTATTATTCTATTATAGTTATTATATCTGAACGGTAAGCAAGAGTCAACAAAGACGGCGGAAATAATCTTGAATAAATTTTAAATAAATTGATAATAAAAGAAATTCCGCCGGTTTTCAGTGAAAAACAGCGAGGGAAATCGTGGGAAGGGACGGATCAAAGTTTGCCGTGCAGACAACCTCTCCCGCCTGCGGCGCGTGGATCACCGTATGAACGCCGTCCTTTTCGCCGAGGTAGAGCATCACATGTGAGGCTGTGTAAATCGCGGCGGGGACATCGAGCTCCGAAAGCAAAGAGGAGAGCTCGTCCGCGGTCATCCCGGCAGTCGGGCGGATCTCGCCCGCGTAAACCTTTTGTTCCCTGGTGTCGCGCGGGAGCAGAAAGCCGAAGGATCGCATCACGGCGCACACGAAACCGGAGCAGTCAAGCCCGCCGTCCGCGCCGCCCCAGCCGTAATCGATGCCGAGGCAGGAAAACGCCTGACGGAAGAAATTCTTCACGGTATAGGGCAGGGTGCCGCGCACCGCGTCGGTTTTGGAAAGAGCGGCTGCTGCGGCCGCGAGACGTCCGTCGGCGTCCCGCACGGGAAGGAGCACGGAAACGGTTTCCGCGTCTTCGCTGTCGAGGGGAAGCCTGACGCCCATGTCGAGAACCGTTCCGTCAAAAACGAGCCGAGGGGACACGACCGTGGCGAAGGACTCGGGATCAAGAAACCGGGAAAAATCTTCCTCGGAGCAAAGCGCGCAGGCGTCCGCGGGGATCCAGCCGCGGTAATTCGGGCATTGAACGTAGAGGAACGCTCCGTCCGCGCTCGGACGCAGAATGCGGACGGGCATGCCGACGATCAGCTCCGTCAGCTGCAGGTCGCTGTACTGCGTGTCCCCGTAGGAGAAAGCGTCGAGTTCGGTCGGCAGGGACTTCATGTCGCACCGGCGCACCACGACGGCGGGCGTGTTTTCGGGCTCCGCGGCGGAGTCGGCGGCGCGGTTCAGGAGAACGGCATCTCTTATAACGGTGTCGATCAGAACGCCCTCGCGGTCGTAGCGATCTTCCGCGCGCCATTCCAAGGCGGCAATTTCCGCGTCCAGCTCAGAGGACGACAGGGAAGAAGGCGCGGAAAGATCGACGACGGTCGGACAGCTTTCGATCACGGCGCGGTTCCTTTCGGCAATTTCCTCCGGCGTCAGGATTACGCCGTCCGCCGAGCCTTCACCGAAGCGATCCTTGTAAAGGGCCGCCCAGACGGAAGCCTCCTCAGGCAGCGTGAGTTCGACTGCGGGAAATTCAGCTTCCGAGGTCTCGGACTCCTCATTTTCTTCCGGTGCCGTTTCGGTTTCCGGCGCCGGAGCTGAGGTTTCGGGAAGAGCCGGTTCCGGCTCCGCGGGCTGCGCGCCGCAGGAGAACAGAAAAAGAATCCCCGCGCAAAACAGGACGAGCCGGATCAAAGCGGGAATTCTTTTGTGTTTCATGTCATACTCCGGGCGATGGAATGCGGAACAAAACGCTCCTTTGAGATTTTACCACAATTTTTCCGTATGTCAAGACCTTTCAGCGCATTCCGCGCTCCGCAAGCGTTTTCCTGACGTTTTCGATCTGCCGCAGGACCGATTCGTGAGAGGGACCGCCGTAGACGGTGCGGCGGTTGACGCAGGCGTCGAGGTTCACGGCATCGTAAACGTCCTTCTCAAAGAGTTCGGAATAGGTCCGATAGACCTCAAGCGGGAGGGATTCGAAATCCGTGTGGTTTTCGATGCAGTACGCGACGAGCCTGCCGCTGACACGGTAAGCGTCCCGGAAGGGCATGCCTTTTTTCACGAGGTAATCCGCACAGTCCGTGGCATTGATGAATCCGCCGGATGCCGCTTCGCGCAGACGCGCGGTCCGGACCTTCATCGTCGCGATCATGGCGGTGAAGAGCTCCACGCAGAGCTTGGTATTGTCGAGTGCGTCGAACACAGCCTCTTTGTCTTCCTGCATGTCCTTGTTGTACGCGAGCGGAATGCCCTTGAGCACGCACAGGATCGCGGTGAGGTCGCCGTAGACCCGACCCGTTTTTCCGCGCACCAGTTCCGCGATGTCGGGATTCTTCTTCTGCGGCATGATGGAGGAGCCTGTGGAAAAGGCGTCGTCGAGTTCG
>JAEEGL014545440.1_pt1 | contig 13112 bp, 14 predicted proteins | sample 9134231 | NCBI WGS metagenome assembly JAEEGL01 (sample SAMN16246548, study PRJNA631951) | gut metagenome | biome: gut microbiome; feature: rumen; material: fiber-attached | host: Bos | place: Iran: Karaj | collected 2018-10 | reverse complement strand
TCTGCCGGAATTGACAAATATTACGGCAAGAACGAGTATAACAACGATGCTGACTTTGACGGCACATGGGCCATCTGGGATGAGGATTTCATGCAGTATTTTGCCAATGAACTTGACACATTCAAGACTCCCTTCCTTGGCATTCTCTTTACCGCCACATCACACCATCCGTTCAAGGTGCCGCAAAAGTATGAGGGAAAATTCCCAAAGGGGCCGGAGCCAATGTATGAATGTGTGGGTTACACAGACTATGCTCTCAGACGCTTCTTTGAAACCGCAAGCAAAAAGGAGTGGTTCAAGAACACACTGTTTGTAATCACTGCAGACCACACCACCGTGCTGACACGTGAGGATTTCATTAACGGCCGCGGTCTTTATGATATTCCAATACTGTTCTACCACCCTTCAGACTCCACTATAGTGGAGGTCTCTGACCGTGTATTCGGACAGACTGACATCACGCCTTCAATCTTGGGCTATCTGAACTATGATGAACCATACTTTGCGTTTGGCAAGGACATCTTTGACAAGCGTGACACCACCAACTATGTTATAGACTACTACAATCCGCTCTTCCAGATTTTCCAGGACAGCCTGCTGCTGCAATTTGACGGAGAACGCACAACCGGTGTCTATAACTACGCTGCTGACTTAGGTTTGAAACACAATATTATTAACCAGACTGCGGAGCAGGAGGATATGGAGAAGAGGCTTAAGGCTGAGATTCAAACTTACGTTGAGTGTCTTAAGCGTGACAGTCTGACAATACCTGATAAAGTTACTGAACATGGCGGAGACTCTGAGAATTGATAAATGGCTTTGGACCATGCGCCTCTTTAAGACTCGCACCATAGCTACTGAGGAGTGCAAAAAAGGGCGCATCGTGGTAGGCGGCACACCTGTGAAACCATCATTTGTGGTTACAGCGGGTATGGAGATAAATGTGAAACGCCCGCCAGTGGTTTACACCTACAGAATCATTGAGCTGACACAGAACCGTGTGGGAGCCAAAGATGTGACTCGTTACATGATTGACATAACTCCGGCCTCAGAGCTCAAACTACTTGAAGACATTAAATTGGCCACATCAGGCGTGCGTGACCGTGGCACAGGCCGCCCAACCAAAAAGGAGCGCCGTGAGCTGGATGACTTTTTAGGAGTTGAGAGTTGAGAGTTAATTTTTTTTTATTAACTTTGTAGATTGTAATCAGTAAAATCCCCAAAAATATGAAAGGTATAGTACTTGCGGGCGGCTCAGGCACACGCCTCTACCCTATCACAAAGAGTATCTCTAAGCAGATTATCCCCGTGTATGACAAACCGATGATATACTATCCGGTTTCAATTCTTATGCTTGCAGGCATAAAGGAGATTCTGATAATATCAACTCCGCAGGATATCCACCTGTACCAGAACCTGCTTGGTGACGGCAGCCAGCTCGGAATCAAGTTTGAGTATGCCATTCAGCCATCGCCGGACGGGCTTGCACAGGCTTTCATCATAGGAGAAGAGTTCATTGGTTCTGAAAGCGTATGCATGGTGCTTGGTGACAACATCTTCTACGGATACAACCTTTCAGTAATGCTTAAAGAGGCTGCCGCACAAAAAGACGGCGCCACTGTTTTTGGTTACTACGTAAATGACCCAGAACGCTACGGCGTGGTTGAGTTTGACAGTAACGGCAAGGTGCTGAGTCTTGAAGAGAAGCCTCAGAAGCCTAAATCAAACTATGCTGTTACAGGCCTCTACTTCTACAGCAACGATGTGGTGGCAAAGGCAAAGGGGCTTAAGCCGTCTGCACGTGGCGAGCTTGAGATAACAGACCTTAACAAACTCTATCTTAATGAGGGCAGACTTAATGTGGTTACAATGGGGCGCGGAATGGCTTGGCTTGACACTGGCACTCATGATAGTTTGCTTGAAGCATCCAACTACATAGCCACAATACAGAATCGTCAAGGATTACAAGTGGCGTGCCTTGAAGAGATTGCTTACAAGTATGGATATATAAGCCGTGATCAACTCATAAAGCTTGCAGAGCCACTTAAGAAAAATCATTATGGGCAATATCTAATTAAAATTGCAGACGAGCCACACATATATTAGTAGAATCGGTTATTCGGTCAATCGGTTAATCGATTAAACGGTTTACCGATTCTCCGATTAAACATTATAATAGTTATGGAAATAATTGAAACTGGAATTAAAGACCTGCTTGTAATCCAGCCAAAAGTATTTGGTGACGCAAGAGGTTATTTTTGCGAGACGTACAATGAAGCCCGTTATCGCGAGGCTGGTATTAACTACAACTTCTGTCAGGACAATCTCTCAAAGTCAGTTTACGGCGTTATTCGTGGCCTGCACTTCCAGTTGCAGCCTGTATCACAGGCCAAGCTGGTGTCTGTGGTTGTGGGCAGAGTCTATGATGTGGCGGTTGACCTGCGCAAGGGCTCTCCTTCATACGGCAAGTGGTACGGAGTGGAGCTTGACGGCGATAAGAAGACCCAGTTCATGATTCCACAGGGATTCGCACACGGATTCTCAGTGCTGAGTGAGATGGCGGTTTTCACCTACAAGTGTGACAACCTCTACACCCCAAGCGCAGAGGGCGGCATCCTTCTGAGTGACCCTGATTTAAACATCGACTGGGGAATTCCAGAGGACAAACGCATTATTTCAGATAAAGACACAAAGCACCCTCTATTCAAGGATGTTCAGACTAATTTCGTATACGGAGAATGAAAAACATACTAGTAACAGGCTCTTACGGCCAGCTTGGAAATGAGATTAGAATCCTAACAGAAAACGAGAAGGATTTCAAAATGTTCCTCACTGATGTTGACACACTTGACATCTGTGACTATGAAGCAGTAGAGAATTTTGTATCAGAAAACAAGATAGACATGATACTCAACTGCGCCGCATATACTGCGGTTGACAAAGCAGAGGATAATGAGGAGATTTGCCGCAAGGTTAACGCTCTGGCACCATTCAATCTGGCCAAGGCGGCTGCAAAGTACAATGCAGGCTTCATCCACATATCAACAGACTACGTTTTTGACGGTACAAGCTGCGTACCTTATACTGAGGACATGCCAGCCACAGGCCTTTCTGTATATGGAAAGACCAAACGAGAAGGCGAGCTAAAAATTCAAGAGATTCTGCCAGACGCAGTAATTATCCGTACCGCATGGCTCTACTCTGAGTTTGGCAACAACTTTGTAAAGACCATGATTAAGCTTGGCAAGGAGCGTGAGGCGCTAAACGTGGTGTTTGACCAGGTTGGCACTCCAACATACGCTCTTGACCTTGCAAAAGCCATGATAACAGCAGCCAAGAAAATGTTCTCAGACGGTAACATCTACGGAGGCATATACCACTTTACAAATGAGGGCGTATGCTCATGGTATGACTTCACACTCAAAATTCATGAGCTCTCAGGCATTACCACCTGCAAAGTGAGCCCTATTGAGAGCAAGGACTACCCTGCCAAGGCACCGCGTCCAAGTTTCAGTGTGCTTAACAAGGCTAAAATCAAAAAGACATTTGGCATTGAAATTCCACACTGGGAGCAGAGCCTTAAGCAATGCTTATTCAAACTGGCGTGACCGACGAAAACTACATATTAAATGGTGCTGACCCTGTAATTTTTTACGGAGTTAACAATGCCAATATCCACCTGCTGAGGGTGCTTTTTCCAAGCATAAAGATAACGGCAAGGGGCAACGCCATTAAGGCTAGCGGCAGCGATGCTGACATCGCCGCCTTTATGGAGAAACTTGGCGCCATTGAAAAGCACATTGTTGAATACAATACCATCTCCGAGGCCACCATTATTGACCTGGTCAAGGGCAAGCAGCCTACAGTGGTTACGGCTGACAATCTTATACTGCACGGACTTAACGGCAAGCCGATAACCGCCCGCACCAAGAACCAGCAGGAGCTTGTAAAGGCGTTTGAGAAGAATGACATGATGTTTGCCATAGGCCCTGCAGGTAGCGGAAAGACATACACCGCCATAGCCCTTGCAGTAAGTGCGCTGAAGAACAAGCAGGTTAGAAAAATAATTCTCTCACGCCCTGCGGTTGAAGCCGGTGAGAAACTCGGTTTCCTGCCTGGCGACATGAAAGACAAGATAGACCCATATCTGCAGCCACTCTATGACGCACTGGAGGATATGATTCCGCCGTTCAAGCTGAAAGAGTATGTGGAGACACACGTGATACAGATAGCACCGCTGGCGTTTATGCGCGGCCGCACACTCAGTGACGCAGTAATTATACTTGACGAGGCACAGAATGCCACAAACCAACAGATAAAGATGTTTATCACCCGTCTTGGCTTTAACTCCAAGATGATTATCACGGGCGATATCACCCAGATAGACCTGCCACACGGCCAGAGCGGACTTGTAAACGCAATGCAGATACTCAAAGACGTAAAAGGCATAGCTCACATAAACTTTGACAAAACGGACATAATCCGCCACAAGCTTGTGAGCCGCATTGTAGAGGCATACGAAAAACAAAACTAAAATACATTATGAACGCACTAACTAAAACAAACTTTAATTTCAAAAACCAGACCGCTGTTTACAACGGCAAGGTACGTGATGTATATTTCATTGGTGACGACACACTGATTATGGTTGCCACAGACCGAATCTCAGCATTTGACGTAATACTGCCAGAGGGCATACCTTACAAAGGTCAGATACTGAACCAGATTGCCGCCAAGTTCCTTGATGATACAGCAGACATAGTTCCAAACTGGAAGATAGCCACCCCAGACCCAATGGTGACAATAGGCAAGAAGTGCCAAGGCTACCCAGTGGAGATGATTGTACGCGGCTACCTGTGCGGCAGCGCATGGCGTGCATACAAGAGCGGAGTACGTGAGATTTGCGGCGTAAAGATACCAGACGGAATGAAGGAGAATGAGAAGTTCCCTACCCCGATAATCACCCCTACAACCAAGGCTGAGATTGGAGAGCATGATCAGGACATATCAAAGGAGGAGATTATTGCCAAGGGTCTTATCCCTGCTGATGAGTATGCAGAGCTTGAGAAATACACCCTAGCACTCTTCAACCGTGGCACAGAAATAGCTGCCAAGAAGGGCCTTATACTTGTTGACACAAAATATGAGTTTGGAAAATGTGACGGCAAGATATACCTTATGGATGAAATTCACACTCCTGACTCTTCACGTTACTTCTATAGCGAGGGTTATGAGGAGCGCTTTGCAAAGGGCGAACCTCAGAAGCAGCTCTCAAAAGAGTTTGTACGTGAGTGGCTGATGGATAACGGCTTCCAAGGCAAGGCAGGCCAGAAAGTTCCTGAGATGACACCTGCCATTGTTGAGAGCATCAGCAACCGCTACATAGAGCTCTATGAGCACATAACAGGCAGCAAGTTTGAAAAGGCTGACACATCTGACATAGAGCAGAGAATTAAGACTAACATAGAGAAAGCCGGATACTAATCCAAACATAGATGTCAAAAAACATAGTGGACATACGCGCGCTTGTGTACAGGTCTCTCCGCACCAGGTCACTGGGGAGAGCCCTGGCGCAGCTTATGGTTTTAGGCAACAGCCACACTGACAGGATAGGCGACCTACAGACTACATACCGCACACTACTTGACTACTATGTGAATGGCACTGACGACCCTGAACGTGCAGAGATTATAGATTATCTCACACGTGAGACATACGAGCTGGCGGACATTATTTGTGCGGATTACATCCCCACATCATATTGCGAAGATAGTACATTCAAACTATTTTACACTACACTTCTCTACGATAGTAACACGCTTTCTGAGTTTAGCGCAATCCAGAAAAGCAACGATGAAATCACTTGCCTGATAGCTGCAGCCGCCATAATGATTGGCTGCCTTAACGTGTTCCAGGAGGAGAAGGTTATGTGCCTCATTGGCCTGTGTTCAAGCACGCACAAGAGCGTGAGACTGCGCGCCCTAATAGGGCTCGTTCTCATATTCATCTACCACAATGAGAGGATGCAGCTCTACCCTCAGATTAACAACCGCCTCAACCTTCTCTTTGACTCAGAGGAGAATATTCAGCTTGCCCAGTCAGCCGTTAAACATATAATCCGTGGCACGGAGACAGAACGCATATCAAAAGACATAAGTGAGAACATTATACCTACACTCACCAAAATAGCGCCGGAACTTGGAAAGGATAAATCAAACAAAGACAACCCCGATGTTCCGGAAAGCAAGATATACAACATCCATGACAGGCTTGAGGATAGCGGCATAGCTGACAAGATGCGCTCTTTCGCCCAGTTGCAACAGGAGGGGGCTGATATAAACATGCCATCATTCAGCCAGCTGAAAGGCTTCTCGTTCTTTGGCTGCATGGAGAACTGGTTCATGCCGTTCTTCAAAGAGAACAAGAACGTGGCATCGCTGTTCCCTGAGAATAGTGAGGAGAACAAGTCAAATATGATTGACACACTGCTTAAGAACGGCAGTATCTGTGACAGTGACAAGTATTCACTCTGCCTGAACATAAAGTCAGTGCCAGACTCATTACGCACCACCCTGCTCACAAACCTGAAAGATGAGACTGAGGCTTCCGCTGAGTTAGAGACAGAGAGCTCAGAAGCAGACAGTACATACATCAACCACTACATTCAGGACATATACCGTTTCTTCAAGCTGCATAAGGACCGCCGTTACTATACAGATATTTTTGCCTCCAAACTTGACATCCATAACATGGAGTTCTTCAGGTATATCAATCCAAACAACTCATTCCTGCCAGAGCTTGCCTCTTTCTATTACAGCAAGCAGCTCTCAGAGGAGTCACTTGACGCATACCTCAAACTTCTTGCTACAGATTCCGCCAACCTGCAATACTACAAGGCAATAGGGAACTGCCACATAAAACTGCAGAACTATGACAAGGCTCTGGAGTATTGGGAGAAGGCTGACATTATAGAGTCAGACCAGGAGAGCACCATTAAAAAATTAGCATTCTGCTACAAGAAGAGCGGGAATTACCAGGCTGCGGAGAAGCACTACGCATCACTACTGGCATCTGACAGTGAGAACATCAAGTATCTATACAATATAGCAGTATGTCAGATTTGGCAAGGCAAACTCAAGCCAGCCATTAATAACCTCTACAAGATACGCTTTATAAGCGACGATGTAAAGGACTCCCCTGAATATAGTTTCTACCTTGGTATCTGCCTGTGGAATGAAGGCAAGAGAAGAGACGCCATTGAGAGCCTGAAACGCTACACACCGCTGCATGAACTTGAGCGCGCACTCCTGGCATCGCCGGTAAAGATTTCACAAGCTGAGGTCAACTACATAATTGACTACATCAGGCTTAACGGATAGTCCTCAGATACGGTCCAGCACCGTACGCACCAGCTCCGCCATCTTAGGCTTGTAATCACCAATAAAACGCCTGCCCACTCTGTTTGCAATCACAAGACAAACTGTAAGCGCATTATGTCCGAGCAGTCCTGCAAGACCCGCCAAGGCTGAAGACTCCATCTCAAAGTTTGTTATCATATCAACGCCATAACTGAACTTCTCAATCTTGGAGATAAGGTTCTCATCTGCAAGCGGTATGCGCAGACGCCTGCCCTGCGGCCCATAGAAACCAGAGGAAGCTATTGTATTGCCCATAACCATATCATCTTTTGCAATACGTTCAATAAGAGCTGCGCTGCTGAGCGCACAATATGGCACTCCATGCTCAGGTGCAAAGGCTGTGAATTCTATAAAAGCCTTCTCAAAATCAAGGTCTCTCACACGCTCTGAACCTGCGTAGAAATGAAGAACTCCGTCAAACCCTATGGAGCGTTTTGACGCTATGAACGTACCTTCAGGCACAAATGGCTGCAAGCCGCCGCATGTACCAATACGCACAATATCAAGGCTTTTATATTCAGGCTTGTCTTCTCTCAGAGAGAAATCTATATTGGCAAGGGCGTCAAGTTCATTCATCACAATGTCAATATTGCCCGTGCCAATGCCGGTGGAGAGCACCATCACACGCTTGCCTTTATACAAGCCAGTGGCGCTGCGGAACTCACGGTTCTCATTAACGCACTCCACACTGTCAAACAGCGATGAAACCATATCCACTCTGCCACGGTCACCCACAAGAATTATCTTGTCAGCCATGTTTTCTGGTTTCAGATGCAGATGGAAAGCACTGCCGTCAGCATTAATTATCAGCTCAGAATCAGCGTATTTCATAGTTTAATGGAGTTAATGTGTCCGACATCGGGTTATAAACAATAGCAAATATAAAATTTTCTGCTTTAATTTGCAAATCAAAGGGTTAAGATTATGGTGTAGTTTGAGAAAAATGGTTAAATTTGTGCTCTTATTTTAAAGAGGGAATATTTGTACATAATATCATGGAAAAAAAGGCTAAAGATACTGCGGTACTACTTTTACACTGCCCTGACAAGCAAGGAATTATTGCTGCTGTAACTCAGTTTATAAACATAAACAAGGGTAATATTATCCGTCTTGACCAATACACTGACACTGTTCAACAGGTGTTCTTTATGCGCGTTGAGTGGGAGCTGGAAGGATTTATGATTCCTAAGGAGAAGATTAACGAGTATTTTGACACACTGCTCGCCCAGCGTTATGAGATGGCGTTCAAAGTATATTTCAGCACACAGAAGCCACGTATGGCCGTGTTTGTGTCAAAGCAGTCCCACTGTCTGTATGACCTTTTGGCTCACTATGAGGCTGGTGACTGGGATGTTGAGATTCCGCTTATTGTGAGCAACCACCCTGATCTGGAGCATGTGGCCAAGAAGTTCAACATTCCATACTATGTATTCCCGATAAACAAGGATAACAAGGAGGAACTGGAGCCAAAAGAGCTTGAGCTTCTGGCAAAGGAGAATATTGATTTTGTAGTGCTTGCAAGATATATGCAGATTATTTCACCTGAGATGATAAAGGCCTACCCTAACCGCATAATCAATATCCACCACTCATTCCTGCCTGCCTTTGTAGGTGCAAAACCATATCATGCAGCATACGAGCGCGGAGTTAAGATTATAGGAGCCACAAGCCACTACGTAACAGAAGAGCTTGACGCAGGCCCAATCATTCGCCAGGATGTTACCCGTATCACACATAAAGATACAGTTGAAAACCTGATGCGCAAAGGCCAGGACCTTGAGAAGGTGGTGCTTTCAAACGCTGTTGAGAAACAGATAGCGCACAAGATTTTGGTGTATAAGAATAAGACTATTATTTTTTAATGATCGCAGTAATCAAATATAACGCCGGAAACATTCACAGTGTGGTTCACGCACTGCGCAGGGAGGGTGTGGAGCCAGTTGTCACAGATGACAAGGAGCTTATCAGCCGTGCTGACAAGGTGATATTCCCGGGAGTTGGAGAGGCTTCAACCACCATGGATTACCTTAAGACTCGTGAGATGGACACTCTTATCAAGAGTCTGAAACAACCCGTTTTAGGCATCTGCCTTGGAATGCAGCTTATGTGCAAAGAGTCAGAGGAGGGTGATGCAAAGTGCCTTGGCATATTTGATGTAAACGTAAAGAAGTTCCAGCGCACATCATTTGAGGACAAAATCCCTCACATGGGCTGGAACCAGATTACAGACCTGCGCTCCCCTCTTATGGAGAAAGTTAATGACAAAGGATATGTCTACTTTGTACACAGCTACTATGTGCCTCTATGCGCTGAGACCATAGCAAAGACAGACTATCTCATACCATTCAGCGCAGCGCTGAACAAAGATAACTTTTACGCCACACAGTTCCACCCTGAAAAGAGCGGCACCGTAGGCTCAAAAATCTTACAGAATTTCCTAGCCCTTTAACTTTCAACTCTCAACTTTCAACTAATATGATAGAGTTAGTCCCAGCCATAGATATAATTGACGGCAAGTGCGTGCGTCTGTCACAGGGAGACTACAACACCAAGAAGGTGTATGGAGAGAACCCGGCTGACATGGCAAAGAGGTTTGAGGATTGCGGCATAAATCGTCTGCATGTGGTGGATCTTGACGGAGCCAAGGCAGCTCACATAGTAAACTATAAGACACTTGAGAGCATCACAAGCCAGACAAGCCTTACCGTGGATTTTGGGGGCGGCCTCAAGACTGACGATGATCTGCGCATAGCCTTTGAGTGCGGAGCCTCAATGATTACCGGAGGTAGCATCGCCGTAAAGAACCCCGATGTGTTCACCGGCTGGATAGAGAAATACGGAGCGGAGAGAATTATTCTTGGCGCTGATGTAAAAGAGAAGAAAATAGCGGTTACAGGCTGGCTGGAGGATACAGACCTCAGCCTTGACAAATTCCTTGACGGATACACACAGAAAGGAATAACAAAAGTTATCTGCACAGACATAGCCAAAGACGGCATGCTTAAAGGCCCTTCAACAGAGCTATATAAAGAGATTCTTAAAGCACACCCCACCCTGCACCTTATTGCGAGCGGAGGCGTAAGCTCAATGGCTGATATAAAAGCACTTGAAGCCGCCGGAGTTCCCGCCGTAATTTTTGGCAAGGCAATATATGAGGGTAAAATTACGTTTAAAGAATTAGAACAAATTAATTTATCATGTTAGCAAAACGCATTATACCATGTTTGGACGTCAAGGACGGCAAGACAGTTAAAGGAGTGAATTTTGTAAATTTCCGTGACGCAGGAGACCCTGTGGAGATGGGAAAGCAGTATAGTGAGGCAGGCGCGGATGAGCTTGTATTTCTTGACATCACAGCATCATACGAAGGCAGAAAAACCTTTGTAGACATGGTGAAACGTGTAGCTGCCGGTGTAAGCATACCTTTTACAGTTGGCGGAGGCATCAATGAACTCTCCGATGTTGAGACCCTGCTCAATGCAGGAGCTGACAAGGTTTCAATCAACTCATCAGCCCTACGCAACCCACAACTTATCACAGACATAGCCAAGAACTTCGGTTCTCAGGTATGCGTCGTAGCTATTGACGCCAAAGAAGAGGCGGCAGGAGACTGGACTTGCTACGTAAAGGGCGGTCACGTTCCTACAGAGCGCAAACTGTTTGAGTGGGCCAAGGAGGCACAGGAGCGCGGCGCAGGAGAGATTCTCTTCACCAGCATGAGCCATGACGGTGTAAAGCAGGGCTACCCTAACGATGCACTGAACCGTCTGCACTGTGAGCTCAGCATACCAGTGATTGCTTCTGGTGGCGCAGGCCGTAAAGAGGACTTCAGAGATGCTTTCCTCGTAGGCCACGCCGATGCAGCCCTTGCAGCAAGCGTATTCCACTTTGGAGAAATAGATATCAGAGATCTGAAAGAGTATCTCAAAAAACAGAATATCCCAGTTAGATAATGGAAAATTTAGATTTTGAAAAGCAAGGCGGGCTTATCCCCGCAATCATTCAGGACGCAGACACAAGCAAAGTGCTTATGCTCGGCTACATGAATGAGGAGTCACTAAAAATCACACAGGAGACAGGAAAGGTGACATTCTGGAGCCGCACACGCAAATGCCTATGGACAAAGGGCGAGACCAGCGGAAACTTCCTGAACGTAGTGTCAATCAAAGAGGATTGCGATAAAGACACACTCCTTATTAAAGTTAATCCAGTTGGTCCTGTATGCCATACAGGCAGTGACACATGCTTTGATGAGGTTAATGAGGCAGACTGCGTAATGTTCTTCAAGACTCTGCAAGAGTTTATTGAGCGCCGTCACGCAGAGATGCCAGAAGGTTCCTACACCACTTCACTCTTTAAGGCTGGCGTAAACAAAATGGCTCAGAAGGTTGGAGAAGAGGCTGTGGAGACCGTTATTGAAGCCACAAACGGAACAGACGGCCGTCTGATATATGAAGCATCAGACCTCATGTATCACCTGATAGTACTGCTCACATCAAAAGGGCTGAGCATAGAAGACATAGCACAAGATTTAAAGAAACGTCATAAAGTAACAAAAAATGAGTACCCTCATAAAATATCAGAATGTTGACATCTGGCAGAAAGAACAGCTTGTTCTTAAAAATGTCAAATTAGAGATAGGTGAAGGCGAGTTCTGGTATCTCACCGGTAAGGTGGGTTCAGGTAAGAGCAGCCTAATGAAGACAATTTATGCAGAGCTCCCTATAGAGCGTGGCGAAGGCGATGTATTTGAATACTGCCTTAACCTAATTCGCAGGAGTGAAATCCCCTACTTGCGCCGCAAGATAGGTATCATTTTCCAGGACTTCCAGCTTCTCACAGACCGTAACGTAAAGGAGAACCTTATGTTTGTGCTGCGCGCCACAGACTGGAGCGGCACAGATGTAATGGAGAAGAGAATTGAGGAAGTTCTATCAGAAGTGGGTATGCAGAAAAAAGGCTACAAAATGCCACATGAGCTGTCAGGTGGTGAGCAGCAGCGTATAGTGATAGCACGCGCCCTGCTTAACAAGCCAAAGCTCATCCTTGCTGACGAGCCTACAGGAAACCTTGACCCGGAGACAGGCAAGGGCCTTATGGAACTACTCCACCGCATCTGCAAAGAGGAAGGCACCACCATAATCATGGCAACACACAACCTTGCACTTCTTGAGCAGTTCCCAGCCAATGAGATGCATATTGAGAACGGAGAAATAATTCTCAAGCCAATGGCTAAGGCTCAAGAGCAGCCACAGCCAGCTGCACAGGCTGAGTAATTTTATTTTTATCTAATATACCAAAAAGAATATCCCCGCTGAAATTCAGCGGGGATATTCTTTTTATATGCTTACACTCTATTAGCGAACTGCTGCCTGAGCTGCTGCCACGCGTGCGATAGGCACACGGAATGGAGAGCATGATACATAGTTCAAACCAACTCTGTGGCAGAACTCTACTGATGAAGGCTCACCACCGTGCTCACCGCAGATACCGCACTTGAGGTCTGGGCGAACCTTGCGTCCCTTCTCTGTAGCCATCTGAACAAGCTGACCAACACCGTTCTGGTCAAGAACCTGGAATGGGTCATTCTTCAGAATCTTCATATCAAGGTATGCAGGAAGGAATGAAGCACTATCCTCACGGCTGTAACCGAATGTCATCTGAGTAAGGTCCTTTGTACCGAATGAGAAGAAC
>JAEEGL013271037.1_pt1 | contig 13112 bp, 14 predicted proteins | sample 9134231 | NCBI WGS metagenome assembly JAEEGL01 (sample SAMN16246548, study PRJNA631951) | gut metagenome | biome: gut microbiome; feature: rumen; material: fiber-attached | host: Bos | place: Iran: Karaj | collected 2018-10 | reverse complement strand
TACCGATGATTGCGTTTTTGGATAATTCCATGAAGAAGCCTCGGAAGAGAATCGTAAGGCAACAATATAATGACATACCTGCGAACGGGCGATCTATGGCGGATTTAAGATGATCATCAGGCGATGACGAAAGGGGGGCCTCGGATTCCCTCATGATGCTCTCATGTCTTTCCGTCCGTCCTGTCATCGTTCTCGGAGGACAGCGGTCCATCTATGTTCCTGCCGCAGTACACGCAGAATGATTCCCCGTCATGGAGCGATGCGCCGCATTGGGGACAGAATCCGACGTAACGGCCGGCAGACTGCCGCCGGGTTTCCGACGGCGGATACTGGGGCGAATAGCCATAATACGCCGCCATTGCCCTCCTGGAGGATCTCCTGCGATACCAGATGAAGAGAGTTATGATGGAGACCACGACGAGGATGAATAGCAGTAGCGGCAGGAAGTCTATCGGAACATAACCCACGGTGAACCTGTCTAGGTCCTTGAGCTTCAGACCGCTCCCCTTGTCGAAAGATACGCCGTCCAAGGAATAGTATTCGGGCACGTAGCTCGGCTCTGAAACCGAATCCGGAGGAACGAACTTAATCAGTCCCGACAAACCCTCTGAGCTTAGGCTGACTATCTTGGCATCATCCAAATACATCCCGATCTCGTAGTCCTTCAGATCCACCGATTCCACCGGCGTAGATGACCGGTAGGTCTTGACCGTCACGTACCAATAATCAGAATCGTAACGGAGCATCGCCGAGACCAAAGCCTTGCGGGCATCCTCGTCGACCTGGATCTGGACATCATGTATGGTCCAATAGTAGTAGCTGTTCTTGAGCTCCGCCTTGGAGAGGGTCTTGTAGGGGACCGGTATGTAGTCCATCCAATAACCGTCCTGATACGGATCGAACGCGTATGCCTTTGAGGAGACCTCGATCCCGAAATCGTAATCGACGGTACGGTTCTTGCCGAAGGTCCCGGTAGGGGTATCGGTGTCCGAACCTATGAGGAAGTAGTCGTATTCTACCATATCAGGACATCTCGGGTCGTCCCAGGTGGCATCGACATGGTACCATTTGCCATCCTCCATCCGGACCGCGTTCCACGCGTGCCTCCCCTCTGAGACCACATCGCCGGTGAAGGTGACGCAGGGGATGTCCAGCATCTTGCTGCAGAATTGGAATGCGGCCGAATACCCATCGCATTTGGCCCTGCCGTTCACCAATGCGCCGTACAGGTCGCCGCAGTTCTCCGTCGTCTTGTCGTAGACGATGTTGAATGCCAGATACTGCTGGACGCACTGGAGTCTCTTGGCATCGGTATCGCCTGCGATATCGATCCTCTTGAAGGTCTCGTCGATCTCGTCCATTCCCTTTTTCAGCTTCTTGGAATCCAGATGCCCGTCGGCCTTGATCTCCGAGGGCAGGCCGGTGTCCGTGTAATAGTAGATGGAATAGGATTCCCCGAACCAATAGAACTCGGGGAAATCCGAAGTGAAGGCATAATAGACCTTCCAGGTCTCTTCTAGGGTGAGTCCCGAGACCTTGACGGTCGTCCTGAAGGAACCGACGGCATCCTCCAGCCTGTCGTACAGGGATTTCTGAGAAGGGTTGAGCGAATCGTATGCAGGATGGTAACCGTCATGGGTTCCGGCATCCGAGTCGGATCCCACGGGAACGCATGGCAGGGCGATGATGAATGCCATCAGCAATGCCGCAACAATCGCCCTGTATTTCATTGGTGAGCGGTAAATGATGTAGATACTTATTGATTGGGCAGATGGGAAAGATAGCGAATTATAAGGAGGATTCCCCTTGTTACCACGACACGTAAGGCAGCAGCTCTGTCCAGAGCCTGCTTGCCCTCCTGAGCTTCCCGAATGCCTTTGCTGACCTGTCGGGGTCGTCCCTGTTCAGAAGATAATACCTGGTCCATTTCAGTACCTTGTCGATGGCCTCAATCTCGGTGTACTTCTTACCTTCAAATTCTATCTTATGATAGGTCAGGTCCACCTCTTTGGACGCTTTCTTGCGGTACATCATGAGACGGCAGTACAGCCATTCCGCGAATGCGGCGTCGAGTTCGCGGGTCTCCCTCTCGTCGAAGCCGTACTTCCTTCTCTGCTTCTCCCATCTCCTCATGGCCTTCCTCTTGCTGTCCAATGTCCAGTTTACACCGTATTGGTAAGGCTCCAGTCCGAGGTCCTCGAGGTACTTGTTCCTCTGCTTGACGAGATAGACGGGTCTCTTGGCCATGATGAATCAAACTCTGTTCGGGTATAACGGGATATCGGTCATGAGCTCGGAGGGATTGGAAAGGGGTGTCCGCATGACGGAACGCCCGCAGAGCGGAATCAGCTACGATTCGCTTACGTTCACTCGTTGAACCCCGATTCCGTCTCTTAATATCCTTGAACATTCATCATCGGGCGGATGTCCGATATCACGCTTGAAAAACTGAAGGATTCCGACCGCGATCGGTTCGTATTGGACAATCAGGAAGCCTTCAGATACGGTGCCACCGAAGAGTTCGGCCTGCGCGATGACCATTTCGAGGAGCCGGGGGAGATAATCTCCAGGGCCACGATAGAGGAATCCATCGACAAGGGGGAGGCATACAGGATCGTCCTGGACGGGAGAAATGTCGGAGGGGCTATCGTGTCCGTCTCGGGTGAGCGCGGCGATCTGCAGATCCTCTTCGTATCGCCGGAGGAGCACAGCAAGGGGATAGGATATCAGGCATGGTGCGCCATCGAGAGGATGTACCCTCAGGTCAGGGTATGGGAGACCTGTACCCCGTATTTCGAGAAGAGGAACATACATTTCTATGTGAACAGGTGCGGTTTCCATATTACCAGATTCTCCAATAAACATAATCCGGATCCCAATGATCCGGATGACAGCGAGATGTTCCATTTCGAGAAGGTCATGTTCTGATTCCCGGACCATTTTTCACGAGATGCCTGTCCCTCAGTTTGAGGAGACAGACAGGTCTTTGGCCATGATGAATCGAACTGTATCCGGGTATAACGAGGTAGCGGGGGAACGCTCGGACGGATGACAATATATTTGTGTCATCCCGATGAATGCGGTTCCATGCTGTACACACCGATGACCTATCTCGCCATGAGGATCGCATACGACGCGCACAACGGGGTGCTCGACAGGAGCGGAGCCCCCTACATCTTCCACCCGTACGAGGTGGCCAGCCGTATGGATGACGAGATATCGGCCTCCGTAGCATTGCTGCATGATGTGGTCGAGGATACCGATATCACGTTCGAGAACCTCAGGGAGAAGGGCATCCCCGATGAGGTCATCGGACCGCTTAAGTTGCTCACGCATGACAAATCCGTCCCTTACATGGAGTACATCGAGGCGCTGTCCGCCGATCCCGTAGCGACGAAGGTGAAGCTTTCCGATCTCCAGCACAACATGGATGTGACAAGATATTGCCGCCCCATGACCGATCGCGAGGCGGACAAGCAGAGGCAATACGAAGAAGCGAAGGAGTTCCTGCTATCGGTGCAGGCCAAACGCGACGTAAAGCAATAAGGGGGATCATGCGCTCTAATCAACGATCTTCCTCTTGAAGTCACTGAAGTTGATCCCTCTGATCCCCAGGCACGTGCCCTCCCTCACATCGACATTCCCGTAAGCGGCCACGGACTCGTTCCCGTTGTCGATGATCAGCTTGAAGTGGTGGGGTCCCGCCTTTGCGCGTATGATCCCCTGCTCCCCTCCCCTGACGAACACGTAGTCCTCACGGCTGTCTATGAACAGCACGTATTCCCTGCCGGGACTGAGATTGAACATGTAGGACACCTTCAGTCCGATATACTCCTCGAACATCTCCTCGGTGAATATACCGAACGACCTGCAGCCAGGTTCCAATGCCCTGGATTTGTAGATCTCGAAGAACTCCCTGTTGTACTTGTAAATGGCGGCCTTCAGGAACCATGCGTCGGACACCTTGGGGCTCTTGGATATCGCCTGCTCTATCCTGCGGTCGCTAGACTCCCACCTGCAGCGCCTGAAGTCGTCGTAGGCCAATTTGAGGAGCCCTTCCACCTCGGGGTCGTTGTCCACCTTGATGACGCTGCCGGTGACGTCCATCTTCGCATCAGAGAACATGACGCGTACCTCGTCGAGACTGTACTTGCATCCGCAGTAGTCGCAGACGAAGAAACCCTCCTTCTTCGTCATATTGGAGGAGCCGCATACTTCGCATTTCAGGAGCTTCATCGGATATGCGGTATCATGACGGGATTTAAGAAGGGTATGGTCCAGGCCCTGCTGAACAGATATGTAGGGTTCACAGCCGGATGCCTTTGGCATCGGCGAACTCCCTCAATGCGCTATCGATGTGCTCCGCCCGATCGGAGAGCGGCATGCCCGCGGTCTCAGCGTCCGCTTTGTCGATTATCGATTCCATGTCCTCGACCGAGAACATGTTCACGGCGGTGCAGAAGAACACCATGTTCTGGCCGTCCCCGTAATCCCTGAGCAGCCTGTCCAGGAGCCCGACCTTGAGGCGCTGTTCGGCAAGGTACGCATCGATCCCCATCTCCTTGGCCTTCTGCATGTCCCTGCGCTGATTGCGGTGCAGTACGAGGGTATCGTATCCGTCGAAACCGTCGTAATGCCTGCAGGGATACTCCGGACACTCGAAACAGTACTGCAGGTTGCCGTGCTCGATGCTGCATGGGACCCTCGGACAGGAGACCGCGCAGAAGCTGTCCTTGAAGCATCCGTTGCAGTTGCCCTGAAGGCGGAATCCGCACAGTCCGCAGTTGAGTCCGCAGAGTGAGAAGAGCCCATCCGTCCTTTCGAAATTCTCCAGACCTGTTGTTGCATCCTTTTCCTGACGGTCCATGATAATGCTCCGCGTACGTATCGGAAGCACCCGATTTAAGGTCAACGAGTATTCACCTGTTCTCACTGCATCCGTTCCACGAAACTGTTTCCGATGTTGATCTAATCGTGACATCCGACAAGTTCTATTTCACCTACGATAGATGCATCATAACGCGCCATGCCGTATCGTTATTCGAGAATGATTATGTGACGGAACGTTCGCAGAGCGGATTCAGGTGCGGATAAGGGCGGGTCCGCCTATCTTGTTAGCCAGCATGGTTTTTCAGTTGCATTTAACCTAGATGGTTTACCATCATGACGATGAGGCGAATAACCTTCACATCAATGATTATATATTCGGAATTTATTGGATATATCCAATAGATTTGGAATGATAGTATGGAGATCAAGAGGGACAGGTACCTGGAACGTCTGAAGAGGTTGCAATTCAAAGGCGGAGTGAAGATTATAACTGGCCTCAGGCGCAGCGGGAAATCCTACCTTCTGTTCCATCTCTTCCGTGATCATCTCATAGAATCAGGGGTATCTGAGAGAAATATAATCTCTATAGCTCTGGATTCTATAGAGAACAAGCACCTTCGTAATGCCGGTGCCCTTTACAGGGAGGTCATCTCACGCATTACGGATGGTTCCGATTATTATGTCATCATCGACGAGATTCAGTTTGCAGAGGACTTCGTAGATTTTGTGAACGGACTGATCGGCAGGAAGAATGTCGACCTGTATATTACCGGCAGCAATTCCAAATTCCTGTCTTCGGACATCGTGACCGAATTCAGAGGCAGGGGCACCGAGGTCAATATTCGCCCGTTATCGTTTTCCGAATATTGTTCGGCGGTAGATATGGACGACCGCTCTGCATGGCACAGTTATCTGACATACGGCGGCCTTCCGGAATCCGTCGGTTTGGTCGACGAAGATAAGTCGAACTATCTTACCGAATTGATCAAACTCGTGTACATGAGGGACATCGTCGAGAGGAAGAAGGTGAGGATGCCTGATGTGTTGGATGCCGTGTTCGATGTGTTATCCTCTGCAGTGGGTTCGCTTACCAATCCCAATCGTGTCACCGATATAATGAAAGAACGCAGAATCAAGGTGGACGGAGATACCGTATTCAATTACATTTCTCATCTGGAGGATGCCTATTTGTTCGAAGTATCGAAAAGATTCGAACTCAAAGGCAATGAATATATCGACACGCCCTCCAAATACTATGCCGTCGACCTTGGTCTGAGGAACGCCAAGCTTGGTTTCAGGCAGAACGAGTACAATCACCTCATGGAGAATGCCATCTACAATGAACTCAGGTGCAGAGGATACCTGGTCGATGTCGGTGTGATAGGCATCAGGGAATACAAGGCAGGAAAGAGGGAGTACAAACAGTTGGAGATCGATTTTGTTGCGAACAAGGGCAGTGATAGGATCTACATCCAATCTGCATACAGGATGGATGATCCGGATAAACAAATACAGGAACTCCGGCCTTTCTTGAAGATAAACGATGGATTTAGAAAGATTGTATTGGTGGGGGATGACGTTCCGCCCCATGTGAACGAGAAAGGAATCAGGATAATGAATGTCATTGATTTCATGAAGGATCCGAACAGTCTGGAGAAAATCTAATCGGAATTTATTGGATATATCCAATATATTTAGACTAACAGGAGAGCAAGAGTGACTGGTGCCAATCGAACGCAGGTAACCCACTATAACGGGGGGAGGGGGTTGCAGATAAGATAAGTTACCGAACTTATGTCCGCATACGGGGTATAAGTTACCTTGATTTCTGATGTCTGGTTGTCGTCTAAGTACGATTACAAATTCGAATATGATTCTGTCTATTGTTTATCCGAATTCAGACGTTCCCCGGAACAAGGCGGACATCAGATATCAGGACGGGGATGGCAAGGCGGTGAAAATCACCTTGTGAGCATCTCTGGACAGAAGACGTCGAGAACATGTTATTGACCGGACGTTAAGGATAGTTTTATCTCAAATCTAAGTTATTAACACCCATGTACTGTCAGAACTGCGGCAAGGAGATCTCGGGTAACGAATCGTTCTGCCCCTCGTGCGGAAAGAGGATAGGGAACTCCTCAGGTTACAGCTCCAATTACGATCAGACGCCCAAGGAGCCCGCTACGCTGGTGCCTTTCCTCCTGGGGATGTTCCTGGGAGTGCTAGGAGTCGTTATAGCGGTCGTTGTTTACAACGGCAATGACGGGCCCTACACCAAGAACCCCACGACTCACGCTCTTCTGTGGAGCATCATAGGCATGTTTATTTGGGTCCCCATAAGTCTCATGATAATCCTGCCGTTCATCTTCGCGGCCATGTCAGCCGTGCTGATCATCTGAAAACATAAGGGGTCTCGGCCCCTTATTCAAATTGCGGACTTTTCTCTAAAAATCAAACCCCGGACCTGTGATTCCAGTTCAGGAGGAAATCGAACAGATCCATAGTGACGATGCCGTCATCATCCTGGAAGGTATGAAGGCCGTTTTTCGTCACAATAATCTTGGTGAAGGAATCGTCGATGTTCGCAAGGGGTCTCTTCTCCTGAGTCATTTTTTCCGATCCTTCCAGCGACATGGCGGATTGGATGTAGTACTTGCTGTCGCCGGCGGTCGCGATGAAATCCACCTCCAACGGTTTTGCCTCATAGATCGGATGGCCGTTTCTATCCTCCCTCTCGCTTTTTTCGTTTACATTGACGACTCCGATGTCCACGTTGAATCCGCGGAACCGAAGTTCGTTGTAGATTATGTTCTCCATGAGGTGGGGCTCTTCGATCTGTCTGAAATTCAGTCTCGCGTTACGTACGCCCACATCCTCGAAATACAGTTTGTAGGGGGTACCTATGTACATACGTCCCTTGACATCGTATCTTCTTGCCTTGGACAGGAGAAAGGCCTCTTCGAAGAACCTGATGTAATCCGATACGGTGTCAGCAGTGATGTCCTTGCCCAGTACCGTACCGAAGGTGTTCGATATCCTGCGGGGATTCACCAACGAACCGATGAGCGATGCCGAGATGTCGAACACGTCCGACAGCGCAGAAGTGTTGCGGATGTGATTTCTCGATATCACGTCTTTCAGGTATGTCTGTTCGCATAGGTCCCGGAGGTAGGTCCTCCTTTCCACCCTGTCTTTCATCTTTGCGACGACAGGTATACCTCCTGTCTCGATGTAATCCTTCCAAGCCGTTTCAGGGTTATCATCGGTGCCTTCCATGTATTCCGAGAAGGATAGGGGTAGCACGTGGATTACTGAACCCCTCCCTCTGAATTCTGTAGCTATGTCAGAGGAGAGGAATCTGGAGTTGGATCCCGTTACATAAATGTCATAGGTACCGCGTCCCAAGAAACCGTTCAAAGTGCTTATGAATCCATCGAGCAACTGAACCTCATCCAGTAACAGGAAGAGATGCACCCTGTCCTTTGTCCAATCCTTCACATATGCCCTGAATTTCCTGGAATTGACCAGATAGCTCCCGTCTTTCTGTTTAATTTTGGTTTCTTCGTCGGGAAAATAACCCTCGAGAAGATCGAGATCATCGTCCGAATCGAATGCAAAGCGCAATATGTCGGCTTCGCTGACATTCATGCTGAGGAGATTATTGTAGAACAGTTTGTTCATCAGGAATGATTTGCCTGCTCTTCTGGAACCGGTGATGACCTTTATCAGACCATTATCGATTCTTCCAGACAATTTGCGAACGTATGACTCTCTCGGATAATCCATGAGGTTGACCCCCTCTGTTTATAGATTATGTATGGTCGATATTATTCAAAAAACTTTGGAAAATATCGACTAGATATTCTGAGCTCGAAGTATTCGGTCGCACACTAAGAAAAAGAACGTGGAACCCAACGGACGAGACGTTTTGATTCCTATCAGAAAGGACCGTTTCTCTGCATGAATGGACCTTTTCGTCCATTTTAAAATGCTGGCCTAGTTAGTAGACATTAGTTCTACCTTCTACCACTGTTTCTTATTATTCAATACGATTCAACTCCTCGGGGATGGATGCCGCTGTCCGAACCAGGTTCATGTGTGTATTCTCCCTTAAACCGGCCCCGGAGGGGCTGGAGGTATTCCATGAAATACGCAAAACTGATAATCGCGATCCTAGCGATCGTAGCAATAGCATGGCTGGGGGTAGGCTTCGCCTTCCAGTCTTCGTATGAAAGCCAGGACAACGACCTGGAGGGACGGTTCGTGACCATCAACGAGGGCGGAACAGGATCCGCCGTGCTCGACTATGTCCAGTACTACGACACGGTCATCGCCGACGAGAGTACACTGTACTACCTGCCGATGGTCAACGGCACCGATCTGATCAAGCTGAACGATTCTTCCTACAACGTGACGATAAGCGACGGCGGATACAACGGCTCATACAACCTTGTGATAACATCCGAGCTGCCCACGCTGTTCACCCAATCCGTCAAGAACGCTAACGGGTGGTGCCAATTCGTCTTCAAGCTCACCAAGAACGCGAATGTGTATTACGGATTCACCACCCTCACCGATTTGGTAGCGGGAAGCCAATACAGCTTCTATGCCGCAGAGAACGACGATGACGATTCCACCGCCCACGCGGATGACGTAGCAATGATACCTGCTGGCACATACTCATTGGACATGTATCTCAAGACGTGCGAGCCCGCAGATACCGTAGGCGGGATCACCGGTGTGCAGGTCGACAAGACCAATTTCGTCGACAGGTTCAACCTGTCAGGATTCAAGATCAAGTTCACGGCAGTTGGTTCTCAATGAACGCAGGCATCCTTGTGCTGGCGCTCTTATTATCTCAGGCGGCGCTGGCGGAATTCACGTCCGAGGACAACTGCATCTCCTACGAGTATTGCACTGTGGACTGCGACGCCGTATCCGTATTGGTCAGCGACGGGAGCCTGTCGTTCGGTTATGACGGCTCCTGCATCGTCAGCTACGACGATTCCGAGGGGACGCAGGGCGACATCTCCCTGAACTTCTCTGGAGAGGTCCCCGACGGAACGCATCTCACGATATCCTACAGGTATGACGGCACACAATCCTCAGCGGAAGGGTCCTTCCACAGCGGATCCTGCGAGATCGTCATAGAGGACGTCAGGAGCGGAGCGGACATCGAGGTGTCCGGGACCGCAGGCCCCACCGATCCCATGGGCCTCATTCTGGCGATAACAGCGTCCGGATCGGATGGATGCAGGTCATTCCTGACAGTCTGTTGATAATGGAAATAAACAAATTAAGGGCCCCGACGGCCCTTTTCCATCCAAAATTGCATCCTAGAAAATCTATAATCTTTAGATGTTAGAATAGGTTAATATACCGGGTATCGGCGTGGGCGCCTCAGCGACCTGTATCGGATGCCAAGCGAGCCATGTTGCCGAAGGTGAACGATATATGGGATCCCAAAGAAGAGACCTTGTAATAGTACAGGGAAGGAACTGCAATCAGAACGAATACGATTTGAGCATCTTATTGGACCTGCTGGGCTTTTTGGAAAGGTCGAAGATGCTCCAGGTATTGGTGGACCTCTACAGGTCCCCGAAGAAGATGATGGAGATCATCGACAACAAACCGTATTTCCGGAACAAGGCGGTCCTGGAGAAGTTGGACGAGCTCGAGAAAGAGGGATTCGTGAGATTCACGCCCTGCGGAAGAGGGAAGACAGTGTCCCTGACCGAAGACGGTGAGAAGCTGGCCGCTCTGGCCGCCGAGATGTTCTCCGAACTGAAGAAGAAGATGAGGTTCAAGGAACGCGAGTGAATCCTTCCTCCGAGGAAAAGGGCAGAGTGGGTTCGGGTTTTCCATCTCCCGAATCCATTCAGTCTGTTCCATGAAACAGTTAAATCGCCTTATCCAAATTCCGTCTGCATAGTACGGAGCCCTTGAAGGAGGGGAGGCATTTGGCCATACAGAGGAAGTACGCAATCATCATCGCCGTCGCTGCCGTAGCCATTCTCGTAGCGATAGTCTTCGCAATGCATCAGGACAGTGACGATCCCGAGGACCACCTTCCCGAGTTCAAGATCACCGGCAGCACGGACCTGGACGGGAACATCTTCGTATCCTTCGTCTACACCAAGAACATCATAATGTTCGACGGTAAGGGCGATATCGTTTGGTACAAGCACGAGGACCTGCCCGACGGGGTCCATGCAGGCTATTGGGATTTCAAGAAGCATGTGATAGACGGCAAGGTCTACTACAGCTACCACGACCAGAACATCAATGCCGACCACTACGGCCTTCCGGGATACGCCCCGGGAGAGAGGGTCATTTTGGATTCCGACTTCAAGGAGGTCAAGCGCATAACCTTCGAGAAGTCCGACATAGTCGACAAGGGGCACTTTCTAGACGGTCACGACTTCCTTCTGATAGACCTAGACCACTACATCATGTCGGGCTACATAAAGGACATCGTGACAAATGTGCCAGGCTATGAGGAATCATCTGTTGTGTACTCCTATCTGCAGGAGGTCGACCACGGGAAGGTCGTATGGGATTGGAGGAGCGTCGACTACCCCGAACTGTACTCCCTGACGGTCACCGATGCCGTGGATACCGCTAACGATTTCGGCAATGAGAAGACCGATGCCCCCGATTACGTCCATTTCAACGCCATGCGTCTGAACGACGACGGCGACCTCGTATGCTCCTTCCGCCATCTCAACACGATCATGTGCCTGGACCGCACCAAGGACACCGACCAGATCAAATGGAAGCTCTCCGGAAACGGGGACGAGTTCGGTCTGACCGATGACCAGAGGACCTCCAGCCAGCATTACGTCACCGTTGATGGGGACACCATCAGAGCGTTCGACAACCACAACATCACAGAGAGGACACGCATAGTCGAGTACAAGGTAGACATGGACTCCCAAGAACTGAAGGCGTTCAAGGAGAGGGTTGTTCCGGGTAAGTTCTCATCCGCATGCGGAGCGCAGCAGCAGATCAAGGACGAGCTGTTCATGATCGGATGGGGATGCACCGAGAACGATGCGATATGCTTCTCAGTGTATGACTTCGCCTCCGGCAAGGAGCTGATGTCCATGGAGCTGGCGCAGCCACAGAACTTCACATATCGCTGTGTTTATTACGAATGATCCGGCCGGTCCCCCGCCCTCCTGTACCTTGTGGCGGGGCCCGACCCAACCTTTTCTATCTTCCCTTCTTCCAACAGTCTTCTCAGCACATTGGCGACCATGGCCTCGCTTATGTCCGGGAGATTCTCGCACAGTTCCCTCTTGGATATCGGCAGGAGCGAGTTCATGACCGCGTATTCTATCCTGGAGGTCTTGTTCGTCTTCGCTCCCACTGCGGTAGCGAAGCGCCTGTCCAGTTCCTTGTAGCATAGCAGCAGGATGCCTAGGAAGTTCCTTATGAACGGCATGTAGTCGTTCTTGCCCTCTAACCAGTCCTTTGATGATGCGTTAAGAGAACGATAATAATCCGGACGGTTCCTGTAGGTCATGTTCTCGAAGGAGACGTATTTCCCGACATCATATCCCTCCTTGTAGAGCAGCAGAAGGGATAGGAGCCTGGATGTCCTCCCGTTGCCGTCCAGGAACGGGTGTATGGACAGGAAATCCTGAATGAAACAGGGTATGAGGAGCAACCTGTTTATCTCTGAATCCTGAATCGCAAGCCTGTAGGCCAGAATGAGCTGCTCCATAGCCTCTGGAGTATCCTCTGCCGATACCGGACGGAACACTACATTGATGGACCCATCGGCGTTCCTGCTTCCGATGATGTTGTCGACCGTCTTCCATTCCCCTCCGCCCTCTTTGGTGTATGAGAGGGTGATCCTGTGAAGCATGCGGATGAGATCCTCGTCTAAGTCGAGAGAATCGTGTCCCTTGTGGACGAGGTCCAGGGCATCGCGGTATCCTGCTATCTCGCACTCGGCGTATCCCTCGGGCTCGGTTTTCATCAGACAAATCTGTCTGAGGCGTTCCTCGCTGGTGAATATTCCTTCGATAGCATTGGAACCGAAGACTGATTGCATCTTCGCCGCAGATTCCATGCCGGAATACGTGGATGGAAACTCTGCGATACGGTGGCAGTCCCTCTCCTTCAGAGCCTCTATCCTGGAAATTATGTTCAGCAAATCCATATCAATGGTAAGGCCTCTGATAAAGGAATAATCGAATTTTCTCATCATAGAAATCATTAGGACATATCTATATAATTATAGCTAATTATTATGTATAAAAGATATAATAATT
>JAEEGL011236162.1_pt1 | contig 13112 bp, 10 predicted proteins | sample 9134231 | NCBI WGS metagenome assembly JAEEGL01 (sample SAMN16246548, study PRJNA631951) | gut metagenome | biome: gut microbiome; feature: rumen; material: fiber-attached | host: Bos | place: Iran: Karaj | collected 2018-10 | reverse complement strand
TGGGCCGTGATGAATTCACTCAGGGTATATGAAGAGGATGAGGACAAGTATGTTTCATACATGAAAGAGATAAAGGTTTCAAAGCAGACGCTCAAGACAACGGTAAGGCTGTACAACAGAAACGAAGTCCCTATATGGTACACGATAATAATCCAGCCGCTTCAGGGGCTTAACAACAAGCCTGTACGTTATCTGGCAACCTTCCAGAATGTAGATGCCGAAATGCGTATCAAGATGGAAATGGAATACAGGGCAGACTATGATTCTGTAACCGGTTTACATAATGCAGAATCCTTCTATCAATTTGTGGAGAATTATGTCCATCTTCATGAAGATGAGAACATGGCAATCGTTTCGGTCGATATTGACAAGTTCCGCCTGATAAATGACCGTTACGGGATTGATATCGGTAATAAGTGTCTCAGCATTCTGGGTTCCTTGATAAAAGAGGTATTGCCCAAATCACTTGACGCATGCAGATATCAGGCCGATGTTTTTAACGTGATGATCACCTATGACAGTGAGTCACAGATACTTGATTTTATGACGCTTTTGAGCGATAAAGTGAGAAATAACGAGGATCTGCCCGTACAGATGTCCCTGCTGTACGGAATATATAAGATAGTGGATATCAATATTCCTGCAAGGCTTATGTGCGACAGGGCAAGAGCCGTCAAGAAACAGATGAAGGGAACCGCCATCAGTAATTATGCGGTATATGATGATGTTATACGCCTTAAGATGCGTGAACAGGCCGAGATTGAGAATGAGATGGAGCTTGCTCTTGAAAAAAGAGAATTTGAGATGTTTCTTCAGCCGCAGATCAATATCAGTACTGGGAAGATATGCGGAGCGGAGGCTCTTGTTAGGTGGAGGCATCCCATCAAGGGAATACTGGTTCCCGCGCATTTCCTGTCACTGTTTGAGGACAACGGATTTATAACAAAGCTTGATCTCTACATATGGGAGGAAGCGTGTAAGTATATAGTAAATCTTCAGGAGAGGGGCATAATGCTTCCGATATCAGTGAACGTATCAAGGCGTCATATAGGTCAGACGGATATAGTTAAGATACTTCCGGAGCTTGTAGGGAAATACGGTTTTGAGAGCCGGTATCTGGAAGTGGAAATAACGGAGAATCTGTTCATTGAAGATGTGGAAGAGCTGTTTGATGATATGGCCAGGCTTAAGAGTATGGGATTCAGGATACTGATGGATGACTTTGGTTCGGGCTATTCATCCCTTAATATGTTGAGGACCGCACCGGTTGATACGATGAAGATCGACAGATATTTCCTTGATGAGATCATGTCGACCGAACGCGGAAGGATAATAGTGGAATCTTCGGTCCGTATGGCTAAGGAGCTGGGACTTGAGGTTATAGCCGAAGGAGTGGAAACAAAGGAACAGCTGGATTTCCTTGCTTCCATAAACTGCGATATTGCGCAGGGATATTACTATTCAAGACCGATCCCTGTCGGAGAGTTTGAGGAATTTCTTAAAAACTACTTATAACCCCTTTACAAAACGGATAAATTATATTACTATATTTTTGCACATGAATCACACAACGTAACCGGACGCATATGCGCTCCGGTTGCATCTTTTTATTCCCGGAATTTGTAAAATCACAACTATAATATGGAGGACTGATGTTAAACAGTGTATTATCTTTCGGAATACGCGGGATTGAGGGTTTCTGCGTAAGAGTGGAGGCTGATATTTCCGACGGTATGCCCATGTTTGAGCTCGTGGGTTATCTGTCGGGTGAGGTGAGGGAGGCAAGGGAAAGGGTAAGGACGGCCCTTAAGAATTCGGGGTATGATTTTCCGGTGAAAAGGATCACGTTAAATCTTTCTCCGGGAAATATACGGAAACATGGGACGGGATACGATCTTCCCATGGCAGTGGCAATACTTGCTGCCATGGGTGAGATTAAGAATGACAGGCTTGCCGATACCATAATTCTGGGGGAACTTATGCTGAACTCGGACGTGAGTGCGATAAACGGTGTTCTCCCGATGGTCATAAAAGCAAGAAGTATGGGAATAAGGCGTTGTATTGTACCGTATGATAACGCTGCCGAGGGGGCGATGGCTGATGATGTCACGATAATAGGAGTCAGGAATTTGAAGGAGGCTGTTGAATATCTTAACGGTGAAGGCACATCCTTAGTATACACAGCGCAGCATTTCCCGAAAGATATTTCCTGTGGGACGGGAGACTGTGATCTTAAGTACGTGAAGGGACAGAGGGCTGCAAGGAGAGGGCTGGAGATAGCGGCCGGAGGAATGCACAATATGCTTATGATAGGGGCTCCCGGTGCCGGAAAATCAATGCTGGCCAAATGCATTCCGACTATACTGCCTCCGTTGGAAAAAGAGGAGGCACTGGAGGTATCCAGCATATATTCGGTCGCAGGCCTGCTTAAGAACAGCAGCAGTCTTATGAAGGAAAGGCCGTTTGTTACACCTCATCATACCGTCACGGATGTGGCAATGACGGGCGGAGGACTTCATCCGAGACCGGGCAGTATTTCCCTTTCGCACAGAGGTGTGCTGTTCCTTGATGAAATGGCGGAATTCTCAAGATACACTCTGGAGGTTCTGAGACAGCCGCTTGAAGACAGGAAGATAACTGTTACCAGGAATTACGGAACATATATATATCCTGCAGACTTCATGCTTGTTGGCACCATGAATCCATGTCCGTGCGGAGCGTATCCTAATCTGTCCAAATGTACCTGCACAGAGCCGCAAAGACGAAGGTATCTTAACAGGCTCAGCAGGCCGTTGCTTGACCGTATGGATATCTGTGTTGATGTGGAAGCTCTTGATTACGAGAGTATGATGGATGATTCGTTTGCCGAATCCTCCGACAGTGTCAGGAAGAGAGTGACGTCCGCGCATGAAATACAGAAAAATCGTTTTGAGGATACCGGAATTCTGTTCAATTCACAGATGGGTACGGATGATATAAGGAAGTACTGTGTGCTGAAGGATGATGTAAGGCTATGGTTTGCAGAGGCGCTGAAGAGCATGGATATATCGGCAAGATCGTATTCCCGTGTGCTGAAGGTGGCCAGGACTGTAGCGGATCTTGACGGTAAAGATGATATTGAAAAAAAACATTTGTGCGAAGCACTTCAGTTAAACAATTCGAATATTTTTGGTTGACATAACAGGATGGGGAATATGAAAAACGATTATAAACAGGATATAAAATATGACTACTGGTGGGCAGGTATGGAGAGGGCTTATCACGGCCGTATGAAGCAGATTGCGCAAGCTGCCGGATCCGCACGTCGCCTGTTTGAAATGGACAGGGAAAAACTTGTCCTGATAGATGGGATAAGTGAAAAATATGCTGATGACATAATAAGAAAAAGAAGAAAATGGGATATAGACAAAGAGTATGATAAGCTGCTCGAAACGGGTATTGATTTTATTCCTTTCTATGACGTGAGGTATCCAAAGAGACTTTCGGGTATCCCGGGGCATCCTTTTGCCCTTTTCCTTCTTGGAGAACTGCCTCCTGATGACAGGCTGTCGGTTGCTGTTATAGGTACAAGGAACTGTTCTCAGTACGGACGCATGATGGCCGCAAGATTTGGCAGCGATCTGGCCTCGTACGGCGTATCTGTTGTAAGCGGAATGGCTTACGGTATAGACGGTATCGGGCAGGAGGCTGCATTGAACGCAGGCGGAATGTCGTATGCTGTGCTCGGTTGCGGAGTGAACAGGTGCTATCCTGCATCCAACAAAAGACTGTATGAAAGGCTTAAGGAGCAGGGCGGCATTATTTCGGAATACGGCTTGCATACAGAACCGGCAGCTGCCCTGTTTCCTCCCAGAAACCGCATTATAAGCGCTCTTTCCGATGCTGTTCTGGTTGTTGAAGCCAGAGAGAAAAGCGGTACCATGATCACAGTGGATATGGCGCTGGAGCAGGGACGTGAAGTGTGTGTGGTGCCGGGGAGGATAACGGATCCTTTGAGTACGGGCTGTATTAGGCTGTGGAAACAGGGAGCAACTCCCGTTACCTGTGCGGAGGATATAATGTACATGCTGGATGAGATGTTTGAGATAAACAGGAAGAAAGCTGAACCGGAGGTGGTCGAACTTCCGGCGGTACAGAAATGCCTTTATGAACATCTTGAGCCCTATGCAAAGAGCATCGGGCAGCTGAGCGATGAGACGCAGACCGATTTTCGCGAAGCGGTATGTGCACTGGTGGAACTGTGTGTAAAAGGACTCGCCTGTGAGACGGGAAAGGGTTACTATGTAAGGATTAAGGAATGTAAGGCTGTATGAGCTGTAGATTTTTTTTCTTGAAATAAAATACTATTTATGATAAGGTAGGCTTTGTCGGTTAAATACGATATTTTATTTGGGGAAAAAATATGAGTAAGAATCTGGTTATAGTCGAATCACCGGCTAAGGTTAAGACAATTAAGAAGTTTTTGGGTTCCAATTATGAGGTTATGGCAAGTATGGGCCATGTCAGGGATCTTCCGAAGAGTACTCTGGGGGTTGATACCGAACATGACTACGAACCCAAATACATTACAATAAGAGGAAAGGGAGATCTGGTTGCTTCACTGAAGAAGGAAGTCAAGAAGGCGGATAAGATCTATCTCGCGACAGACCCTGACCGTGAGGGAGAGGCAATTTCGTGGCATCTGTACCACACGCTCAAGCTCGATAGCAAGAAGGTGTACAGGATCACTTTTAATGAGATAACCAAGAGTGCGGTCAAGGATTCCATTAAGAATGCAAGGGATATAGACATGAATCTTGTTGATGCACAGCAGGCAAGACGTATTCTTGACAGGATGGTCGGATACAGGATATCTCCGCTTCTGTGGGCCAAGGTAAAGAGAGGACTGAGCGCCGGCAGGGTTCAGTCGGTTGCACTCAGGATCATCTGTGAACGCGAGGATGAGATAAATGCGTTCATTCCCAGGGAATACTGGACGCTGACGGCGAAGCTTAAAGCTGAGGGTGAGAAAAATCCTGTTATGGCGCATTATACCGGCTCTGAGGGCGGAAACAGTGAGATAGGCTCCAAGGAAGAGCTTGATAAGGTGGTTTCCGATATTAGGAAGGAGAAGTTTGTCATAACCGATGTAAAGAAAGGCGAGCGTATCCGCAAACAACCGCTTCCTTTTACCACATCAACTCTTCAGCAGGAAGCCAGCAAGGTGCTTAACTTCTCTACGCAGAAGACAATGCGTCTTGCACAGCAGTTATATGAAGGAATCGATATAAAGGGTAACGGCACGGTGGGTGTTATAACCTATCTTCGTACGGATTCCACGCGTGTGGCGGATGAAGCTGTCGCAAATGCCCAGACATTTATTCAGGAGAAATACGGTGAAGGCTATACCGCAAAGGCCGATATACATAAAGACGGGACGAAGAAGATACAGGATGCGCATGAGGCCATCAGACCCACGGACGTATACAGAACACCCGAAGCCCTTAAGGAATCTCTTTCGAGGGACCAGCTGAGGCTGTATACACTGATCTGGAAGAGGTTTGTTGCCAGCAGAATGCTTCCGGCCAGATATGAGACCACTTCGGTGAAGATGGAAGCCGGCAGGCACAGGTTCTCATCATCGGCATCAAGGCAGGTGTTTGACGGATTTATGAGTGTATATTCTTCGGATGACGATAAGGAGGATAATACAGATATTCTTCCCGCAGAAATAGGCAAAGATACGGTGCTGTCTCTTTCCGATGCGGAAGAGAAGCAGCATTTCACCCAGCCGCCGGCTCATTATACGGAAGCCTCTCTGGTTCGTGCCATGGAGGAACTGGGGATAGGCCGTCCGAGTACATATGCACCGACCATTACAACCATACTGGCGAGGAGATATGTCATAAAAGAGGGAAAGAACCTGTATGTGACAGAGCTTGGCGAGGTGGTCAACAGGATGATGGTTGATGCCTTTCCCGGAATTGTGGATAAGGAATTCACCGCAAATCTCGAGGTGCTGCTCGACAATGTTGAAGAGGGAACGGTTGACTGGAAGACCATAATAAGGAACTTCTATCCCGATCTTGATGAAGCTGTCAAGGAAGCCGAGAAAGAGCTTGAGAAGGTGGAGATAAGGGATGAGGTTTCGGATGAGGTGTGTGAGGAATGCGGAAGGAATATGGTGATAAAATACGGTCCGCACGGGAAATTCCTTGCATGTCCGGGTTTCCCCGAATGCCGTAACACCAAGCCTTATCTTGAGAAGATCGGGATCAAGTGTCCCAAGTGCGGCAAGGATATAGTCATAAGAAAGACGAAAAAGGGCAGGAAATTCTACGGATGCATATCCGGAACGGATTGTGAATTTATGTCATGGCAGAAACCATCGGCCATTCCGTGTACAAAATGCGGTGGGATGATGGTGGAAAAGGGTACCAGACTGCTGTGTATGAACCCGGAATGCGGTAATATTATTGACAAGCCCAAGGATAAATAATGGTGTATAGAATAGCGAATTTCATCACTGAATGCATTTCCTTGTTTGCATTCAGAAAGTCATACTTATTCTGAATAGTCAAAAAGTTTTTATAAATAGTTTGATAATTGACAGAATTAACAAAAATATTCAACAAACAAGCGCAATAATCATTGATTATTGCGCTTGTTTGTGATATGATGATTATGCTTTGGAATATTCAGAAAACACATAAGCCGGAGGTATCGGATGAGCAGTGTTCAATTACTAGATAAGACCAGGATGATTCAGAAGCTGTTGCACAATAACAGTTCGAGTAAGGTTGTATTCAATGATATTTGTGATGTGCTGAAGGATATATTGGAATCCAATGTTCTTGTGATAAGCAGGAAGGGTAAGATACTGGGTACAGGAGCAAGAGAGGATATAGGAGAGATTGAAGGCCTTCTGAAGTATGAAGTGGGCGGGATCATCGATCATATGTTAAATGAGCGCCTTCTCGGAGTATTGTCAACCAAGGAGGACGTTAATCTTGAGACTCTCGGTTTCGAGGTATCCGAGAGTAATAAATATCAGGCCATTGTTACCCCTATCGATATCGCAGGGGAAAGATTGGGTACTTTATTTATCTATAAGGTTAAGGAACAGTACACGATTGACGATATAATATTGTGTGAGTATGGTTCTACCGTGGTGGGACTTGAGATGCTCAGAGCGGTTAATGAAGAGAGCGCAGAGGAGAACAGGAAGCTCCAGGTGGTCAAGTCGGCGATCGGTACTCTGAGTTTTTCGGAGATGGAGGCCATTATACACATATTTGATGAGCTTGACGGAAATGAGGGAATACTTGTAGCGAGCAAGATTGCTGACAGAGTGGGCATAACACGTTCGGTCATCGTAAACGCACTCCGTAAGTTTGAGAGTGCCGGAGTTATCGAATCCAGATCGTCAGGCATGAAGGGAACCTATATAAAGGTGCTTAATCCCGTTATCTTCGATGAGATCGAGGAATTAAAGAAAAAGAAATAAGGGCTACACCTTATAAACGGAGTTGTAGGGCTATACAAACGGATTTGCTTGTTTGCGAATCCGTTTTTGCTTTTTTGGGGGCAGTTCTACGGCGATTGGTGACATATGGTATAAAAAACGCAAAAAACCACAACATAGTGTGTATATTTTGTGAAATAGCCTTGTGTTTTTGAAATTTTTCATTATAATAGAGAAAGGGTAGGTGAGTATAAATGATAAATACAAATGTCTATAACTATATCAACGTCCTTGATAAGGCCGCTGATGCTTCATGGCTTCGTAATGATGCCATATCTCACAATATCGCTAACGTAGATACCCCCAATTACAAGAGACAGGATGTTTCATTTGAGACCGAGCTAAGGCATGCGCTCAGGTCTTCGAAATATGTAAGCCTTGATGATAAGGTAAATGCTCTCAATTCCGACGGAAGGCTGTCGCATATAGAAGGCAGGACGTACCGGGATCACAGCGGCTTCTCATACAGGCTTGACGGAAACAATGTAGATATCGATACGGAAAACGTTGAACTTGCATCCAATCAGATCAAGTACAACGGCCTGATCCAGAGTATCGATCAGGAGTTCAAGAACCTGAAAACGGTTATCAAGTGATGATCGGTACATGATCGTCAGAAAGGGGGATCGGAATGAGTGTATTTAAATCATTTGGTGTAAATGCATCGGGTATGACGGCTGAGCGTTACAGGATGGATATAATATCACAGAATGTAGCCAACGCCAATACAACAAGAACGGCAGACGGGACGCCGTATAAAAGAAAGATAGTGACTTTTTCGGAGAAGACAACGGATCCGACGCAGTTTGGCACGATCTTCGCAAGAAGCAGGGGTATGGATGTCGGCGACGGCGTCAGGGCCAGTCACGTATATGAAGACAATATTTCCGAAATGAAGAGGGTCTATGATCCTTCACATCCCGATGCGGATGAGGAGGGTTATGTATGGTATCCGAATGTGGATATTGTTACGGAGATGACCAACATGATAGACGCCACAAGAGCATATGAGGCCAATGCTACGGCCTTTACATCCAGCAAGTCGATGGCGATGAAAGGACTCAATATCGGTCAGAGCTGATAAATGCCGAATGTGTCATAAGGCGTGCAGTCTCAGGCGGGCGCCTTGGACATGGAAGCGGCAATACGGATCGGATCATACGAGGGAGGTGTCGTTATGGATATTTCATCATTACTTAATGTTAATTCGGGAGCCGTGGCAAGAGCGGCATCTAAGGCTTCTACCAGGGTCGACGGCGATGATGCGAGCTTTGAGTCATTCTTCAGATCGGCGCTTGACAATTTAAATGAAACGAACAGTCTGCTTAACCGTTCCGAGGAGGAAGAGATGAAGTTCGCGCTCGGGCTTTCGGAGAATACGCATGATATGGCTATAGCTGCTGCCAAGGCATCGACGGCACTCAGCTATACCGTGGCTTTAAGGGATAAGTTTATGGAAGCCTACAAGGAGATCATGCAGATACAGATTTAAATGGAATTCGGGAGAGATAATGGGCTTCAGCATGACAATTAAAAGGGGGTTGATCGTATGCTGGACAGATTAAGGGAGATACCACAGAGGATACTCGAGTGGTGGAATAAGTTCACAACAAAACAGAAGACGATAATAATCAGCGTGTCAGCCGGTGTTATAGTAGCACTGGCTATTCTTGCCACTATACTTACAAGACCGCAGTATGAAACGCTGGTGACCTGTGAATCAACCAAACAGGCATCCGAGATCATTGCGCTTCTGGAAGGCGACAGTATTCCGTATCAGGTAACCGATGACGGACTGATAATATCGGTTCTCAAGGAAAATGTTGCATCTGCGACGCTGCTTCTTGGAGCAAACAGCATTCCCGCCGACAGCTACAGCCTGGATGCGGCACTGGGCGGAGGGTTCTCGGCAACGGAATCCGATAAACAGAAGATGTACAAGCTGTACCAGGAGGAGCATCTTGCTGATATCATGGAAGCACAGACGGCGGTAAAGAAGGCGTATGTGACATTGTCGATACCGCAGAATGACGGGACACTGCTTGCCAAGGAAGAGGAGGCCTATGCAAGTGTTGTACTTGAGCTTGAGGAGGAGCTCGGAGCCGGAGTGGCAGAGAATTTCGCAAAGAATATAGCCACTGCACTGGGTAATAAGACCACCAACAATATATCGATACTTGATTCGCAGGGCAAGCTCCTGTTTTCGGGAGCTGATGCTGCGGCAGACGGTACGGGTTCGATAAATACATCCAATCAGATAGCGTTAAAGGCCGAGGCGGAAAGACTGGTGAAGCAGGAAGTGACCAATCTCTTTCTCGCTACGGAGTTCCAGGACGTTAAGGTTGCCACCAATCTTATATTTGATTTTTCATCAACAAATGAGACCGAGCATACGTATACCCAGGCGGACGAAAACGGTACCAATGTTATAGCTCATGAGAATACATATGAAGCGGAAGGCACCGGAGGTGTTGCCGGGGTTCCGGGTACGGACACCAATCAGGAGGAAACCACCTACGTAATGGAGAATGGGGCGAATTCCAACTATTCGGTGGCCGAGGAATCGAGAGATTTCCTTCCGAGCGAGAAGATAACCGACAAAACGACGCCCGGAGGAGCCATTAAATATGATGATTCGTCAATAGCCGTCACTGCTTCGCATTACATAATCTATAAAGAGAAGGACCTGAGACAGCAGGGGGCACTTGACGGGATAACCTTTGATGAGTTCATTGCGGCCAACAGCGATATGACCAGAAGAGATGTTGACGATACCCTGATAACACACATTTCCCAGGCGACGGGAATACCCGCCGGAAATATTTCGATCATTGCTTATGATGTGCCGATATTTACTGCCGATGAGGGAGCTCAGATGACCGCTTCCGATATAGCGCAGATAGCACTCATAGTCATTATACTTGCGTTACTGGCTGTTGTTGTATTCTCCTCTCTCAGAAGAGAGAAGCCTGTCATAGAGCAGGAGGAGGAGCTGTCCGTTGAGGATCTTCTTCAGACCACACAGGAGCAGCAGCCCATGCTTGAGGATATTGAGCTTGATTCCAAGTCTGAGATCAGGATACTGGTTGAGAAGTTTGTAGATGACAATCCGGATGCGGCTGCAGCTCTTTTAAGGAACTGGCTTACCGGAGATTGGGGGTAATTCATGGCAGCTTCAGATGAGATGTCAGGAATAGAGAAGGGTGCCATACTTTTGATTTCACTGGGCCCGGAACGTTCCGCAGAGATTTTTAAATATCTTAAAGAGGAAGAGATTGAAGATCTTACCCTTGAAATCGCAAATACAAGAAGCGTAACACCGCAGGTCAAGGAACAGATCCTTGAGGAATTCTATCAGGTATGCCTTGCACAGCAGTATATTGCCGAGGGTGGTATCGGATATGCCAAGGAGCTGCTTGAAAAGGCTCTCGGTGAAGAGAAGGCTATGAGTGTTATCGGTAAGCTTACGGCCTCGCTTCAGGTTAAACCGTTTGAGTTCATAAGGAAGACCGAGGCTTCACAGCTGCTTAACTTTATACAGGATGAACATCCGCAGACTATTGCGCTTATCCTGTCTTATCTGAGTGCATCACAGGCAGCCATGATCGTTTCGGCTCTCCCGCCGGAGAGGCAGGCAGATGTGGCTAAGCGTATAGCATTAATGGACAGGACAAGCCCCGATGTTGTCAAGGAGGTTGAACGTATATTGGAGACCAAACTGTCATCGCTCGTCAATCAGGATTACACGGTTATCGGTGGTGTTGACTCTGTAGTTGATATTCTTAATACGGTAGACAGAAGTACAGAGAAGCATATCATGGAGACTCTCGAGATCGATGAGCCGGAACTTGCCGAGGAGATACGTAAGAAGATGTTCGTATTCGAGGATATCCTGCTGCTTGACGACCGTGCGATACAGCGTGTATTACGTGATGTTGATAACGGAGATCTCGCAATTGCTCTTAAGAGTGCCAATGAAGAGGTTCAGAATGCCATATTCAACAACCTTTCGAAGCGTCTTGCCGTAATGATCAGGGAAGATATGGAATTCATGGGTCCCGTACGTATGAAGGATGTTGAGGAAGCGCAGCAGAAGATCGTTAACGTAATAAGAAGACTTGAAGATTCGGCTGAGATAGTTATCTCGCGTGGCGGAGGTGATGAAATAGTTGTCTAATCTTTTTAAGTCCAATTATGTTGTAAATAAAGACGAGACAAGAGTGATAGATTCAAACGATCTCATTGCTTCAAGGCTCCAGCAGCTGAATGAAATGGCCGTTACGGTCCCGGAGTATGGTCAGGATGACGGTGATTATGACGGCTTTAAGGCCGGACTTAACGCCGAACAGCTTCAGATGCTGCTGTCGGATTCCGGTGATCCCGAGCAGGAAGGCTATGAAGGGGAGTTCAGTGAAGGCATACCCATGGAGGCGTATCAGGAGGACGGAGGTTATCCCCAGGCCGGAATATCCATGGAAGAGATACAGCAGGAAGCGGGCAGTATACTTGACGGAGCCAGGGAGGAAGCAGAGAATATCGTTGCCAGGGCCAACGAAGAGGCTGAGGAGATAAGGAATTCATTTAAGGAGCAGGGTTATTCGCAGGGATACGAGCAGGGCCATTCCGAGGGCTTAAAGGTCATAGAGGAAAGAGAAAAGGAGCTGCAGGAGTATAAGGAACAGCTGGATACGGAGTACGAGAAGAAGCTTGAAGAAATGGAACCGCTCCTGGTCGATACCATAACAGACATATTCGAGCATGTTTTTCATGTTTCACTGTCTTCAAACAGAGAGATCATGCTGAATCTGCTTCATGATACCGTAAGGAACATTGAGGGCGGAAAGAACTTCATCATCCATGTTTCAAAGAATGATTACGAATATATCAGTGAACGCCGTGACCAGCTCACCGAAGGGCTTGGAAGCACGGATACCATAGAGGTTGTTGAAGACCTCACATTAAGGCAGTCCGAGTGCTTTGTTGAATCCGAAGGCGGAATATATGACTGCGGAATCGGAACAGAGCTTGAACTGCTCAAAAAGGAGCTTATGCTTTTATCCTATCAGAAGAGTTAGAGCGACGAAAGGAGAAGGCTGAGTGAACATTCAAAAGTACCAGAAGATCAGAGATAAAGTATTTTATAAGAGGCTCGGCAAGGTGGTGAACGTTGTCGGCCTGACAATAGAATCGCTGGGGCCCGATGCAAGCCTTAATGATCTTTGCAAGATCGTGATCAGTGAGGATGAGGAGAAGTATGTACTTGCAGAGGTGGTTGGCTTCAGGGATAACAGAACACTTCTAATGCCCTGTGACAGTACGGAAGGAATAGGCTTCGGATGTATTGTCGAGAATCTGGGCTATCCTTTATCGGTCAGTGTGGGTGAGGAAATGCTGGGCCAGTGTCTTGACGGACTCGGCAGACCAACAGACGGATCGGTCATAAAAACAGCGATAACATATCCCGTTGAGGCACCGCCCCCGGATCCCATGGACAGAATAATAATTGATACGCCGCTTCCGCTGGGTGTCAAGGCGGTTGACGGTATAATGACTATCGGTAAAGGACAGCGTATAGGTATTTTTGCCGGCTCCGGTGTTGGAAAGAGCA
>JAEEGL010437226.1_pt1 | contig 13112 bp, 9 predicted proteins | sample 9134231 | NCBI WGS metagenome assembly JAEEGL01 (sample SAMN16246548, study PRJNA631951) | gut metagenome | biome: gut microbiome; feature: rumen; material: fiber-attached | host: Bos | place: Iran: Karaj | collected 2018-10 | reverse complement strand
TCGGCGACATCGAAAGCCAGCCGTTCATTGAGGCGGTGCGCCAGATCTCGCTGGAGGTCGGCCGCGAAAACAGCCTGTTCATCCACGTGACCCTCGTGCCGTACCTGCACGGCTCCGAGGAGCACAAGAGCAAGCCCACCCAGCACTCGGTCAAGGAGCTGCAGGGCATGGGCATCCATCCGAACCTGATTGTCTTGCGCTGCGACCGGCCGCTGGAAAAATCCATCTTCCAAAAGATCTCGCTGTTCTGCAATGTGAAGCCGGACTGCGTGATTGAGAATCTCACCGTGCCGTGTCTCTATGAAGCGCCGCTGATGCTGGAAAAAGCCAACTTCTCCGGCGTCGTCTGCCGCGAGCTCGGGCTTGACGCGCCGCCGCCCGCGCTCGCAAAGTGGACGGCCATGGTGGAGCGGATCAAAAAGGCCGACCGCAGCGTGACGATCGGCCTCGTGGGCAAATATGTGCAGCTGCACGACGCCTATCTTTCCGTGGCCGAAGCGCTGCGGCACGCGGGCTTTGCCCAGAACGCGCAGGTGGACATTCAGTGGATCGATTCTGAAACCATCACGCCGCAGAACGTCGCCGAAATGCTCGGCGGCCTGGACGGCATTCTGGTGCCCGGCGGCTTCGGCAGCCGCGGCATCGAGGGCATGATTCTCGCTGCACAATACGCAAGAGAACATCGACTCCCCTATTTCGGCATCTGCCTCGGCATGCAGATCGCGGTGATCGAGGCCGCCCGTCATCTGGCCGGCCTTGCGGACGCGAACTCCGGCGAGTTCGACGAGCTGTGCGAACACAAGGTGATCGATTTCATGCCGGGCCAGAGCGATTCCATCGATAAGGGCGGCACCTTGCGGCTTGGCGCTTATCCGTGCGAGATCGCACCCGACACCACGATGGCGCGCTGCTACAAAAAGGCCTCCATCAGCGAGCGCCACCGCCACCGCTACGAGTTCAACAACGACTACCGGGATATCCTGCAGCAGGCCGGGCTGACGCTTTCGGGTCTGTCGCCGGACGGCAGACTGGTGGAAACGGTCGAGCTGACCGGCCGGCCGTTTTTCGTCGGCGTGCAGTATCACCCCGAATTCAAAAGCCGCCCGAACAAACCGCACCCGCTGTTCTTCGGTTTCGTTGCGGCGGCGCTGGAAGGGAGAGCACAGGCATGAAGTTCACGAAAATGCACGGCATCGGCAACGACTATCTCTATGTCTGGGGCGACGTGCCGGAAAACATTGCAAACCTTTCCGTCAAGCTGTCGGAACGCCATTTCGGCGCGGGCTCGGACGGCATGATCTATATCGCGCCGTCAAAGATCGCCGATTTTTCCATGCGCATCTTCAACGCGGACGGGTCTGAAGCGAAGATGTGCGGAAACGGCATCCGTTGTGTGGGCAAATATGTATATGACAAGGGATACACCGACAAAACAACCCTGCAGATTGAAACGCAGTCCGGCATCAAAACGCTGCGGCTGCATCTGCGGCAGGGCAAGGTTGACCGCGTGACCGTCTCTATGGGCAAAGCCGAAACGGCGGCGGCGCAAACGCTGGCGCTTGCGGGCGAAGCGGTCGCCTATGTGCCCGTCTCGGTCGGGAACCCGCATGCGGTCCTCTTTTGCGCAGACGCAGAAGCCGCCCCCGTGGAAGTCCTCGGCCCGCAAATCGAACGTCATCCGGCTTTCCCGGACGGTGTCAACGTGGAATTCGTGCAGGTGCTGTCAAAGTGCGAGCTGCGCATGCGCGTCTGGGAACGCGGCAGCGGCGTCACCATGGCCTGCGGCACGGGCGCGTGCGCCAGCACGGCGGCGGCCGTCAGCCTGGGCTATTGCATGCCCGACACGCCGATCACGGTACGGCTCGACGGCGGCGCGCTGGAGATTACGGTCGCGCCGGACAACGCAGTCACCATGACCGGCCCGGCGGCATTTGTTTATGAAGGAGAGACCATCGGATGCTGAAACCGAACGCACATTACACGGAACTCAAGGATTCCTATCTGTTCTATCACATTGCGCAAAAAACAAAAGCCTATCTCGACGCGCATCCCGGCACGCATCTGCTTCGGCTGGGCATCGGGGACGTGTCACAGCCGCTATGCAAAGCCGCCATCGACGCGCTGCACCGGGCGGTAGACGACCAGGCGAGCGCCGCCACGTTTCACGGCTACATGCCGGAATGCGGTGCGCCGTTTCTGCGCGAAACAATCGCCGCGCACTATGCAAAACGCGGGATTGCGCTCGATCCGGAGGAGGTGTTTGTGTCCTCCGGCGCCAGCGACGAGCTGGGCGAAATTCTCGATCTGTTTGACCGCAGCAGCACGGTGCTGATTCCCGAGCCGGCCTACCCGGCCTATGTGGACGCCAACGTGATGGCCGGACACAAAATCGTACATCTCCCGACCGGCAGGGAAAAGGGCTTTTTGCCGCAGCCGGACGAAAGCGTCAAAGCGGACGTGATCTATCTCTGCTCGCCGAACAACCCGACCGGCGCCGTGCTCTCCAAAGCGCAGCTGCAGCAGTGGATCGACTTTGCCAACAACACCGGCGCGGTAATCCTCTTTGACGCGGCGTATGAAGCCTTTATTGAAGACGACGCTTTGCCGCACAGCATTTTTGCGCTGCCCGGTGCGCGCACCTGCGCGATCGAGATCTGCTCGCTTTCCAAAACGGCGGGCTTCACCGGCACACGGCTCGGCTATACGGTGATGCCGAAGACGCTGGAGCGCTGCGGCCAGAACCTCAACGCCATGTGGGTGCGCAACCGCACGACCAAAACCAACGGGATTTCCTACATCCTGCAGCGCGGCGGCGCGGCAGTTTTCACCGAAGAAGGCCAGACGCAGATCAAAGCGCAAATCGCCGTCTACAAAGCAAACGCAAAGCTGCTGACGGATGCGCTGGACGACCTCGGTATCTGGTACACCGGCGGCAAGAACGCGCCTTACATCTGGCTGCAGTGTCCGGGCGGTCTTTCAAGCTGGGACTTCTTTGATCTGCTGCTGCACGAGGCGCAGATCGTCGGCACGCCCGGCGCCGGCTTCGGCACCTGCGGCGAGGGCTATTTCCGCTTTTCCTGCTTCGGCAGTCCGGCGGATACGGCGGAAGCGGCAAAAAGACTGCAGGCGGTGTTGGGGGAAAAAGAAGCTTTTACACTTTAACCTGGTTGCAAGGTGTTCACCGTTGAACATTCGACTTGTGTTTCCCCTCTTGACATTTTTGCAAATCATGGTAGAATAGAATCAACCAAATAGAAGACACGGTTTGAAAAGTTGTGCGCTGAGTAAAGAGCGGCCTTTGCCGCTGAGGAGATCCGGTTCAAATCCGGAGCAACCGCCATTCCTGTGTTTGAACTTTCCATACGTCCTTTTTGGGGCGTTTTGGGCATTATGTTCATCAGCCAGGCACCTGCCGTCGTCTTTTGGGTTTCACATTTGGGCGTAAAGCGTGTTACCGAAAGCGGACTTCTGTCCGCGGCGGAACACGCTTTTTTGCTGTTATTTTTCCCCAAAGGAGACGTAAACCATGAAACGCTTTGTATCCATTCTGCTCGTCTGCCTGCTGCTCTGCACGGCGATGCCCCTGTCCGTGTTTGCCGCCGACGATCCGATGAAGGTCGTCCTCTCACTGGAAGGCTTCACCCTCGGCGAAGGCTACTTCGTGGAACCGACGGAATACACGGTTTCGCAGATCAACGACCTTGTCAAAAAGGACGGCTACGGCCCGTTCACCGAAGACACGCTGACCGCCGGCATGGCCACGCTCGCCATGTTTAACGACAAGGGCCTGACCGTCACGCTCAGCTACGGCGGCACCTGGGAAAGCGGCGGCTTTATCGACAAAGTCGCCAATATCGACAGCGGCAACGTCAACTTCCCCGCCGTGGTCACGGCAAACGGCGGCCCTTCCAACGACAACTACAAAAAGAATACCGACAAGGATCTCGGCTCCGCCGACTATGAGGCCTGGTCCGGCTGGATGAGCGCTGTCAACGATGAATTCCCCTCGGTGTCTCTGTGCGACGTGGTGCTGAAAACCGCCTCGCTGACCAACCGCTACGGCAACACCTACGTCATCCGCTGGCAGTTTGCGCTTTCCCGTCCCAGTCAGGGCGATGACCCGGGCTATGACATGAGCCGCGGTCTCGGCTATCCCGGCTGGGACGGTAGCGATCCCTATTTCCAGCACGCCAACAAGGACAAGGCCATGATCGCCTATGCCGAAAGCAGCAACGCGAGCGCAAAGACTGCTGCAAAGCCGGTGCTCGAAAAGCTGGACGCCACCCAAAGCGAAGTGGACGGCACGATCGACGCGCTGAACAAGTCCGAAGAAAAGGCCCCCACCTTCTGGGAGCGCATCGTTGCGTTCTTCAACCGCATCGTCGACTTCTTCAAAAATCTGTTTAAACGCTGATGAAACGAGCTTTTCTTCCGCTGCTGCTGACGGTTTGTTTGCTTTTGCTGCTGCCGTCGGCAGCCTTTGCCGCTTCTGAGGGCCCCGACGAGCCGTTCACCGTGCTGCACGAAGCGCTGGCGCAGTTGGCGCAAAAGAACACTTCGCCCCAGACGGGATCCATCGGCGGCGACTGGACGGTGTTCACGCTGGTGCGCGCCGGCCTCTGGCAGGCGGGCGACTCGCAAATCACCGCCTATTATGACCGGCTGGTGCAGTCGGTGGACGAAGCGGCTTCCAAAACGACCCGCAAAGACGGCGCGCTGCACGATCTGAAGTCAACCGACAACGCCCGCACGATCCTGGCTCTTTCCGCGCTGGGCAAAGACCCGCGCCATGTGGGGGCCTGGGATCTTTTGCGCCCCTATGAGGATTTTGACTGGATCAAGAAGCAAAGCTACAATGCCGTCGCCTATGCCCTGCTCGCGCTGGACAGCGGCGGCTATGAGACCGCCGACCCCACCGTCCGCACGCAATGCGTGGACTTCCTTTTGCAATCGCAGTTTGAAGACGGCGGCTGGTCCATCTGGGGCACGCGCAGCGACGTGGACATTACGGCCATCGTCCTGCAGAGCCTTGCCCCCTATCGGGACGACCCGGCGGTCGCCGCCGCGGGCGAACGCGGGTTTGCGCTCCTTTCTTCCGCGCAGAACGAAACCGGCGGGTTTTCCACCATCGGCACCGAAAACACGGAAAGCGCGGCGCAGGTGGTGCTCGCCTGCTGCGCCTGGGGATTCGACCCTGCCGCGGATACACGGCTGCAGAAAAACGGCGTGACACCGATTGACTGCCTGCTGCGCGCCTACCGGCCTTCGGAACGCGGCTTCGTACACACAACGGACAGCACCCGGGTCAACGTTCAGGCCACCGAACAAGCCTGCTATGCCCTGCTGGCCTATGAACGGCTGCAAAAGGGGCTGCCGTTCCTGTTCGACTGCACTGATGTGCAGCCGCAGTCTGAAGACCCGCAGCCAACCGAACCGGTCGCCGATATCACTGCCGAACCGACAACGGAGCCGACAACGGAACCGATCCCGACCACGGCAAGGAAGCCGGCAACGCAGCCGACCGCAAAGCCCGCGCCGGCAACGACAGGCGCACCGGCCGCCGAACCGCCGTCCGTGCCGACCGACACATCGACAACCGTGCCCGCAACGACAGCGCCCGCAACGGCAGCGGCCCCGCGCCGCACGTTGACGCCTCATACCGGCGAAACGTCGCCGGCCTTGCCCGCGGCGCTCTGTCTGCTGCTTGGCTGTGCCGCGCTGGCGCTGCTGCGCAAAAGGGGGATTGCCCATGCGCCGTAAGCTCTCTTTGCTGCTCTGTGCAGCGCTTTGTCTGCTGCTTTGCGCCTGCGGCGCCGCGCAGAAAGCCCCGACGACGGCGCCCGCCGATGTCCCCGGTGTGTCATCGACCGCCGTACCGACAACGGCCGCGCCGACCACCGCCGTCTCAACCACTGCCGCGCCGCCGACCACACAGCCGCCCGAACCTGTAGCCCCCACCGCACCCGCCGCAACGGCCACAACGGCCACCCCGACAACCGCGCCGACAACAACCGCCGCCAAAACAGCGGCAGCCGCAACCACAACGCGGTTGCCGCAAACGACCAAGGCCGCAGCCGCCCGCGCCGCCGCAACCGCAGCTAAGGCGACCACACAGGCGACCACAACAGCCGCGCCGACCACCGCCGGACCGACGACTGCGCCGGCCACGGAACCGCCGCAGTCGCTTTTGTGCACGATTTCGGTTGACTGCAAAACGCTGCTGAACCATTTTGACGTACTGGACGAAGCCAAACAGGCACTCGTCCCGTCAAACGGCGTGCTGCTCTCTGCGCGAACCGTTTCATTCAAAGAAGGCGAAACCGTGTTCGACGTGCTCAAGCGAATCTGCCGCGCCAACGGGATTCAGATGGAGTTTTCCATGACGCCCGTTTACGGCAGCGCCTATATTGAAGGCATCGGCAACCTGTATGAGTTCGACGGCGGGCCGCTTTCCGGTTGGATGTACAGCGTCAACGGCACATTCCCCAACGTGGGCTGCAGCAGCTACGACCTGCAGAACGGCGACGTGATTGTCTGGCGCTACACCTGCGACCTCGGTCACGACATCGGCGGGCGCAACGAGTATCAATAAAACAATCGAAAGGAGCATCCTGATGGAACGGACAACGGTCATGGATCGCATGCATCCGGGCGTCAGCCTGCTCTTTTTTGTGTGCGCCGTGGGCGGCACGCTGTTGCTGGAGCATCCGTTGTTCCGTGCGTGCGCGCTTTGCGGCGCCCTTTGCTGCCATGCGGTGCTTTGCCCCGGTGCAGGGCGGTTCCTTTGGCGCACAGCGACACCGGTGTGTGCGCTTGCCGCAGGTTTGAACCCGTTGTTCAACCACCGCGGGATTCATATTCTGTTTTACTTTCCCTGGGGAAACCCCTGCACCGCCGAAAGCCTGCTGTTCGGCCTGTATTCCGCAGGCCTTCTGCTGTGCATACTGGTGTGGTTTCGCTGCTACACGACCGTCATGACCAGCGAAAAGAGCCTGTTTCTGTTTTCGCGCTTTGCGCCGTCTCTGACGCTGCTGCTGCGGCTTTCGCTGCGTTTTTTGCCCGCGTTCCGTCTTTCGCTGAATCGCACCCGGGACGCCCAAACCGCCCTGCTCGGCCCGCCTTCAACAAAAAAAGAGGCGCTGCACCGCGCGTTTTCGGCGGTACAGATTCATCTCAAGGATGCGCTGCAGGACGCTGTCAGCATCGCTGACGCAATGAAGAGCCGCGGCTACGGGCTGCCGGGGCGAACCTGCTTTGCCGCCTTTCGGTTTCATAACCGCGACAAGGCCGCTCTGACTGCGCTGCTTGTCTGCGCGCTGCCCCCGCTCGGCGCCTGCGGAGCCGGACTGACACGTTTTTCGTTCTTTCCGTTGCCGAACGGCGCTCCTCTGTCGCCGCTGACGGTCTTCTGCGCGCTGGCTTTCTTTGCTCTTTGTCTGTTTCCCGTATTTCTGCATGGACGGGAGGTGTCCCGATGGAATTATTGCAAATCGACCGCTTGACATTTTGCTACCCCGGCGCAGCTGCAGCGGCGCTGCAAGCCGTATCCCTGACCTTGCGTCACGGCGAATTCGCCGTGCTCTGTGGTCCCTCCGGCAGCGGAAAAAGCACCCTGCTGCGCTGTCTGAAACCGTCGCTGCAGCCGCACGGTGAAAAAAGCGGCGCTTTGCTTTGGCAGGGCAAGCCGCTGGACGCTCTTCCGCTGCGCGAGGCAGCCGCTCAGATCGGCTTTGTGTCGCAGGATCCGCAAACGCAGCTAACGTCGAACAAAGTGTTGCATGAACTGGCGTTCGGCGCCGAAAGTCTGGGACTGCCACAGGACGAAATCGCCCGCCGCGTTGCGGAAACCGCCACATATTTCGGCATCGGTGACTGGCTGCACCGCGATGTCAATACGCTTTCCGGCGGCCAGCAGCAACTGCTGGTTCTTGCCGCGGTGATGCTGCTTCGGCCCCGGTTGCTGCTGCTCGACGAGCCGACTGCCCAGCTTGATCCGCACATGGCCGGAACGTTTTTGCAATGGCTGCAGGCGATCCGCCGTGATTTCGGCACCACGATTCTGTTGTGTGAACAGCGGCTGGAACCAGTGCTGCCGTTGGTCGACCGCGTCTTTGTGCTGAAAGACGGCATACTTTGCGCCGCGGGCACACCGCAGGAAACCGCCCGGTCTCTCAGCGAACACAACGATCCCTTCTTTTTTGCCATGCCGGCCGCCGCACGCATCGGACGTGCCCTTTGCAGCACGGATACTCTCCCCTGCACCGTCGGGGAGGGACGCGCGCTGCTCGCGTCCTATCTGGAAGATCACCGGGCAGAACCGTTCTCCGTGCCGGCGCCGCATTCGGACCGCGATCCGGCGTTTGCCCTGTCGGAGATTTCGTTCCGTTATGAAAAAAACGCACCGGACACTTTGCGTGATCTGTCGCTGACGGCGTACCGGGGCGAGTTGCTTTGTCTGCTCGGCGCCAACGGCTGCGGCAAGACGACGTTGCTGCGCACTGTCGCCGGTCTGGTGCAGCCGCAGCACGGCTCAATGACAGTGAACGGGAAGATCGCTTTGCTTCCCCAGCAGCTGCAGGACCTGTTCTGGCACGAAACCGTGCGGCAGGAGCTGCAAAGCATCAGCACGGATCCGCAGGCTGTCGACAGTCAGCTTCGGCAATTCCGGCTTGCAGGACTCGAAACACGGCACCCGTTGGATCTTTCGGGCGGCGAGCAGCAAAAGCTGGCGCTGGCAAAGCTTCTGCTGACAAAACCGGACATCCTGCTGTTGGACGAACCAACCAGGGGCCTCGATGCGCCGCAAAAGCGTGCGCTGGCCGCCGCATTGCACCGCTGCTGCAAAAGCGGAGTATGCGTCGTCATTGTCAGCCACGATGTGGAGTTCTGCGCCGCCGCAGCCGACCGTTGCGCGCTGCTGTTCGACGGCACTGTCCTTTCCCCGCAGCCGCCCGCCATATTCTTTACACAAAACGGCCTTTATACCACTGCAGCAGCACGCATCGCCCGGGACTTGCTGCCCGGCTGCGTCACTGTTGACGAGATCCTGTGCGCCTGCGGCAAAGTACCGGAAACGCCGCCGGAACTCCCGGTTGTACTGTCGGTCGAATCTCCGACAAAGCCGGAACTCCCGTTGCCGAAAAAGCAGCCCTTGTGGCGCAGGCTCGGCGCAGGCGTCAGCCTGCTCGGCGCTTTTGTCAGCTTCCTTTTTGCTGCAAAAGAGATTGGCTTTTCCGCCATGTCCGACTTTGTCCGGATTGGAGCTCTCTCCGGCAGACAGTGGGCCATCTGCGGCGCGTTTGCCTGCTCCTTGTTGCTGCTTTTGGTGTTTTTATACAAGCCGGTATTCGCCGAAACCGTGCCGCTGCCGCGGGCGCCGCGCGGGCAGACTGTTTTTGCCGCCGTCTGGCTGCTGATAGTTCTGCCGGCACTGCTGCTTTTAGGACTGCACATCTTCGGCCAAAGACAATACTACCTTTTGTCGCTGCTGCTGCTTTTGCTGGGACTGCTGCCCTTTTTTATGCGCTTTGAGCGCCGACGGCCTTCCGCCCGAGGGATTGCCGTGCTGGCAGCCCTGTGCGCACTGGCTGTGGCGGGCCGTGCTGCGTTCTTCATGCTGCCGCAGTTCAAACCGGTGCTCGCTGTTGTGATCCTCGCCGGGGCGGCGCTGGGCGCAGAAAGCGGCTTTCTGGTCGGTGCAGTGACCATGCTTCTGTCGAACCTGCTGTTCTCGCAGGGGCCGTGGACGCCGTTCCAGATGTTTGCCATGGGCGCTGTCGGCGCGCTGGCAGGCGTACTGGTACGCTTCAGGGTGCTGCGGCCGCGGCGCGGATCGCTCTGCATATTCGGCGCCCTCAGCGCCGTGGTGATCTACGGCGGTATCATGAACCCCGCGACAGCATTGCTTTGGGGCGGCGAAGCGCTCAGCCCCGAGATCCTTTTCAGCTACTACGCGGCCGGGCTTCCGATGGATCTGATTCACGCCGCCGCAACGGCAATCTTCCTGTGGGCACTTGCACCGACAATCCTTGACCAATTAGCAAGGCTGCAGATGAAACACGGCGCCTTGTAATCAACCGTCAGCGCATGGAGCATCTCGTACAGACGGTATTCATCGTTCCGGTTTTTCCGTAAGCAAAACGAAAACGCGAATAATAAAAGAGCGAGTGTTCACTTTTGATCACTCGCTTTTTTCGCAAGGCTTCCCTTCCAATCCATCCTCAGCGGTCTCTTTCGTCAGTCCTCAAAGGCTTCGCGGTTGATCCAGAGGCCCAGCGCCGGGTTGGGAATGAAATAGATCTCTTCGCCGTCGACCGTGTTGTAACCGTACCGCAGCTTTTCCGGATCGTATTTTTTTGTCAGCTCGTCATAGTCCGCCGCCCGGAAACCGACGGAGGCGATCTCGTCCTTCGTAATTTCCTTTACGGCATAGGTGATTGTGAACCGTCCGTCCGACGACCCGTGAATCAGGTGCGCCGCCGCGCCCATATTCTCGCGCAGATCGGTGTTTTCCGGCTTTTTGAACGCCTCCAGCGTGTGCAGGCGGCCCCGGTAGCCATATTTGCGGATCAGGGCGTCCACGCGGTCGTCCTCGCCGAAGCGCTCGACGCCGGGGGCCAGAATGAGGAGCTCCCCGCCGTCCGCCATCGCCATGCGCGTGCGGTAGACAGCCTTGTTGCCGAGCCAGGTGCTCTTGAATTCAGCGGGATCCAGATAGACCACGCACTTTTTGAGGCCGTGCTCCACAAAGTCGATGTTCTTTTGCTGCGCCAGCTTCACCGCCTGCGTCAGGCAGTCGCGGCCTTCACCGAGAAACAGACCGTGCGTGCGGATGACGCCGCCGGGCGCCGTTGTGACCGTCAGGACAAACAGGATCGGGCGATCCTTCAAAAAGTGCTCCATCCCGTAATCGAACATCCGGCGGACGGGCGTGTAATCCTTGCCCATCATGCGCTCCATCCCGTAGACCGCGCCGACCATGTGCGATTTGTTGATCATCTCGCTGCCGCCCACGCCGACGAAGAAATTCTTGGCGTGGTTCGCCATGCCGATGACCTCATGCGGCACAACCTGACCCGGCGAAATAATAAGGTCATAGCTTTCGTCCATGACCCGCCGGTTGACCTCGGCCGCGACCGGTTCTGTCCAAAGACCTTCCGTGATCTCGGAGATGAAGTCCGCCGGGATCTCGCCCAGCTTCACCACGTCGGTGCGCCAGTTGTGGACAAGCATCCGGTCAAAGGGAATGTCGCCGAACATAGCGTCCCATTGCGCCTTTGTCACCGGGACATGGGTGCCCAGCGCCGGCAAAATATCGACCCGGACGCCCCTTTCCGTCAAGGTGTGATAGTATACATTTGTGATGTAACCCGCGTTGGAATGAAAGCGGGTGAAGTCCGGGGGCAGGATCAAAACCTTTTTTAAAGAGCGGCCCTCCAGAGAGGCAAGCAGGGCTTCTCTGATTTCCTCCGGCGTCAAACCGGTTTCTGCTTCGGCAATTCGATAGATATCCTTCATGGTTCCATCTCCCAAAGAAAATGATGCATCGCGTGCGCAACGCCGCTGCTGTTGCAGTCGTCCGTCACATAATCCGCCGCCGTTTTCACGTCTTCCCCGGCGTTTCCCATGGCGACGCCGATGCCCGCAGCCTGCAGCATGGTGATATCGTTGCGGTCGTCGCCGAACGCCATGGTTTCGGCAATCGGGATGCCGAGATGCGCCGCCAGCTTTTGCAGCGCGTTGCCCTTGGTTGCCTCCCGGCTGTTGATTTCGATGTTGTTGACGATCGAGGTCGTCACAACCAGATCGGGGAACGCTTCGGGCAGCTTTTGCAGCGCTTCGGCGCGCAGCGCCATATCCCGGAAAAAGACCTGGATCTTCTGCACGTCGGACGCCCGCGCCTTCAGGCAGGCTTTGAGCTCCGGCACGGGCGTGCGCAGGCTGCGGATCATTTCCAGACTGTGGACATTCGCGGCGTACTGATCGGCCTGATCGTAAAGCTTTTGCGTCATCCAGCCCCAGCCGTCCTGATAGCAGTCATAGATTACCGGCAGTGCGTCCAGCTGTTCCATCACGGCCACCGCCTGCTGCCAGGGAATCCCGGAGCCGCAGACGGTTTTTTGTCCGACAACGTCATATACATCGGCGCCGTTGATCGAGATCACATAGCGCACATAGGGCAGATTCCGAATCGTCTGCGGCATGCCGCGATAGAACCGTCCGGTGGCGGGAACAATCTCTATTCCCGCTTTTGCCGCCCGGGCAAGCGCCGCTTCGTTCTCTGTTGAAAGCTGCTTGTCGGAATCAAGCAGCGTGCCGTCCAGATCGAACGCAATCAGCCGGACGTTACGCATTGTAGGTGGTCGCCGCCGTGCTGCCGCCGTGGCCCGTCCAGTTGGTGTGGAAAAACTCCCCTCTGGGCGCGTCGAGTCTTTCGTAGGTGTGAGCGCCGAAATAATCGCGCTGGGCCTGCAGCAGGTTCGCCGGCAGACGTGCGGTGGTGTAGCCGTCAAAATAGCTGAGGGCGGAGGTCATGGCCGGCGCCGGAACGCCGTACTGCACCGCGGCGGCCGCAACCTTGCGCCAGGCCGGAACCAGCTTTTCGATGGTTTCTTTGAAATAGGGATCGAGAATCAGGTTTTTGAGCGCCGGGTCGGCCTCATAGGCTTCCTTGATCTTGCCGAGGAAGACCGAACGGATGATGCAGCCGCCGCGCCACATCAGCGCAATGCCGCCGTAATTGAGATTCCAGCCGTAATGCGCGGCCGCCGTGCGCATCAGGGTATAGCCCTGCGCATAGGAAATGATCTTGGAAGCAAACAGCGCCTGACGGATGGCTTCAACCATCTCCGCCTTGTCGCCCCGGAATGCGGGAATCTTCCGGTCAAAGACCTTCGCAGCGTTTACGCGTTCGTCCTTCATGGCGGACAGGCATCTTGCAAAGACCGCCTCGCCGATCAGCGTCAGAGGCACGCCCTCGTCGAGCGCGGCGATGCCGGTCCATTTGCCGGTGCCCTTCTCCCCGGCGGTATCCAGAATTTTTTCCGCCAGCGGAGCGCCGTCCGTATCCTTATACGCTAAAATATCGCGCGTGATCTCTATCAGATAACTGT
>JAEEGL016816935.1_pt1 | contig 13113 bp, 11 predicted proteins | sample 9134231 | NCBI WGS metagenome assembly JAEEGL01 (sample SAMN16246548, study PRJNA631951) | gut metagenome | biome: gut microbiome; feature: rumen; material: fiber-attached | host: Bos | place: Iran: Karaj | collected 2018-10 | reverse complement strand
TCTCTCGTCCCTGTCCACTTGCAAGCTGTCTCGAACTTGTGCAATCAGCTTCTGCGAAGTGGCACGAGCATTGGAGCAAATAACGCAGAGGCCTGTAATGCCGTAAGTCGCCAAGACTTTCGTAGTAAAAGTTACATAGCATTAAAAGAAGCAAGGGAGTCATTATACTGGATAGACCTTCTCCATCGAAATGGCTATCTTGATGATATTCAATATAACAGCATCTACACAGACTGTGAGGAACTAGTGAAGATACTGGTTGCAAGGTGCAAGAAGTTGGACACAGAACTTAACACCGCAAAATAACTCAGCCCTCAGACCTCCGCCTTCAGCCTTCGTTCATCGCTGCAAGAAACTGGACGCAGAATTGATGGCAAAATGAACTCAGACTTCATACCTCAGCCTTCGTTTATGCGCAACTGAAAGAGAGTAAATGAACTCCGCCTTCAGCCTTCAGACATCAGACTTCTTTCCGCCCTCAGACCTCCGCCTTCAGCCTTCGTTCATCGCTGCAAGAAGTTGGACGCAGAATTGATGGCAAAATGAACTCAGACTTCAGCCTTCAGACATCAGACTTCTTTCCGCCTTCAGCCTTCAGACATCAGACTTCTTTCCGCCTTCAGACCTCCGCCTTCAGCCTTCGTTCATCGCTGCAAAAAGTTGGACCAAGAACTGAAAGAGAGTAAATGAACTCAGACTTCAGCCTTCAGACATCAGACTTCTTTCCGCCTTTCGTCCTTCCCCCTTAGCCTAAGCCACAAGGCTTTATCCCTTTGCCTTTAGCCTTTTAACTTTCGTCTTCAAACTTCATTTTTCATGAATAATAATATTATTACAGTAACCTCCCCGTTACTGCCCGATCTTGATGCCTTCAACGAACTGTTGAAGGACATCTGGCAACGTAAGTGGATCACCAACAATGGACATTACCATCAGGAACTGGAAAAGGCACTGGCAGAGTACCTGAAGGTTCCTTATGTGAGTTTGTTCACCAATGGTACACTGCCACTGATTACAGCCCTGCAGGCACTCAGAATCACTGGTGAGGTCATCACCACACCTTATAGCTTCGTGGCCACCACCCACTCCCTGTGGTGGAATGGCATCAAACCCGTCTTTGTGGATATTGACCCGAAAACCTGTTGCATCGACCCGAATAAGATTGAGGCTGCCATCACACCGAAGACCACAGCCATCATGCCCGTGCATGTCTATGGCAAACCCTGTGACATGCAAGCCATACAGGACATAGCCGACAAGTATGGACTGAAAGTCATCTATGATGCCGCCCATGCCTTCGGCGTAGAGGTGGGAGGCAAGAGTGTGCTCAATGCAGGTGATTTGAGCACCTTAAGTTTCCATGCCACCAAGGTCTATAACACCATCGAAGGTGGCGCCATGATTATGCACGATGCGAAGACCAAGCAACGCATCGATTACCTGAAGAACTTTGGATTTGCAGGAGAAACGGAAGTCGTTGCTCCTGGTATTAACTCCAAGATGGATGAGATGCGCAGTGCATATGGTCTGCTCAATTTGAAACAGGTGGATGCAGCTATCGAGGCACGCCATCAAGTAGCAATCAAGTATCGTGAGGCATTGAGAAATGTGGAGGGCATAGACTTCTGGGATGACCAGCCCGGTGTGAAACATAACTATAGTTATTTCCCCATCTTCGTCAATGCAGCCAAATACGGCATGACCCGTGATGAACTCTACTTCAAGATGAAGGAACAAGGAGTATTGGGCAGAAGGTATTTCTATCCACTTATCAGTGACTTCACCACTTACAGAGGATTGCCAAGTGCAACCAAGGAGAATTTACCTGTTGCCACAAAGATTGCTGATGAGGTGATATGTCTGCCCATGCACCATGGTTTGAGCGAGGAAGATATAGAAAGAATCCTTAATTGTATTCTTAAGTGATGAAACAGAAGAAATTGATGCTTCTTGGAGGCATAAGATACTTGTTGCCAGTGATTAAGGCGGCTCATGAACAGGGTTACTATGTCATCACTGCAGACTATTTGCCTGACAACATTGCCCACCAATACAGTGATGAATATGTGAATGTCAGCATTATAGATAAGGAAGCAGTATTGAAAGTGGCACAGGAAAAAGAGATTGACGGCATCATGTCCTTTGGCGTGGATCCTGGAGTGGTTGCCGCTTCTTATGTCCAAAATAAGATGGGGCTTCCGTCCTTTGGACCCTTTGAGTCAGTTGAAATATTGCAGAACAAAGATAAATTTCGTGCTTTCTTAGCCAAGAATGGCTTCAATGTACCGCAGGCTAAAGGTTTTGATAGCATCGAGGCAGCTATGGGAGAAATTTATTGGTATCCATGGCCTGTCATTGTCAAACCAACAGACTCTGCGGGCAGTAAGGGAGTGACAAGAGTCGATAAGCCAGAAGACTTGAAACCAGCTCTTGAATATGCAATGCAGCATTCTATTTCCGGTCATATCATTGTAGAAGAGTTCATTGAGAAAGAAGGATGTTCCTCTGACACTGATAGTATGTCCGTGGATGGAAAACTTGTTTTCACCAGTTTTTGTGCCCAGCGATTTGATGCTGATGCCACCAATCCATACACTCCTGCAGCCTACTCATGGCCATCCACTTTCACCAAGGAACAAGAAACATATCTGACCTCTGAGATACAACGGCTTATCTCACTTTTGGGATTAAATACTGTAGTCTATAATATTGAGGTGCGTGTTGGTACCAATGGTAAACCTTATATTATGGAACTAACACCACGTGGTGGAGGCAATCGATTATGTGAAATGCTTCGGTATGCCACAGGAGTGGATATGATAACCGCCATCACTCGTGCTATCGTTGGTGATTCATTATTGGAGCCTATAGAACAAAGACCTTACAATGGTCATTGGGCGGAAATCATCCTGCATGCAGATAAAGAAGGGGTCTTTGACCATTTGGAGATAGATAAGACCCTTCCTGCTGAAATCATAGAAAAAGATTTGTGGGTGAAGAAAGGTGATAAGGTGGAATGTTTTGAAGGAGCCAACAATGCCATTGGTACTTTAGTGCTGAAGTTCTCTGATGCAAATGATTTGGAACATGCCATCACCCATCAGCGCGAGTGGCTTAAAGTTGTAGTTGCATAAGAAAGATGAAATCATGCTCGGAACTCCTCTAGTCAGCATCTTAGTGCCCATCTATAATGTTGAGGACTATATTGAACGCTGTGCAAGAAGTGTTTTCGAACAGACCTATCAAAATCTTGAATATGTGTTCGTGGATGATGGGACACCAGATGCCAGTATTGATATTCTAAAGAAGGTGATTGAAGATTATCCCAATCGCAAGGACTGTATTAGGATTATCCGACATGAGCAAAACAAGGGATTAGCTGCCGCAAGGAATACGGCGATTGCGTCCTGTCATGGTGATTATATTTTACATGTGGATTCTGATGACTGGTTAGAGTATGATGCAGTAGAACTTTTAGCCCAATGTCAACAAGAAACAGATGCCGACATTGTTTATACCAACGGATATTATTGTCACAAACAAGAATCATACAAGGTCAATTGTCGTGCTTGGTTCACGGATAAGGAAATGCTTTTGAAGTCCTTTCTCCAAGACAAGGCAACGATTAGCATCTGGAGTAAATTGATAAAAAAGAGCTTATATACAGATAATAATATCAAATGTGATGAACGTGGCTGCTATTATGAAGACTTCCAAGTTCTATCGCGTCTAATATATTATTCCCAAAAAATCGTTTGTTTGGACGCTTTCATCTATCATTATGACCGCTCAAATCCAAGTTCCATTGTAATGAATATTCCACATAGCATTGATATTCAGAGGCAAGGCTTGTTGTCTATACAGGTGGTAAGAGATTTCTTTCAAGATAAAGAACAGCATTATTTTGATTTGGTTAATCTTTTTTATTTGAAGTATCTCCACAGGATGTTAAACACCAACTGTCGTTACAAAAACAGAAAAGGATATGGTGAATTTTTGAATCTTTTATCCCAGTCAGAACGGAGAGATTGGCAATTAATCGGTTGGGACAAACCATGGAACAGGATGATTGACAGTAATTATTACATAAAATTGTTTCTTCTACCCTTCTGGCAGACTAAACAGAAAGCAGTTTCTTTATTTAAAAGGTTCCTTTAGAATGAAAAAGGAAATAGGTAGCATATTCCCGTTGTCAGATTTGGTTTTAAGCCAAGCCGAAGCTGCACAAGCACAATTCCCTTCAGACAGGATATATTATTCCCTTTGTCGTGAAGCATTGTGTGATATCGCTAAGGCATTGAATGGAACAACGAAAAAAGTTCTGATACCTGCTTATACTTGTCAGACAGTAATAACTCCTTTTGAAGAATGTGGTTGGCAATGTGTATATTTCCCAATAAAAAGAGATTTGAGAATTGACACTCATGGCTTGGTGAGATTGGTGGAGGATGCAAATCCCTCGTTAGTTGTTGTTCATCCTTATTTTGGAATGGATTTGAATGATGAGGAAGTGGCAACGCTGGTTTCGGTTAAAGAAAGGGGAATAGATATTGTATTGGATTTAACTCAGTGTCTTTTCTCCACGAAGCGGTATTCATTTGTCACCTTTATTGTAGCAAGTTACAGGAAATGGATGCCTATTCCCGATGGTGGATATTTGATTAATATTTCCAACAGAGAAAGTATTAGGCAACCAGAAAATGAGAACACGGAGTTCACGGAAAGAGAGAAAGCGGCTATGTATTTGCGTGGTCAGTATTTTGGTAATGGGGAACGACGCACTAAGGACATATCTATACGATTAAGCAAAGCCGCTGACCATATAGCGGAGAGCAATATCAAGCCTCATAAGATGTCACAGATTGCTTATAATCTATTGCAGATAGAAGGCAAAGAACATAATCAGCAACGTCGATTCGATAATTATAGCTATTTGTTCCACAATCTGTATGAAAGCAGCAAGGTGGCAAAAGTGTGTCATGACCTCAAAGAGGTGACGACATTTCCTTTATATTTCACCATCTATGTTGAAAATCGTAGAGAATTGCAGCGTTTGTTAGCTCAGGACGCCGTCTATGCCCCTGTTATTTGGCCAGTAGAGGATGATTGTGTTCTTATCAATGACGAAGTGAAGTATATATATGAGCATATCCTGGCCATTCCGTGCGATCAGCGTTATGACGAGAATGACATGCAACGAGTTGTGGACATTTTAAATCGTTTTTAGTAATGAAAGAAAGAATAGCTGTATTAGGAGCTAATGAGCCACTAATTCCATTCTATCGCCAAGCTAAAGCACTTGGTTATGGGATTATAGGCATAGCTACAGAAAATGGTGCTGTGTGCAAGAGCTATTGTGATAAGTTTTATCCTGTTTCATTTGCAGACAAAGATAAGGTTGTTGAAGTATGTCAAAATGAAAAAGTTGATGGTATCCTATCCTTTTCTTTAGAATCGGCATTGCCATGTGTTGCATATGTTGCTAAGAAGCTAGGATTGGTAAGTAATTCAGAAGAGAGCATCAAGCTTACTCAAAGTAAATTTGCCCAACGTCAGGCATTGGAGAAAGCAGGAATACCTGTACCTAAGTACTATCTCATTGAAAGCGAAGCAGACTTAGAAAGAGTTCAATGCCGTTTCCCCGTGATTGTAAAACCAGTGGACAGTGGTGGTAGTCAAGGTATTTGTAAAGTTGAATCACCTGACAATCTGTCTGAGTCATATAAATATGCTATTGAATACTCCCGAACAGCAAAAGCTATAGTCGAAGAATTTGTGGATGGTCGGGAGTTTAGCGTTGAATATATCAGTCATCAAGGTAAACATTATTTCCTTCAGATTACGGACAAGGTGACAAGTGGTGCACCTCGCTTTGTTGAAATGCAACATCATCAACCGGCCGATATTCCAGAATCTGTTTGGAATAGGATTAAAGAGATGGTAGAAAGTGCATTGACTGCACTCAAAATAGAGAATTCCGCAAGTCATACCGAAATCAAGTGGAATAGCCACGACGAGCTATATATCATAGAGACAGGTGCCCGTATGGGAGGTGATTATATATCATCAGACCTTGTGCGCCTTTCTACAGGTTATGACTTTGTGGAAGGAGCAATTAAATTGGCTGTGGGTAAATTTGAAGTCCCATTATTCCCAAAACCTATGCATAGTGGAGTCTATTTCTATAGCAAGTTGGCACCAGAAGTTGGTGATATAATTAAACATCATGAGAAATGGTCTGAAATAGTGGGGTGGGAGTATTCAGAGCAGCCACTGATGGAAGTAAAAAGCAATGCGGACAGAAGAGGTTACCTGCTCTATCAATCAAAAAGTGCCCGTATGAATTTTTAGAAAATATAAATTAAAAGAAAAACAATGGAATCATTAAAAGGAAAGAAATTACTGATTCTCGGGGGATCGGCTTATATGACAGAGTCGGTTCTTAAAGCTAAAAGCATGGGCATCTATACGATTGTAACCGATTGGCATGAGATTGACCGTTCACCAGCCAAACGCGCTGCTGATGAGTATTGGATGGTAAGCCTAGCCGACACGGATCAGATGGTTAAAATGATTAAGGAACATCATGTTGACGGCGTGTTTGCGAATTACACAGATTTGTTCTTGCCTTATTGCGTCAATATCTGTGAGAAAGCAGGACTACCATGTCTTGCCAACATGGAGCAAATTAGAACTATCACCAACAAGGATTTATCTAAGCAATTGTGTATCGATCACGGTGTGTCTGTGTCAAAACGCTACCAGATTTCATCGGTTGACGATATTGATAAATTGACGAATATTACATTCCCAGTTTTGACAAAGCCTGTGGATAATAGTGGTCAGCATGGGATTTATGTTTGCACCAAGAAAGAAGACCTAAAGAAACTCTACCAAGAGTCATTGCACTTCTCTGTTTCTAACAATGTAATCATCGAGGAGTATATAGAAGGGGACTATACCGTAATGTTCTTTACTATACAAAATGGTCACGTCACATTGTCAACTATGTCTGACAAGCCTGTATATGGAAATTTCGAAAATAATCTGCCCAAAATGCCAATGGGGTATTTTCTCCCCTCGCAGTATGTTGACTTGTGTCAGGAGAAGATGGTTGCCAAAGTCCAGTCTTTTGTTACCGGCCTTGGACTTAAACAAGGTGTAGTAGGCATTGAGGGCGTTGTAAAAGACAACGATATTTTTGTTTTTGAGATGCAGTTCCGTTTGGGCGGTATGCATCATCATGACTTTGTTCGCAAAGAAAATGGTATGGACATCCTTGAGATGCTTTTACGGTTCGCTCTGACCGGGAAATTCGAAGGTTGGGACGCTGCAGTTTGTGATAATCCGAAATTCAAACATCACTATTGTTCACTGAATGTCCTCATTGAACCAGATACTATTGCGAAGATTGAGAATGCAGACGAAGTGAAGAAACTCTCCTCTATTTATGCCTACTCTCAGATGATGTATGAGGGAGATACTGTGAAGCAGCCAGGAACCACAGAGCAAATAGCTTTCAAATTCTCTATGGAGGCCGAAAGCCGAGAGACGTTGATTCGTGACATCAAGTATATTCAGGAGACACTGAAAATATATAATAAGGAAGGTGAGAATCTTGTCATGAAATTGTGGTAACATGAAAGTTGCAGTTATCGGTGCAGGAAATGGCGGTCAGGCTATTGCTGGTTATTTAGCTACGCAAAATTATGACGTGGCACTTTATGACATCGTAGAAGAAAAAATTAACGAACTTAAAACACTTGGCGGAATCCGTTTAGAAGGTCGTATTGAGGGTTTCGGTAAACTCGGTTGTATAACAACAGATGTTGCTGAAGCGGTACAGGGTGCAGATATTGTTATGGTTACCACTATCGCGAATGCACACAAGGCGGTTGCACAAAGCATCGCGCCATACGTGGTGGATGGGCAGGTGATAATTCTGAATCCAGGTCGTACCTGTGGAGCCTTAGTTTTCAAACAGACCTTAGTTGAGGCTGGTTGCAAAACTCTTTTTTACTTGGCTGAGGCTCAGACCTTGGTGTATGCTTGTCGTATTGTTCAAAATGGTACGGTCAATATCATTGGTGTGAAAGATGAAGTGTTGCTATCTGCATTGCCAGCGCGCGATACTGACTATGTGTTAAGTCGTATCAATCCGCTTTATCCAAGCTTTATGAAAACAACCAATGTGCTCCGTACATCGTTGGAGAACATTGGTGCTATGTTCCATCCCTGTGTATTGTTGTTCAATGCCGCTACCATAGAGCGTAATCAGGTATTTTGGTTCTATCGCGACATGACAGAACAGGTGGCTGAGTTCATTGAAAAGTTCGATGCAGAACGTCTGGCTGTGGGCAAGGCATACGGCATAGAACTGCTCAGTGTGAAGGAGTGGATTAAGTTTGCATACAAGGACACCGTTGGTGAAACACTGTGTGAGCGTATGCGCAACAATCCTGCTTATCATGATATTAAATCGCCTTCAACAATCTTTACCCGTCAGCTGACAGAGGATATTCCGACAGGTGTACTACCTATTATGGAACTTGGCAAGGCTGCGGGAGTGGCTACTCCTTTGTTGGAGTCAATGGTGCAGATATGCGAAGCTTTGCTGAATATGGACTTGCATACTAATGGTCGTTCGCTGAAGAATCTAGGCCTGGAAGGTTTGGATAAAGATGCAATCTTATATTTTATCACTCATGAAGCATAATACAGCTTTGAAAGATGATGTGTTTGGTTTTATAAAGCCCCTTGTTGATGTTCATACAATGGGCGTTTATACTATGGCCAACCTGTTAAAGGATTGTGGCTATAGGGTATATATTGCAAAGGATGATGTAGCAGAGGCTGTAGAAAAGATACAGAAGGTAAATAATTACAGTCTAGTGAAACGATGGCTTTTGAGTAATGGTATTACCAGATTAGGCTTTAGCTATCGGTTGGATCCACAAGAGGGCTGTGACTACTTCATGAAGTTGTACCATCAACTGAAAGGCGACAATATGTTTGCTGCCAACGGTGGCACTATCAATCAAATATTCTTTGCAGGATTGCCTGACACTTGTGAAATGGTGAAAGGTAAAACGAAAGGCGAAGTGCTTGTCTTTCCTGGCAATGAGAGCCCAATTCAGTCGCTGACGATGCTGAAAGTGCCTGAAAATTTAATGCCTCTGGCACTGAATCAGGATAATCCCTACGACAATATGCGATGGGATTTCGCTAAGAAGCTGATTGAATCAGAAAGATACAAAACAGAACCGCCATTGGATCATCTAGGTTATCAGGAATGCGGTAAAGATAATGATACATTTGTAGCTCGTCTGGAGTATGCTCGTAACAAGCATGCCCTTCCTATTATTCGCACTCACTCTGGCCCTTACAATCCAAATAGGATAGAGGCTCTGAAGGAGTATAATTCGTGGTGCAGAGACTTGGCTCAGAGTAAGCTTTTGGATGTGCTTTCGATTGGTAGTTCACAGTTGACACAATCCAATTTCGGAGAGAATTGGGAGGGTATGGCCAATGGTGGTGGGGTTCCGGTTAATTCAGAACTGGAATATATTGCTATCAGGGAGAACGCTAAACCAATGCTTGTAAGGACCTATTCGGGAACAAAAGATGTGCCAGAATTAGCCAAGATTCATGAAAGAGCTTTAAATATTTCGTGGCATGCACTGAGTTTCTGGTGGTTTGACGAACTTGACGGTAGAGGTCACAATAGTCTATTGGATAACTTGAAGGAACACTTTGATGCTGTTCGGTGGATTGTGACATCAGGAAAGCCTGTAGAACCCAATGTTCCACATCACTTTGCATTCCGAGGTGCTGATGATGTTACATATATTATAACAGGATATCTGGCTGCGAAAGCATGCAAGAAACTAGGTGTACGACACATGATTTTGCAGAATATGCTGAATACGCCTAAATATACTATCGGGGTACAGGATTTGGCAAAAGGGAGAACGATGCTGAAATTGGTACGCGAACTGGAAGATGACAATTTCCATGTGAGTTTGCAGAGCCGAGCAGGGTTAGACTATTTTGCTCCAGACTTGGAAGAAGCGAAAGTGCAATTAGCAGCTGTTACCTGTTTGATGGATGATTTGGAACCAGAAAATGAGAATAGTCCAGAGATTATCCATGTTGTGAATTATAGCGAGGCAGTACGCTTGGCTACACCTCCAATTATCAAGGATAGCATCCGAATTACGCTTAATGCACTTCGTGAATATAGATTAGCTCGTGCATTGGGTAAGGTGCCCAATATGAAGTTTGACAAAGAGGTACAAGAGCGTTTCAATTCGCTGTATGCCGAGACTAAAGCTGCCATAGAACTGCTGGAAGCAAACATCCCCAATTTATACACACCCGAGGGATTCTACAAGGTCTTTACAGAAGGGTTCCTGCCTGTACCATACCTGATGGATCAGGAAAAGAAGTTCCCGAAGGCAAGGATGTGGCACACGGCCATTAAAAATGGTGGTATCAGAGTGATAGATGATGATGGAAAGATAATAGATACCGTAGTGAGATATAGGAAGATTATATCGGATATGATGTAAATACTATAACGTAAGGTCATCCGGAAAATAAAAAAGAGGCAGCAACCTTTCGACCACCACCTCTTTCCGGAATCAAGGGAACATTACTTCTAAGGTTGCAATTCCTTATACTCCTCAGCCGCATCAAAGCAAGGACATGCCTTGGCAACATGAGGAAGTTCACGGTGACCCATGATCCGGGCATCAGGATAGTCCTCCCTCAGATTCTTGAGCAGCTGATACAGTGATGCCTTCTGAGCAGGGGTGCGAGTATCCACCGCACGTCCCTTCTCATCCAGACCACCCTCATAGCAGATGCCCAATGAGCAGTAGTTATAATGACGAGCATGAACACCCTGCACGGACTCAGGGAGCAAGGGCACCACATCACCATTGCGACGCACATAATAATGATAGGACACCTGACCGAAACGCGCCTCGCCAGTGGCGATGAGCGACTCCACACAGAAAGGACGGTCACAACGGGTCGCCGAACAATGCACTATCAGTAACGATACTTGTTTAAGGGGCTTCATAATTGGTGAAAGGTTATTGGTTATAGGTTATAGGTTATAGAGGAGGTGAGAGGTTATAGGTTATAGAATTTTGAAGGGTTAACGCATGCAGCTTTGGACGAGGACGGTGGAGCTGATGGCTGTAAGAATGGTGATGATGATTTGAATGATCTGTTTCCAAGTATTTTTCTTCATGATAAAAAATAAAGGTTATGGGTTATAGGTTATGGGTTATAGAAGCCCAAAGCCGTAAACCAGTTGATGAATAATATTAAAGGGTTATAGGTTATTGTTTATAGGTTATAGAGGGGTGAGAGTAGCGAGAGGTTTGAGAGAGGTTGCGGGTTAGAGATAGAAGTTATAGAAGGATGGAAGAGAAGTTGTTTTCGTTTGAGAACCTGGAGGTTTACAAGGCGGCAAGGATATTGGTTCGAGACATTTATCGCTTGCAGCAGAAGTTTCCCAAATACGAGACCTATGCCTTAGGAGATCAAATCAGGAGATCTGCCTCTTCCGTAACCTCGAACATAGCTGAGGGTAGCGGACGTAATTCCTATAAGGAGAAGTCTCATTTCATTGAGATCGCCTACGGTTCTCTGATGGAAGCGTTCAGCCAGTTGCAAATAGCTCAGGACCTTGGATATCTGACGCAAGATGATATTGACGGGATACGACCTTCGTTTATTAGCGTTGCCAAGATGCTTTCAGGTCTCAGAAAATATTTTGAAGGTGAAACATAAATGGTTATAGTTGATAGGTTATTGGTTATAGAATAGTTGTGGAAAGTTGATTGGTTATAGAATTGTGAAGGGTTATAGTTGATAGGTTATTGGTTATAGAATGGCCAAACACCGCGTCAGCCCTCTCTAACCCCTAACCTCTAACCCTTCTATCACCTTTAACCTCTAACCTGTCCATAACCTCTAACCCCTAACCTCTAACCTCTCGTCAAAGGCTACTCTCCATCGTCGATCAACGTGCCACCGCCACCGTTGTCACCATTGTCGGTGCCGTTGTTAGAACCTCCATTCTCAGTGCCACCATTCTCACCACCATTTTCCGTGGATTCACCAGAGGTGTTGTCGGGTTCCTCCACTGTACCGGGGTCGGATGAGGTGACACGTTTCACCTCCTTGCCGTTGCGGTCATAGCAGCTGATGATGATGGAGGTGTTCGCCAGTTCGTCCTTCAGATCCTGGGAGGGGGTGAAGATGATGCGGCGGGACTTGATGAGGGAGGACTTGACGTCGTTGACGTCGGCAACGCTCTTGGCACGGAGACCGAAGCGCATGGTGCCCAGTCCGGGGAGAGCGACAGAATGACCTTCGGTGGCCCATGCCTGGATGACCTGACCTGCGGCATCCCAGCAGGCTTTCATCACACCTTGACTGACACCACTGCGGAGGGCAGCCTCGCGAATCACCTTGTCCTGGTTCAGGGCGGTGTAGAGCTCTGCCATCATCACGTAACGGTACTCACCGGCATAGGTGCCGATCTTCTGAAGCTTCTCAGTTGCTTTTACTTTTAGAGACATGATAATTAGTTGATAATTGAGAGTTGATAATTGATAATTTTGGTTACACGTGGCAGCATTTCCTAGTGCACGTAGGAGAATTTACTACCACACGTGGCCGTAAATGATTGTCCTCGAAAGACACTGCAAAGTTACGACATCTCAAAGTGGCACTGGCGGACAGTGGCGCTATTTCAAAAAAAAATTTTGAAAAATTTCCGAGTTGATTAAAAGTTCTCGCAGAAATCGCTGAAAGCAAATTTTACATACGAACACGAATTAATCGAATAGAACGAATTATCCCTGATGGATGGATGTTTGATTTTATTAGAAGAGTATTGAAAGCTCGCTCTCATAAGCTCTTCAAAGAAATCCAAACCCTTATTCATCTTGTAGAGTGAATAAGCCATTGATGTGAGTGATGTATGGTGAAAGTTTATTTTCAAAAATACATCTACCACCTCAATGAATCCATCAGAAAATCCTTTCTGCGCTATCTGCGATTTCCGCGAGAGATATAATATCCGTATCATTC
>JAEEGL016564093.1_pt1 | contig 13113 bp, 7 predicted proteins | sample 9134231 | NCBI WGS metagenome assembly JAEEGL01 (sample SAMN16246548, study PRJNA631951) | gut metagenome | biome: gut microbiome; feature: rumen; material: fiber-attached | host: Bos | place: Iran: Karaj | collected 2018-10 | reverse complement strand
ATCGCCTATACACTGCAGATGGTCGGGCAGAAGTATGCCGAGCCCGTTGTGGCAACGATCGTGATGAGTCTGGAGGCTGTCTTTGCGGCCCTCTCCGGCTGGCTGATCCTCTCCGAAAGATTACGCGGAAGAGAACTCATCGGCTGCATCCTCGTCTTCACCGCCGTGATTCTCGCTCAACTTCCTGAGCGGCAAACAGATAACCATGGACAAACTGGAAATTGAGATCATCAGAAGCAGACGCAAAACCATCAGCCTTGAGATCACCGACGATCTGAAGGTCCGCATCCGTGCGCCAAAAACCATGTCAAAAAAGCGCATCCGCGAGTTCGCAACGGAGCGGATGGAATGGATTATGTCCCACCTTGAAAAGATGGAAGCAAAGCAGGAAAAACTGGCATCCGTGGAAAAGCTTTCAAAAGAAGAATTGTCGGAACTTGCAGACAAAGCGGTTTCCTATATCCCGGAACGGGTCGCACATTTTGCCGCACTGCTGCAGGTGACTTATGGCCGGATCACGATCCGTAACCAGCAGACCAGATGGGGATCCTGCTCTTCCAAAGGAAACCTCAATTTTAACTGTCTGCTGATGTTAACACCGCCTGAGATCATTGACTATATCGTGGTGCATGAATTGTGTCACAGACTGGAAATGAATCATTCGAAACGCTTCTGGGAACAGGTCGGCCGCGTGATCCCAAATTATAAGAGTTGTGAAAAGTGGCTGAAGGAAAACGGCAGCCTGATCATGGCCAGAAACCGCTGATAAAAATGCGTATGATATCAGGACGCACGGAGCCTGAAGATTACCGCCAGGACCCCAAGGATCAGACAACCCGTAAAAATCATCCCGCTTGCGATCAGATGCTCTTTTTTTTGCAGATCCAGGAGCGCAATAAACTCCCTTACAAAACCGTTTGGCCAGAAATACCATTTCGTTTTGCTGGCGACACCTTCCGCGTCAAGGCCCACACGTCTTGCAAGGATCCCGCTGCGGAACATGTGATAATTGGTGGTTGCAAAGCAGACCTTTGCTTCCGGATTTAACGCATCGATGATCTCTTTGGAATACAGGAAGTTCTCATAGGTATTCGTCGAACGTTTCTCCGCATGAACCTCCTCAGCTTCCGCGCCGTGCGCAAGCAGATAGAGTTCGATCGCAGATCCCTCACTCATCATCTCATCCGTACCTTTTCCACCGCTTGGCACATATTCGACAGGTTTTCCGGTAGAGATCTCCTGCGACCACGCATAACGGATCGCGCGATTGGTCCGTGCCTTTAAGAGCGGTAACAGACCGCCCCTTTTATCGATGGAACAGCCGAGGATGATGATATAATCCTTGTCAAATCGCGGCATCTGCCTGGCTGCAAGATAGGCCATGATGACGGTTCCTATAAAAAAGCTCTCCAGGTAACACATCATCAGCAGCAAAAACAGATTCAAATAGGTATGGATCGCCATGAATACCGGATCTCCGGTAAGTCCTGCTCTTGGCAGCACCTGCTCTTCCATCAGCGTTCCCGCATAATGGATCGCAACCGTTCCGCCGATGAAAACGGTCCCGAGCACCACCCCGAGGACGTTTTTAAGACGCAATCCCTCGTGACGGATGAGCGCGATATTGCTGATGCTGATCGCAATGCAGATCAAGGCAAACACGGGAACGGCCATCATGGAAAAACGTTTGGGGAAGCGGACGAATTCGATGAACAGAAAACGGAGTGTCAGTTCTTTCGTCTGCATCAGACAGGAAAGCAGATAATTATAGAGCGAGATCATCAGGGTAAAAAGAAACAGAATCCCTGCAATATATGCCGCATTACGGTAATAGTACAGGGATCTTTTGATGCTGCGCTGCAACAGATACTGCATTGCCACGATCATACAGAAAAGCAATGCAAAGAATATATTAAAAACGACAACGATCGTCAACTTACTTCCTCCGATCCAACATCGCGATAGCCGCTTCGTAGTACAGCGGTCTGTCCCAAACAAAGCCCTGCACATAGTCGCAGTTCTGTTCGCGAAGCAGGTCTACCTGCATTTGGGATTCCACGCCCTCCGAGATGACATCGCAATCCATCAGATGCCCCATGTAGATCACCACATTGACAAAATCACGGCTCTTCTCACTGGTCTCGATCTCATCGATCAGGCTCTTGTCGATCTTGAGCAGGCTGATCGGAAGCTTCACAAGCTGTGCCAGGGATGTATAGCCGGTACCGAAGTCATCGAGCGCAATCTTAACACCAAGCTTACGCAGCTTTCCGATATTCTCGATCGTCATGCTTTCGGATTCCGCAAGCGAATACTCCGTGATCTCCAGCTCCAGCCGGTCGGCCGGGAATCCGGTCTCCTGAAGCACTTCGGCAACATGATCGGCAAAGTCATCCCTGCTGATACTGTTCGCGGAAATATTGACCGACAGGATGACAAATTCTTCGTATTCGCTGATATAATCAACCATCTCTGTCAGCGCACGTTTTAAGACATAGTTATCGATCTCGATGATCAGGTTTGTCTTCTCCGCGACAGGAATGAAATCAGCCGGTGCGGCGCTTGTCCCATCCGGCAACAGGGTACGCAGCAGCGTCTCAAATCCGCGCAGTTCCTTGCTTCTGGTATCATACTGGGGCTGGTACATCAGATAGAAATAATCACCGACCAGGCACTCCTTCACGATACCTTCCAGTTCATTATGACGGAGCACTTCCTGCCCCATCTCTTTATCAAAGCTGACAAGCGAATTGGCATGTGCTTTCATGGCATGGAACAATGCCAGATCCGCATATTTGATCAAGGTCGAAGCATCCAGCGCATCCTCCGGGAACCGCACGGCACCGGCATAAACACGCGGATAACAGTAAACCGGATAATCTCCCTCTTCCAGGGCCACTTTCCCGCCAAAACGCTCCTTCATTCCATAGCGGAGACTTTCCAGATCATATTGCGCATCCAATACAAGCGAATACTCGGATCCGCCGATCTTACAGACCGTTCCGAGACCATGCGTTAATTCCGTAAGCTGTCTGCTGACCTCGCACAACAGCCTGGTCCCCATGTCATGACCCAGATTATCGTTGATCATGCGGAAATTATCGATCCGGAAATAGACGACCGTAAACGGGCTCGACTTGGCGATCTTCTCCTGCAGGGTATCCAGGAAACCGCGCATATTGTATAAGCCGGTTACATAGTCGGTGACGCTCTCTTTTTCCAGGAGCGCAAACTGTTTGCTGATCACAAAGATCGCCGCAATGCAAAGCAGCGCATTGATCATACCGGGAAGCGGGCCTAAGCTCTTGGTATGCATGATCCCGAACAGATCATAGATCAGCAAAAAGATCATGAGGCCGTAGGACAGTCTTGCCCCGATCTTATAACTGATACAGGTCATCAGGATACAGCCTAAAAACATCACGAGCTGGATCACACCGTTCATACTGAAGATCGGAAGCGACATGGAACCGATCTGCAGCGAGGACTCTGCATTTAACGACATATTGCTCCTGAAAAGCAACAAAAGCATGCCGATGTTGATCAGCATGATGAATGTGATATGGATCGGTTTGTGAGAGATCTTGTTCAGTCGCATATGGGTATTGTATCACACAAATCGACTTTTTCGCAATTATGTGTTAAAATTCAGTATCATATATAAATAGGAAATCCTAACATGATCAATATCATTCAAATGCTGGAAAGATCGGCGGCGCAGAAACCGGACGCGACCGCTTTTTTGGACCCTGTTTCCACGGTCACATTTGCAGAACTTTTGGCACGATCCGAACAGATCGGAACTTATTTTCTGCAAAACGGCGTCAGGGACGGAGATGCCATCGCGTTCTTCATGGAAAAATGCGTCGACGTCCTTCCCGTTATGTTCGGTGCCGTATGCGCCAATGCTTTTTACAGTTTCATCGATGTCAGGCAGCCGAAGGAGCGTACACAGTCCATCGTCGATACGCTCTCACCGGCTTTTCTCATTACGGACGAAACAAACGCTGCTCTGCTTCCGGAATCCTTAACGGAAAATGACACCGTCAGGATCCTGCAGATCAACGATATCGCAGCCATTATGCGGCGCACACCCGCAGACCGTGCGTTGCTTCAAGAAGCCCGGAAACGGTTCTTTGACGGCCTTCCCCTCTATGTGAATTTCACGAGCGGCAGTACCGGCACCCCGAAAGGCGTTGCCGTATCGCATCGTTCCGTGATCGATTTCATCGAAACCTTCGTCGACACCTTCGGCATTACGGGAGATGATATCCTTGCAAACCAGGCGCCGTTTGATTTTGACGTATCCGTCAAAGACATCTACAGCGGCCTCTATACCGGTGCATGTACCGCACTGATCCCGCGGGAATATTTCTCCAACCCCACGCGACTTATGGATTACCTGTGTGAAGCAGATGCGACGGTTCTGATCTGGGCCGTGTCCGCAATGTGCTTTGTATCGATCATGAACGCACTCGATTACAAGACACCGGAACACCTGCGCCTGATCATGTTCAGCGGGGAAGTCATGCCGATCAAACAGCTGAACAAATGGAAAAAATACGTGCCGCATGCGACCTACGTCAACCTCTACGGGCCGACGGAGATTACCTGCAATTGCACCTATCACATCATCAAACGCGAATATGTTCCCGGCGAAACGATCCCGATCGGCATTCCGTTTGCAAACGAAAAGGTCTTTCTGCTGGACGGTGATGACCGGCTTGTGAGCGACCCCGACATCGAAGGCGAGATCTGCGTTGCCGGAACCTGTCTGGCACTCGGCTACTATAAATCGCCGGCAAAGACCGATGACGCTTTCATGCAGAATCCCTTAAACGACCGCATTTATGAACGGATCTACCGGACCGGTGACCTTGGAAAATACAATGCGGAGGGCGAACTGCTCTATATCGGACGCAAGGATTTCCAGGTTAAGCACATGGGGCAGCGGATCGAACTCGGAGATATCGAATCGGCCGCAATGGCACTGAATGGGATCGAGCGCGCCTGCTGCATATACGATTCCGTGCATCAGAAGATCGTTCTCTTCTACACGGGCCCCCTGGAAAAAGAACAGGTACCGGATCTGATCCGCGAGAAACTCCCGCCGTTCATGATCCCGAATAAGACCATCCGGCTGAACGTCTTCCCGATGACCAAGAACGGAAAGATCGACCGCGTTTCATTACTCGAACACATAGGAAAATGACCATGATCTCTACAGAACAGTTAAAACAGATCGCAAGCACATGCAAGACCCCCGCTTTCCTCTTTGACGCGGGTGAGGTCCGCTCAAGAGCCGGCAAGATCAAACAGATCTTAAACGACGGCATTAAGGAAGGACAGATCGGATTCTGCTATTCCATCAAGGCCAATCCGTTTCTCATTCCGTATCTGACGGATTGCGTGAACGCATTTGAAGTCTGCTCTCCCGGTGAGCTGAGCATCTGTAAATTCCATCAGATTCCTGCCGAAAAGATCATTTATTCAGGCGTTAACAAAGGCATGGCAGATCTTAGGGAAGCCATCTGCTATTCCAAAACGACGGAAGGCGGCGATCGTCCGGTACGCCTGATCACGGCGGAATCGGTAAAGCACTATGAGATGATCCGGCGGATCACGGAAGAAACGGGGATTGCCGTAAAAGTCATCCTCCGCCTTTCTTCGAAGAACCAGTTCGGTATGGATGAATCCGATATCGAAGCGGTGCTTGAGAAAAACAGGAACTGCACCGGCATCGACATTGTCGGCCTGCATTATTTTGCAGGCACGCAGCGGACCAAATTAAAACATCAGCAGCAGGAGCTTTCCATGTTAACGGAGCTGATCGATAAGCTCCGGTCTGCCTATGATCTACCCCTGCCCATTCTGGAATACGGGCCGGGACTCCCCTTCCCCTACTTTGCGGATGAAGAGCGGACCGACACCCTGCTGCCGCTTAAGCAACTGGCCCCCGATCTGCAAAATGTCCAAAAAACCTGTTCCCTGACGGTTGAGATGGGACGGTTTCTTGCAAGCAGTTGCGGGTATTATTTTACTTCCGTCGTAGATGTCAAAACATCCTTTGACCACAGATGGTGTATCTTAGACGGCGGGATCAATCATGTCAATTACTTGGGATCCATGATGGGACTGAAGGTTCCCGTGATCCGGGTTTTATCGGATACAAAGGATCCGGCACCCGTGATCTCCCAGGCACTCTGCGGATCGCTGTGCACGACCGCCGATGTTCTGGTACGGAGTTTTGACGCGCCGGCCCTGAAAGAAGGCGACATCCTCGTCTTTGAAAATATCGGTGCCTATTCGATCACAGAAGGACTGAACCTGTTCCTAAGCAGGGATATGCCCGCGGTCCTGATTTTCGGAAACGGACAGATCACCGCGGTGCGGGAAGCCCTTCCGACATGGAAACTCAATACGACAAAAGGTACCATGGAATCAAATGCGTAAGTTGAACAACCACCGCCCATCCATCATGCAGCACAAAGAGTTCCCGTCCGTTATCTGCTTTGCGTCGGGAATTCTCTTAAATGTTGCCCTTGCGTTTCTCGTTCATTTTCTGGATCTGCCGATGTATCTGGACACCATCGGCACGATCGCCGTTGCGGCGCTTAGCGGCCCGTTCCCCGGCATCGCAACTGCCGTTGTCACCAACGTCGTCTGCACCCTTTTCAATAACGGATCGGTCTATTTCGCGATCCTGAATGTCCTGATCTCCCTGATATCGTTTTATTTTTTCCGCACCCGCCTTCCGAAAAAACCCGGCTTTGTTATTTTGTGGATCCTGATCCTGACCCTGATCAACGGCGGCTTAGGCGGGATCATCCAATGGGTTCTGCTTGGTTCCCCGCAGTTTGCATCTATCGCGGATGCATCCGAGGTCTTTGCGGAAACTACAGGAATGAGCCGGCTTACGGCATTCCTCATCATCAACATTCTGGTCAATCTCATCGATAAAACGATCTCCTGCCTGGCGGCATTACTGATCATCAAAAACCTGCCGGAAAAGATCCGGAATGCGATCGAAGAAGGTGGATGGAAACAGCGGCCCATGTCTCATGACGATCTGGATGAGATGCGAAAGCTCGGACAGAAAAAGAGTTCCCTGCAGCAGCGGATGTCGCGCATGATGATCTTTGCCGCCACGTCCATGACCATCGTCATGGCCTGTGTCAGCATTTATCTCTATAACAACAACGCCAGGGAAGAACAGACACAGGCTGCAAAAGAAGCCGCAGCGCTTTCGGCCAAACTGATCAATCCCGCCAAGGTACGGGATTATCTGGAGGAAGGGCGGGACGCGCCCGGTTATGCGGAAACCGAAAGCCTGCTCTATACGATCCGGGACCAGCTTCCCTCGATCGCTTATCTTTACGTCGTGCAGATCCGCGAGGACGGCTGTCATTTTATCTTCGATCTGGAAACATCCGATACACCCGCCAATGAACCGGGCACGATCGTTCCGTTCGAAGAAGCTTTCGAACCGTATCTGCCGGCGCTTTTTGCCGGAGACCCGATCCCGCCGATCGAATCCAATGATGTCAGCGGGTGGGTGATCACCGTTTACCAGCCGGTATACGATTCCGCCAGAAACTGTGTATGCTATGTCGGTGCAGACGTATTCATGTCCTATCTGTCTTCCTATGTCAAAGACTACCTGTTAAGAACCCTCTTGATCTTCTCCGGCTTCTTCTTTCTGGTGGTCGGTTATGCCCTGTGGGTATCCGGATACCGCGTGGTCTATCCCATCAACGCCATGGCCGCCACGACGAACAGTTTTGTGTATGACAGTACGGACAAAGATACGCAGAACGATAATACGCACAAGATCAAGAACCTGGAGATCACTACCGGGGATGAGATTGAAAAACTCTATAATGCCATCACCAAAATGACCATGGACACCGCGGAACAGATCAAGGATATCAGACACCAGGCCAGAGCGATCACGCAGATGCAGGAAGGCCTGATCATCACGATGGCGGACATGGTGGAAAACCGCGACTCCGACACGGGCGCCCATGTCCAGAAAACCGCCGCCTATGTCCGGATCATTCTGGAAGGCCTGAAGAAAAAAGGCTATTACGAAAAGAAACTGACCGACAAATTCATGATGGATGTAGAAACCTCCGCACCGCTGCATGATGTCGGCAAGATCAGTATCTCGGATACGATCTTAAATAAACCCGGGAAACTTACGGACGAAGAATTCGAGCTCATGAAAACGCACACCACGGCGGGCAAGGAGATCATGGAAAAGGTCATTGACCGGGTACAGGGTGAAAACTATCTCAAAGAAGCCCGCAACATGGCTGCCTACCATCATGAGAAATGGGACGGATCCGGTTACCCGGAAGGTTTATACGGAGAAGTGATCCCGCTCTCCGCGCGCGTGATGGCCGTTGCGGATGTATTTGACGCACTCTCGTCAAAACGTGTGTATAAAGATGCCATGCCCTTTGAAAAGGCAATGTCCATCATCGAAGAAGGAAGCGGAACACATTTTGATCCCAAATGCGTGGAAGTCTTTTTGGAATCGCAGAAAGAGGTCAAAACGGTCCTGAAGAAATACAACACCTGATGAAGGTTTATAAGGAAAGGCTTTACCCATGAAAAGAAAATGTATCCCTGTGTCTGTCATTCTGGCGCTCCTCCTGTTTGTTCCGGTATTATCCGTCCGGGCGGCAGAAGAAACGGATGCGGTGACGGAAGTCAGTTATCCGAATACCTACGGCGGCGGCTATGCGGTGACCGGGCAGCTTAAGAACGTCGGTTACGCGACCAAGCTGTACAATGCTTCAAACGGCCTGCCGACTTCGGATGCCAACTGCATTCTGGCAACAAGTGACGGCTATATCTGGATCGGCGGATACAGCGGGATCATCCGTTATGACGGAACCACGTTCGAACGGCTGCCCTCGACTGACGGTCTGGCAAACGGAAAAGCGTTCTACGAAGACACAAGCGGCAGATTCTGGGTCGGCACCAATGACAACGGCCTGGTTGCCATGAACCCGGACGGGACAAACATCCACTACACCTACAAAGAAGGCCTGCCTTCCTCCACGATCCGTGCGTTCGCGGAAGGCGCAGACGGCACGATCTTTGCCGGCACCACGAGCGGTGTTGCTTATATCGGCACCGACATGGTCCTGCACGAACTGAACGATTCCCGTCTGAAAAATTCTTATATCTTACGTCTCACTTCCGACAGCGAAGGCACCGTATACGGATGCACGAAGAGCGGCGATGCGTTCAGCATCCACGGAACGAAAGTTTCATCCTACTACCACGGGGAAGATCTGGGGATCGGAAACATCACGGCCATCTTTGCAGACCCCAAAGTTCCGGGAAACGTTTATCTTGGTACCGATTCCGAGATGATCGTCTACGGCAGTTTCAACGATAACCTTGGGAGTCTTAAAAAGATCGATATCGCACCGATCAGTAACGCCAACTGGATTGATTTTGCCAGCGGACGGATCTTCGTGATCTCAGACAAGGCGATCGGCTATCTTAATGAGGATGATCAGATCTGTCTGATCGACAATATCCCGTTAAACAGCGGCATTGAGACCATGACCGAGGACTACCAGGGAAATCTGTGGTTCACCTCTTCGAGACAGGGTGTCATGAAGATCGTCACGAACAATTTCCAGGACCTGACGGAGGCCGCAGGGTTAAATACGGAGGTCGTCAACAGCACCTGTCTGCACAACGGCCTGCTCTATATCGGTACGGACAAGGGCCTGCAGGTCATTGACAGCGGCAATCGTCCCGTTGCGGACGACCTTGCGGACATGCTCGGCGAAACAAGGATCCGCTGCCTGATGGAAGATTCGTCGCGCAACCTCTGGGTATCCACTTATACAAACGGCATGGGACTGATCTGCAAAACAGCACATGGGGAGATCCTGCAATTTACCGAAGAAAACGGCATGCCCGACAATGCCATCCGCTGTACCTATGAGGCATCGGATCATTCGATCTTAGTCTGCTCAAACGGCGGACTCATTATCATTAGGGACGGTAAGATCGAACGGGTCATCGGCGCAGATTCCGGGATCGGAAACACCGTTTTTCTGACCGTCTCCGAAGGGCCCGACGGCAGGATCTATATCGGCAGTGACGGGGACGGGATCTATATCGTCGACGGCAACAAGATCGATAAGCTGAGCCGTGATGACGGCTTAACCAGCGACGTGATCTTAAGACTGCGCCGCGATGAGGCCCATAACGTCCTCTGGATCGTAACCTCCAATTCCATTGAATACATGAAGGACGGAACAATCACGGCCGTACAGAATTTCCCGTATACGAACAACTATGACCTGTTTTTCGATAACAGCGACAACATCTGGGTTCTTGCCTCCTACGGAATTTACTGCGTAAAGGCAGCGGACATACTGTCCGGCGAGGCATTCGAATATCAGCTCTATGATACGGCAAACGGCTTGCCAAGCGTACCGACCGGCAACGCCTACAGCGAACTGGACCATAACGGCGATCTCTATATCGCCGGCAGAAGCGGTGTCAGCAAAGTCAACATCAACCACTATTTTTCCGAAAACAGCAGGATCAAGACCGGCATCAAATCGATCCTTTGCAATGACGAAGAGATCAAGCCCGGCGAGGACGGTACCTATACGATCCCTGCCGTGACCGGCCGTATCCAGTTCAACATTGCGGTATTAAACTACATGCTCTCCAATCCGATGATCCACGCTTATCTCGAGGGAGACCCGAACGGCGGTATATTGCTTTCGCAGAGCCAGTTGACGCCTCTTGAATACACCGGCTTATCCTATGGGACCTATGACCTGCACGTCCAGATCTTAGATGAAGCGCAGGATGGAGCCGTCCTGCAGGATGAAGTATTTAAGATCGTTAAGAAGCCGCGGCTCCTGGAACTGGCCGTTGTGCGGGTCCTGATCGTGACCTTCGCGCTCGCCCTGGTCGGCCTGCTCGTCTGGTGGGTCATGCGTTCCACGATCATCCGCAGGCAGTACGAACAGATCCGTTCCGCCAAAGAGGATGCCGAGCGGGCCAACAGTGCCAAGTCCCGCTTCCTTGCAAACGTTTCCCACGAAATCCGTACCCCCATCAACACGATCATGGGCATGGACGAGATGATCCTAAGGGAAGATGCAACGGGCGTACCCAAAAACTACTTCATGTCCGTCATCAATTACGCACTGGATATCCGGCACGCTTCCGAATCGCTACTGGGCCTTATTAATGATATCCTCGATCTTTCCAAGATCGAATCCGGCAAGATGAATCTGGTCGAACAGGAATATGCCGTTGCGGAGCTGCTCCGTTCGATCATCGTCATGATCCGTGTCAGAAGCGATCAGAAGGAACTGGTCTTTGACGTGGAGATCGACGAGAATATTCCGAAGCGTCTCTACGGAGATATGGGAAAAATCAAACAGATTTTGTTGAATCTCTTAACCAATGCTGTAAAATATACAGAAAAGGGAGGCTTCCGGTTAAAGCTTGATATGCTTTCCAAAAATGACGATTCCTGTGAGCTGCGATTTTCCGTTAAGGATACCGGCATCGGGATCAAACCGGAGGATATGGACAAGCTATTCACCGCCTTTGACAGACTGGATGAACAGAAAAACAGCGGCATCCAGGGAACCGGCCTGGGCCTGAACATCTCGCGCCAGTTCGTGAGCCTCATGGGCGCCGATCTGAAATGCGAGAGCGTTTACGGCGAAGGCTCTGATTTTATCTTTACGATCACACAAAAAATCGTGGATCCGACCCCGATCGGAGAATTCAGCGAAGAAAATGACGAGGTCGAAAGCGGACCTTATCAGCCGCAGTTCTGTGCACCGGATGCGGAGATCCTGGTGGTGGATGATGAGCCCATGAACCTCGCTGTGATCAAAGGCCTGCTTAGCGCTACCAAGATGCTGATCGCAACCGCCACAAACGGGGAAGAGTGTCTGGAGAAGATCAAATACGGCACCTACAATGTTGTGCTTTTGGATCATATGATGCCGGGAATGGACGGTTTGGAGACGATCAAACGGATCCGGGAGACCCATCCGGATCTGCCGGTCTTTGCGCTGACCGCCAACGCTGCCACAAACGGTGAGGAATTCTACAAGGAACACGGCTTTACCGGTTATCTTGCAAAACCGATCGACACCTATACACTCGAAAAAGCCATCAAATCCTGTCTTCCGCCCGAGATCATCATGGAACTGAAACCGGAAGGCGGCAAGGTCAGTACGGATCTTCCGGCTTCGTATGACTGGCTGAAAGAGGTGGACGGCATCAGCGTTGCACAGGGGATTAAACACAGCGGCGGACCGGATAACTATCTCTCCTCCCTGCAGATGTTCTTCGATACGATCGATGACAATGCCGGTGTGATCGAAAATGCTTTTAAAGACCGGGACATCTCACTCTACACGATCAAAGTCCATGCCTTAAAGACTTCCGCAAGGATCGTCGGTGCCGAGGAACTCTCCGAACTGGCGAAGAACTTAGAGGATGCCGGCAAGAAGAATGATACCGCCTTTATCGATGCACATACGGACGAACTGCTGACATCCTACCGTGCATTTAAGGAAAAACTCTCTAAGCTTAACAAGGCAGAAGAAGGCAGTGACGAACGTGCCATGATCCCGGATGATGAGTTAAAGGATGCCTACACGGCATTGAAAGAAGTGATCCCGCAGATGGATTATGATGCGGTGGAAATGATCCTCTCGCAGGTTAGTGAATACAAACTTCCGGAACATGATGAAGGGATCTTCCGTGACTTGAAAAAAGCCCTGCAGACTTTTGATTGGGATACGATGGAAACACTTATGGAGGACATCACATGAACACAACACAGATCATGGTAATCGGCAGCAAAGAAACCTTCCTGGTCCGCGTCGTGCTGAACAAGCTGAAAGATGGCGGCTATACACCGGTCTTTGTCCCCTATGATATCAACGCCATCAACAGGGAATGGGAAAAGACGACCCTGATCACCTGTTACATGGACACGGGAGAGAAACCGCCTTCGGCTGTGATCAATTTCATGCTGGATAAACAGATGGAGGATGAAAAGCAGCTCATCCTGATCGGCGACAGAGACGATCT
>JAEEGL016130584.1_pt1 | contig 13113 bp, 7 predicted proteins | sample 9134231 | NCBI WGS metagenome assembly JAEEGL01 (sample SAMN16246548, study PRJNA631951) | gut metagenome | biome: gut microbiome; feature: rumen; material: fiber-attached | host: Bos | place: Iran: Karaj | collected 2018-10 | reverse complement strand
GTAAAGGCTGCATCACCGTAGGTCTTGCTCACTGGGTCGAACGTCAGCGTCGACGAGGCAGAGGTGATGGTGAACGCCTGCGTGTTGGCAGCAGGCAGCTTGTAGTTCGCATTGCTCAGGCCAGTAGCCGTGGCGGTATAGCTGCCGACGTTTATCTGTGCACCCGTCACCGTGACATTGCAGACGTCGTTGCCTACCAGGTTCGTCACCTTGGCAGTGGGTACATGGCTCTGCCCGTCGTAAGTGAACGACAGGTTGCTCCAGCTCAGTACGGCCTCACGCTTGCCAACGGTCACGGTGAAGGTGGTACTCGTCGCACCGTAGTTCGCCGTTGCAGCTTGGTTGGCCGTGATGATTGCTGTGCCTGCACCGACAATGGTGAATGTCTGACCGCTGACAGTGACGACCGAGGTATTGCCAGAGCTGTAGGTGATAGCACCATCGCTGGTTTTATTAGTAGGCTGCACTTGGAAGGGAGCGTCACCATAGATCTTGCTCACAGGATTGAAGGCCAGCTCGGTTGTCTGCTGCACACTTATAGTGAACGTAGAAGCAGCCATCCTCACCGTCTCTGTGGAACCGTCGGCTTTCAACTTAGTGAATGTGATGTTCTGTAAACTTCCGCTATAGGAGCCTCCATTAAGCGTGCTGGCCGACGTTGCCTTAATCTGCATGATAGCACCCGTCTGGCCTATTAAGGGATTGTTTGCAGGCGAAAGGCTCACCACACGCCATGTGTTATTGCTCAGCTTCTGAACGTCAAGCGTCTGGCCTTCGCTGTAATGAGCAATATAATAACCCATATTCTCTCTGCTTGTCTCGAAGCCTTGTGGCAGAGCTAGGTCGAACTGAAAGGCACAGTACTGACTCATGTCGTTGGACTCGAACACGACATTCAGGTCACACTCGCCACCAGCCTGCACCTGCGCGTCTTCCACGTATAGCCTGTCGGCATGGCTGCCCAGCGCCACTAATGACAGCAGCGCAGTGAGCAGGCCCGTTTTAAATGGTTTTATCATAGCTTCTTATTCTATTTGATGACTACTTTTTGGTTGTTGATCACGTAGATGCCACTATGTAGCCCTTTCGTGCTGGTGGCATTGCGGCGTACCAGACGGCCGTTGAGGTCGTAAATGTCGAATGTCGTTGTCTGTGTCAGCGTGGTGATACCCGTCTGTATGCTGAGCGACACGTCTGGCAGTGCATAGTCGGCAAGCTGAGCATCCGTCACGTGAATGTTTGTCAGTACTACCTCGCCGTCAACATCATTCAGATGCAAAGTGGCCATCAGACCATCATTGCCCATTAGTGTGTTGTTCTGCATCGAGTAGGCCAGTACACGGTAGCACCCGTTCTCCATCTGCTTCATAGCCACGGAATGACCATTCTTGCGGGCTTCACTGAGCAAGACCTTGCTGATGTCAGCTCCCTCAGGCAACACGACGTCGAACTGGAAAGCCACCACCGGAACATCGTTCTGAAGCGAGACTGCCACCTGTCCATTTCTATCCAGGGTGAGGCCCATCAGACAGTTGCCAGTGGCAGCTGGCGTCTTCAGGCGAGAGGCGCCGCGGTCATTGTTCAAGATATAGTACACCACCCAGGACAAATCAGTACTGGTTATTTCATCGTCAAGATTCAGATCAGCATCGTATTTTGCCTGCACGACGTCATATCCCAACAAGTACTGAATGACATCTACCGCATCTGTGGTATTTACGTAAGTATCCCTGTTAACATCACCAGCCCTGCCAACGAGCCTTACGATACCAGTTTCGTAGTATGGCTCATAGTTCTTTGCTTCTACGCCACTGACATAGATGGTATAGTCGCCCATGGCGCTGTAAGGCGTGACGGAGCAATTGAACTGAGGGCCTTTCAACAGCACGCTCTCATCTTCACCGTTCTTAAACGTATAGTATGTAGCAGAGTAGTCAGGCATCTGCCCCTCCTGCCGCATATAGTAGGAAATGGCCTTCACCGTCAGAGGTGCCTTTGTGATGGTCAGCCATCCATTTTGATACGTCACATAGTTGTTATCCACTGTTCCCTTTGTGATATAAATTGGGTATGTACCCACGTCAGAATACTTCGTAGCATCAGTATAAAGATACGGTGTTCCACTCCAACCGCCCTTGTCGGCAGTGTATTCGAAGTAGGGATTCTCCTCGCCATACTCGCGGGTGTAATTCTTGGCGGTGAGGACTGCGGCAGGGGTTGTGTCCCAAGTAATTTCATCAAGGATTTCATCACCCTCTTCATCCGTAGACAACCATATGCGATAAGAACCTTCATTAAAGAAAGTAAGTCCTATATGGTTTGCAAAAGATTTATTCGGCTCTATGTCATATGACCAAATAACAGCCCAACTATCATTCGATGCTGTCAATTCTTTTGCATGAATATATACATTTCCATGGTAGGTTGCGCCATAATTTGTTACTTTATAGTATATTGTATGTTCTGTTCCTACGATTCCATCTCCTTCAATATAAAACTGCATCACTCTCAGATCTGGCTCCTGAGCTTCCATCTCCACAATGTTCTGGAAGTTCTTCCAGCCTTCAGCCTGCTGGTAGGCGGACTTGCTTCCATAAGGCACATAAAGCGTGCCTTCGCTTTCAGTTTTACTTGAAAAGACTTCTGATAATAGCACGATAGGTACCTCGCTTTCTACGGTCACAGATGATATTGGTTTATTTGAAATAAAGGCAAACCATCCTATTGAAGCGACATTCTTATGTATGGTTACCTTCCTAAGATACTGTGTATAATAGAAAGCGAGTCGATCTATCGTGTTTACACTTGTCGGGACGGTATATTCCGCATTCGTTTTGCCAGCGGGATACGTTAGAAGCTTAGTTTTGTCTTTATTATAGAGGATACCATCGGATGACATATAATTTGGATTGTCTGCATCTACGACAATTTCCTTTAGGCTAGCGCACCCACCCAGTGTGCTGCTATAAAGAGAAGTAACACTCGCTGGTATGGATATTGAAACCAGGTTATCACAAGATTCAAGTGCATCCTCGCCGATATGGGTTACACTGTTGGGAATAGTCACGTTTTTTAGAGATCTGCAATATCTGAAAGCATAATCTTCTATTCTGGTAACTCCATAAGGAATATCCATGGATTCAAGGCCAGAACCATAAAAAGCACTGTGTCCTATGACTCTCATTGAATTTGGCAGCAATACTTCACTAAGGTTATCGCAATCTTCGAAATCACTCTGCCCTATTATTTCAAGACCTGTAAAGAAACGAAGTTCTGTAAATTTAGTGATAGATGTATTCTTCTTAAATACATTGTCTAAATTAATCACAGCCGCAGCCTCATCCTCGCTCAGATCCCCATCACCATTGGTATCCCAGTTCTCCACACAGATGCGCTTCACCTCTGCATCGGCAAAAGTGATGTTGGGCGAAGCAGGCTCCATCTCTACGATGCTCTGGAAGTTCTTCCAGCCTGCAGCTTCTTGATAGGCATTCTTACTTCCGTAAGGTACGTAGAGTGTAGCTGTAGTGAAGTCTTTGGACGTATTAAAAGAGCCATCTTCATTCCAAACAAACTCAGTGTGGAACACATTATCTGCAATGTCTACAGGAACAGGATTAAGTACATAAACTTCTTTTAGTTTTTTGTTTCGAGAAAAAGCAAATGGCTGAATGATTGAAACATTCCGTCCTATAGTAATCTTTTCCAAATCGGCACATAGTGCAAAAGCATTTTGCCCAATCTCCGTGATATTATCTGGTATAAGCAACTCTGTTATTCCAGATACTGCCGAAAATGCGGAGGCCCCTATCAGTTTCACCTTAGTATCCGTAGGAATCATGCTTCCTGTACATCCATAGTCAACAATTCCTACAGTTTCCCCATCAAAATCAGTATCTTCTAAGATACAGTTGTTTATGCTGTAGAAATAGGGGTTGTTTTCATCAACAGTGAGTTTCCTCACACCACAGCTACCAGCAAAAATCCAATTTCCCAAATATTTCACTTTCTTTGGGATATGTATTTCTGTCAATCTACTACAGTCGCGGAATACACTAGAATATATGTAAGTTAAAGAGGATGGAAGTTCAACAGATTCAAGAGAGGAACATCCATAAAAGGCTCCTTCACCTAATGATTCCAATTGATTGCCCAGTGAAACTGAGACAAGATTTTTACAATCATAGAATGCGAAATCCCATAGGAGCGTCAGGCTGTTAGGCAGTTCTAGTTGAGTTAAGTTATAACATCTTGCAAATGCGCCAGCTGTGATATCCTCTATTCCTTCTGGCACGACAACACCTGTTAACTTATTACAATCCATAAAAGCGCATGGACTTATTCCTTTAACTTCATATCCATTGACAACGTTTGGGATAGTAACAGTTCCAGGGGTAGAAGTGGATATCGCCTGTGAACCATCATCGCAACCTACCCAGCATGTCTTATTTTCAGCATCACGCACCTCGAAAACCATGTCTACACCTTCTACCGTCTTTGCGGTGAAGGTGTCCCCTACCTCTAATTCTATTTCGGGAGTATCTCCATAGAAATGTTTAAAGTTCTTCCACCCACTTAAACTTTTATATACATTGGCTTTCCCCTCTGGCACATGTAAGATGGCATTCTGATAGGTTTCCTCGTCAAAGGCATCCTCTGCAATATCACCTTCATGCTCTGTGTACACACTTTCCAAATTAGTGCATCCCATATATGCATTAGATTCAATAGTATGCGTATAGCTGTCCACAAACATATTGGGAATTCTAACGGATTTCAGACTCTGGCATCCTCTAAAGGCAAACTTATGTATATTCCCCAAATTTTTGATATGAAAAGAACCGTTTGTCAAATTTTTACACCCAGCAAAAGCACTATCACCTATTACTCCCTCATTAGACCCAAAACTTATTATTACATGTGCGATATTTTTAAGAGGCATGTTTGAACTGCTACTTGATGTGATGCTTTCGATAACAGTTAAGTTCGTACAATTTGCAAAAGCTTTTTTCCCAATTACTTTTAAATCATATTTGAGTTTTGCAACACATAGGCCAGGACACCCTTCAAAGGCGCTTTCTCCAATGGAAGACACTTGGGGGAGATATACGCTATAAAGCCAAATGTTATTATAAAAAGCGCTGTCGTTTATAGCTGTAACAGAAATGGTCTTCCCTTCATACTCAATTGTTTCGGGAACAACCAAATGTGTGAGTCTGTATTCTGTAGGGGATTTAACCACGACAGCCCACCATTTACTATTACTAATACCTCCACCGCCAATATCACCGACCCCATAATTAGGACCATCTGCCCGTTGTCTTCTTGGTGCATCAATGACGGAAGAGTTTGTCTCCCAATAATGGTGTACTTCGTAGTAAATGTCATTCACAATGAATGGATCTGTTATTGTGTGATGCGGTGTCTCACCTATTGCAAATCCCCTCGTCACAGCGAGCAAAAACAAATATAGAATTGCAGCTCGTTTCATTCTGTTTATTCTCATAATGGTTCTCATGTTTTAAAATTCTTCTTTGTCAAAAAGGAAGACTAGGTATCCTCTGCTGTCGAGGAAACCATCCCAGAGCTTACTCGCGCCGCCGTTAAGACTGCCTTTCATTTTCACATGCATCCTATTGCCGCTGATTTTGTCAATGTCTGGCCCATTACAAAGGCTGTAGACTTCTCCCGTAGGAGGATAGATGAGCCATCGGTTGTCGTAGCGATAAATATAAGTGTCGTCGAATGCCGTAGGCACGGGAAGAATCTTGCAGATATACTCCATGTCCGAACCTCCTAGTATCTGACTTTTCACTGGCTTACGCTGCATCTGAGTGTCTATGACCCACACGTCTCCTCCTTTTCCGCCGTATGAATATTCCCTGACGGTGCCAAGGGCATAGCCATTGACGAAGTTAGTGTAGTAGTCGGCCTCATCGCTGCAAACAGCACCCTGCTTGTTGATAAACACCTTCTTCCCGTTAGTCTTCGTCACTACTGCATATCCGTACGAGAACGGTGAAGGCTCCTTGGAGAATTTCGGCTCAATGACAAAGTTACCTGTTGTGTCGATAAATCCCCATCGCAGCCCGCTGCCTGTCTGTGTAGCCACTGCTGCCAATCCATCGCTGAAATCCTGAGCACCAATAAACGTCTTTTGCATCAATGTGCCAGTGGAGGACACAAAGGTGTATCCCTGTCCTAGCTTTAGGCGTGCCCACTCGTTGACAAAGTCGCCAAGAGGACTCTCCGAATAGCTGCTCGCGGCATTCGTAATCGAGCGGAACACTTGTTGACCGCTGGTGTTGAAGAATAAAACCTTGCTGCCAAATCCTGCAGGAATAACGGCCGCAATGCCTCTGTTGTTGAAGGGATAGATATTAGCCAAATCCTGAACGGGTAGCTTCACCGTGTGTCCTTGTTTGTCAAGTACGTAATAGTCTGTATGTCGGAGGACTGATGCTGAAGATGAGGAAGGAAGTCCCACTATGCAATGGCCGGATCCGAATGCCGGACGTTGTGTGTCTCTTGCTGTTTGCCATTTGTAGCCTCCTGCCAGCACATTGCCATCTTCGTCAATGAATCCCCAGCCTCTTGTTTCTCTGTTATACACAGCCAGCATGCCATCATGAAAGACATAGTCGGTGCTGTAATCGTTAATCATCACCTTCTTCATGCTGCTTAAAACGGAAATCTTTTGTAAGGCGGGGAATGGAAGGTGCTTGCCTCCCACCTCGTTCAAGGTTACCAGTCCCTTCCAATTAGCTGCAAAGTCGGGCTTCTGCGCCATATTATGCAGGGTAAAACCTAACATGGCGAATGCCAACAATAGTTTTCTAATCATAGCTTTATTACTTTACAATGTGGTTCTCATAATAAGACTTGCTTCTAAAGTCTTGATTTCTCCTTATTGTAAATGTACTTCACCTCACTATCGCTTAAACAGCGGTATTTGTAGAAGCGCAGGTTGTCAATTGTCAGAGTGGTTGGAAGAAGCATTTGTCTATCCCACAGGCCATTAAGTTCGCCTCCCATTACAAATTTTGAGCAGGCTCTGTAGTTTTTCTGATCACCTTCTTCGCTTTCACCGAATATATTATCGCCTTCTGTTACGACATCTACATAATTTCCATCAATGTATAAACGAGTCGTAATGGTACTAAAGGTGGTCTTGTGGAAATCAGACACCAAGGTTATCATGTGCCACCCGTCAAGAGCGTTATGCGTAAAACTTGGGCAATTTTCATATTGATAAAAGAAACTATATTTTGTCACAACGAACTTTAGTTTACCGTTAACAACAGCCAGGGTGAAAGCTGGGTCACCATCTCTTAACCGTACTGCATGGAATATGTGTCCGTCACTAAGATCTTTTGCCCAAAATGAGATTGTCATTTCACGCTCATCAACAAGGCTGTTAGGAAATGACAACAACGAATTAGAACTATTTGTAATTGCAAGAGCCTTACTTCCATTGTAGCTTTCGACGAAGTTAGTGCCAAGAGCTACAGGTGTAAGTTCTTCCTCTGCCTGATTGTAATAGTTTCCTTCGAAAGTAAAATGCGCGGTAATTCCGCTTGTTATTTGTGTCAAAGTCAAAGATCGTGACGTCATGTTGTCGACTGACTTAATTATGATAGTTGCCTCACGTGTAGGCCGATACGTGTTTTCATCTACGGTTACTTTCAGATGGAATGCTCCATTAGCGTCGTTCGTCAGAGTCGCTTCACACCATTCCGCATTGCATGTCACAGACAATTGATCGAATGCGTAATTGCTTTCCATCATCTTCTCGATGGTCTTAGACATCCATGAAACAGATTCTGAGTCCTTTCCATCCTTGAATGCTATGTATGGAGCCGACGCTTCCTGTGTCAGGTTGAAGGATGCAGATGCACTTCCGTCAGCAGATTTGACAATAATAATTGCCTCGCGTGAAGATAGAGCCTTGTTCTCCTCTACAGTTACTTTCAACTGGAGTGCCCCGTTGCCGTCTGTCATATTCGCGTCACACCATTCGGTACTGGTCGTTACAGACAGTTGAGTCATTTCAACATTAGTGTCTAATAACAAGTCCAATACGCTGGCATCAGATGTAATGGTCTCACTATTGGCATTATTTGCAAATTTTATGAAAGGTTCTTCTTCCTCTTTGCACGACCACGCCATCGTCAGGGTTATTATACCCAACAAAAATAGATAAAATTGTTTTGTTTTCATTTTATTGATGTTTTAATTTGATACGTTATTCTCTTTCCCTAAGATCTGAGCTATTCTTTGATTGTTATTTCACTTCCATTCCACACCCATTCTTCATATTTGTAACCATTCCATCGGAAGAGGTAGGATTCGCCGACCAGAATGTCATGCATCCCTTGTGTAGTAACGCTAAGAATTGAGAAGGAATCAGAAGCATATATCTCAGAACAATTGGCAGGGTCGTCGAATTCTCTGGCTATCGATTCCAAACTCATATATGCTCCCCACTGATGAGGATGTGCACACCCATGATAAAAGAGGAAGGTGTCAGGAAAGCTGTTGTCGTCAATGTCATATTTGGCAGAGGCCGTCTCTTCGCATCTGTTGTCGGGGAAAAGGCCTTCCTTTGTAAAGCGTTTCAGGACGCTACCTGCAGAATGGCTTTCTGTACCAGTCAACTGGAGCTTATTGCCCTTGAAAGTATAAAAGTCTTCGCGTATTCCATACCGTTGGTAGAGCATGGTTTCACCATCTTTCTTTATCGTATATACTTTGTCCCATTTGCCAAATCTCTCTGTTGGACGATACTGCTTGGTCGCTTTGTCATAATAGACCACAAACGGAGGCTCGCAGCCTGAGGTGCCATTGTCGTTCTCCTGAATAACAGCCTCCATTTCTCCATCACCATCATAATCTCCGTAATCCAATATTACTAATCCTACGGAACCATAACTCGGATAGGTGACATTTGTTTCTTCATATCCTCCACTACTGAGGAGCGCTACAAGACAATCTTCGTTATCTCTTGACATGATGTTATATCCTGTAATGTGAACTTCTCCTTCATCAGGGCTGTTGGCAGCGTCTCTTTTGCCTAAATCCTTATCATTCTGATACGTGTATTCTTGCAATTGGTTATAGGGTATTTCTGGAAAATAGCAAACGACCTTACCGTTCTTTAACGTATCAGATCCTATCTTTCCCAGAATTTCAGCTATCAGTTCATTAGTAAGATATTGTGGGTCGAATGTTCCATAAGTGCTGTTGTGTAAATGCTCAGGGCCATATAAAAGCTGGGGAAAACCATTTCTTTCTACAAACTGCACCTCTTGGGAATTGTTGTTCTCCATGATAATATCTTTGTAGGCTGGAAAATACAAAAAGCCCCTAGAGAGCATTCCAAATGAGAGATGGATTTCTGAACCTCCCTCATATTCGTCAAGTTCAGAAGCGATGCAAAGGTTTTTGTACTTGCCATTCTTCACAAGATAATAATAACGCCACTCATTTTCTGCGTTAATCTTTTCCAAGACCTCAATAGTGATAGGTGTCGGCGTAATCTCTATGGCCCTTTCTTTCGATATATAACCCTCCACAACATCACCATTGAAATTGTCTACTTGCACTCTATACCAGTCGTCAACCTCTTCAAGGACAGGCAGGACTTTACTTGTGAAAAGATGGTACTCTTCACGCGTGAATCCCCTCTTTAGGCTCTCGTCTCCCCAACAGTATTCATCATATAATTCCATTGACTCAATGGTGTTTTCCACTTGTACCATTAACAATGGACTACTGATACTAGCCTCTTTGTGAATGGGTACGCCCTCATCTGCAGCCACGATATACTTAGTCCACTGTGGTTTCTCGATATTCAATGGTTCATTTCCTGTGTTTAAGAACAAGAAGTAAGCACCAAGACCCAGTAATGCAACTATTGTAACAATGCATACAGAGATGAGCCACCGCATGTTCTGTTTCATCCAAGACGTTTCTGGGCGCGCATCGCTATTATCCTCTACTATTATTTCTTTATCAAGAGACAGGGGCGCACTTTCATCCGCTATTGCTTGAGCATTGACGGAAGGAGTAGTCACATGTCCCTCTTCTTGCCTTGGTAATCCTACCTCTGCCTGCATAAACTCTTCTACATCAGTGGAGAAACTTCCAGCTTCTTCATCTGGCGGTATGTCCAGGGGACTAAGTCTCTGACCGCATTGAGTACAGAAGAGGGCATCATCGTCTTGTTGTGCCCCACAATATTCGCAGTATCTCATATTCCTTTGTTTTTCGCAATGATCAGTTGGTCATATTTGCTTGGAACTTCATGTTGATTTTCCGTTGGGTAGAAAGATACTTTCCAGATATGCTCATCGTAGAGAACATACCTGTAAAGTAGTATCCTGTTGGTGTGCCATCATCGTAGTATTCAGAGAAAGAAATGTTTCCAGAATCATCGATTGAACCTTCAAGTACGACATATCCATTATTGGTTTCATGAACTCTGTAACGGCCTTTCACTTCATTCCTGCTAATGTATAGCTGTAGGTCAAAATGCCATTTCTCAGCAATAATTCCTTCGTATTCATAATGCCCATCCCATTTCCCCGAGTTGATTCTCGTAGATTGCTGAACAATAATGCCATTTTTGTCTGTTTTTGTCGTTTTAGTAGAAAAGGAATCATTGGCGATAAGCTTATAGCCGTACCATAAGCCTGCGCCCAAAATGACAAAGGCAGCAATATAAACTAAAACAGTGTTAATGTGATTGCTCTTGTCTTGCTTTTCAACAGGATGCTCAATATAGTTCTTCTCAGGAACTGAAAAAGAGTTAGGAGGAGCAGGCTGAAATGGACTCAGCCTGGCTCCACATTTGGTACAGAATAGGGCATCGTCATCAAGTGGTGCCCCGCAGAATTCGCAATATCTCATCTTCGTTTATTCTTCTAATCTGAAATTCATACTATTCCCTCGTGCATCAAAAAAAGTACCAATGAAGTGACGCTCTTCTAGGTGACCCTTGAAATGCCCAGTCTGCTGATCATTCTCATCAGTTTCAAACAATTCCAAAATATTGTTGTCGTAAATACCCTTCAAATCCAAAACTTTATCTGGCCCCTGACTTTCATAATAGTAAGATCCAGTAGCCAAGTTGCCTTCAATAATCAGCTTCATGAAAATGGGATAATTGCTTATTGAACCATGTAACTTATACATCTTATGTAGGACTTTTTCTGTGTCATTATCGCGGCTTTCATTTTTGTTAGAATTGCCTGTTATCAAAAAAGCGATCACTATTCCAGCAGCAAGAACAACGGTCAGGAAAGAAAGCAATATAATTCTAATTATCTTATTATTCTTCTTATCTTCAAACTCTTCATTGTTCTCAATAACTGGAACGATGTTTGGAACAGAGTTAGCTTGAACAGGAATGTCAGTCGCTGGTGAAGGAGCAGGCTGAAATGAACTCAGTCTAGCTCCACAATTGGTACAGAATAGGGCATCGTCATCAAGTGGTGCCCCGCAGAATTCGCAATATCTCATAGAAGATAAGTTACTATTCTTTGTGGGTTTACACAGCCAACTAATGGCTGGTTAAGCCAATTAATGCGCCGAAGAATGTAATCAATACAATGATGCCAATGATAGAAAGGATAAAGCCGGCAATGGCCAAACCTCTAGGTGCCTTGAACATACCAATAAATGAGAACAGCAGTCCCAACGCCCAGACTATAATGTCCACGACAGGCACCCAGCTGACAAAGAATGCCAATAAGGCAAACACAAATCCAGCTGTGCCTAATCCATTTGATTTACTGCCTTGGACGATCACGGTCGTAGAGGAATTTTGGGTAGCACCTGACATCATCGGTTGCGGACTGGGCTGCTGGTAGACTCCAGCCGAATATGCCGGCTGTTGTACAGACTGCTGAACTACATCAGCATTTCGTTGAAAGTGTGGCATGGCACTTGCCGCCTGTTGTCTTTGGGGAGAGGACTTCAATGGTTTTCCGCAAGAAGAACAGAAGGCAGAGCCTGGTTGAATGGGCGACCCACAATATTTACAAAATGCGGGTACTGGCTGAGATGGCTTTGGCGTTGGGCTTTCTTGAGATTGAACTTCAGCCTCATTGTTGAATGCGTCGCTCATAACTTATAGGTTTATAGTAGCCGTCTGCAACCCCCAATCAGGCTTTATTGGTCTTTCAAACTATTGGTACACGGATAAAAAAAGTGTGGGTCGCTGTACCAGTTGCTCGTCCCACTTCTCAAGGCGTCTCGCATTGCCCACCAGTCAAAGGAAGAGCAACGCAGAAGCCCACACGAGAATATGTAATCTGACTTTATCCTCGCGCGTACCTTATTATATTATAAACAAGATACACTTAAGGCTGTCAACAATATACATATCCCGAAGGCATCTACCGCTGCTTTGTTTCTGACTGGTTCAAGTTTGCGAGACTTTGAGAAGTCAAAGAACAAAGCGCCTTAGTAGACACTTTTCTATCTATGTAATCCCCACCCATCCGCTTCTGCTTTTTATGGCATTAGCATCAGTAGTAAAGACGGGACAAAGGTAAGCAATAAATGTGAAACTGCAAAATTTTCTTGAAGAAAAGTGATGCAGATGTTCGTTTTTAACAGTTTCATGTCACCTATGAGTGGGGTATTCAAGGAATGAGAAGAAATACATCATCATAGTCCAAGAAACTGATTGTCAAGGCTCCAAAAAGTGTTCCAAACATTTAAAAATATTTGGAACACTTTGTTTGTTACCTGTAAACACATTGTTTACAGGCAGTAAACACATTGTTTATAGGCAGTAAACACTTTACGAATTCGTTGCAAAAGATACAAAAAAAACTGATTACACAAAATGTGTAACACAAAATGTGTAATCAGATTTCACATTTTCGGCACAGAAGGCGCTATCGGACGATCTTTTTCAGCTCTTTTACGGCATCAGCGGCTGTGATCTCGCGGCCGCCGTTGTCAAGGTCGATGAGCTTGTAGCGGTCGTTGCCCATGCCAAGTTCCTTCATGTAGGAGAGCTGACGCAGACCGTGACGGCTCTCGATGCGCTCGAGCATGTCGTGATGGTCGTCGGCAGTCATCGCATAGATGATGTCAATG
>JAEEGL015495250.1_pt1 | contig 13113 bp, 5 predicted proteins | sample 9134231 | NCBI WGS metagenome assembly JAEEGL01 (sample SAMN16246548, study PRJNA631951) | gut metagenome | biome: gut microbiome; feature: rumen; material: fiber-attached | host: Bos | place: Iran: Karaj | collected 2018-10 | reverse complement strand
GCGATGGCTTTGTCGAGTTCCCCGGCTTTGATCATTTCCTGAACATCTTCGATGCGTTTTCGGACTTTTTTCGCATCTTCATTCATTTTTTCGAATTCGGCTTTGGATTTTTTGACTTCTTCGGCCTCGGGATATTTGATGGCGGCGTATTGGCCAAGGGCCATGGCTACCTTGAAATTCTCTTCGCTTTTGGGGAGTGCCTGGCAGTAATCCTGAACCACTTTGACGTCGTGATCAGGATCGCCGTTGAATTCCTTTTCGAGTTCCTGGATGGCTTCTTCGACGATTTTGCCGATTTTGAATGCTTCGGCATCGGGGAATTTTTCGGAAGCATATTTGCCGAGCGCAGCGACGAGTTTTGCAGATTCTTCGCAGGGGGGAAGCGTTCGGCAGTATTCCTGGACGACGGCAAGATCATGGTTGGCGTCGCCGGTGTATTTCTTTTCGAGATCTTCTACAATTTTGTCGATTTTTACGTTGTTTGTGTCCATGTTGAATCCAGGATAGGGGGTCACAGACCCGAAAGTGAGGAAATTTGGGCAAAAGCCCTGAAAAACCGCCATACACTAAAGGCAAATGGCGAGAGATTAAAGTTTTTTCGACCGAAAAAACTACAAAAAAACACCCCTGAATCATGTCTGATAGCAGGGGTGTCTGGATGAGATGATATCAGGTGACCGGATTACGGTGCGGTAATCTGGATATCATGGATTGCGATGGGGTTATCATTTGCGCTGTTGGGATCATGGGCCATAGTGATTTTCTGGGCTGAGCCGGTCAGCTTGTACTGACGACTGAGTTTTGTATCTACAGCTGCATTCGAATCCCCAAAGATTTGCTGCTGATTGTTATTGCCATCTGTGATGAGAAGCGGATTACTGCTGACTTTGCTTTGACCGGAAACACCGAGGCTCATCGTAAAATCGACAGTACTTAATTTCTTCATATTGGAGATAACAATTTGTGGTCCGCCTTTTTTCAGAGAAACATATTTGGCGGAGTACAATTGGGTACTGGATGTAATATCCATCACGATGCCATTATCAAAGGTAATGGCGAGTTTTTTGTATTTATTGGTACTGCATGTATCTGTGGTATCCGTGCATTCACATTTTGAGATGCCGGTGGATTTGGCCATTATTTTTTCGCAGGTAGCACCATTGGTAAATGTGATTTTAACGGGATTGGATTCGGATGCCTTAACGCATGTACCATTGTCGCAGACATATCCTGCTACGCATTCGGAGTCACTTTTGCAGCCTGGCGCATCTCCTTGCTCAGTACATGTACCATGGTCGCAGAAATATCCGGATATGCAATCGGAGTCGCTTGAGCATGCGCCTTCCTTAATGCATATATTATTGCTGCAGATATATCCTGCTGCGCAATCAGAGGCCTTTGAGCATGTATTTTTAATGCATGAATGATTGTCGCAGATATATCCGTATGAGCAATCGGAGTTAATTTCGCATGTGGTTTTAACGCATGTATATTCATCAAAATCACATTTATACCCGGTATTGCATTCGGAGAGGCTTGTACATCCGCACATTTTATCGCCAAAACCGTCGTCGATACATGCATTGCCGAAGTAATAAATGCCCGTAGCAGCCTTGCACTCGGTGGCATTGCAGGAGGCTTCGTCTTTGAGGCACGTCATCATTGTGGCGTTGCATCGATATCCGGACTTACAGTCAGAATTGCTGGTACATCCGCACTGTTGCTCACCATAATAACCCTCGACGCAGACATTGCCTGCGTAGTCATCACCAGTCATCGCCTTGCACTTGGTTGCTGTGCATTTGATTGCGCAGGTCTTTGTACTGGTATTGCAGATATATCCGGATTTGCATTCGGTGTTCTTTGTGCATCCGCACATTTTTCCGCCCATTCCATTGTCGACGCATGCGTTGCCATAATACGAATCTCCGGTCATTGCTGAGCATGCGCTGGTGGTGCAGGAATCACCGCCATCTTCGAGGCATATCATCATTGTGATATTGCAGCGATATCCTGACTTACAGTCGGAATTACTATTACAGCCGCAAGTTTTATCGCCGTCGTAGCCATTGACGCAGACATTGCCTGCGTAAGCATTACCTGTCATTGCCTTGCATTGGGCATTTGTGCATGTGGGTTCGGCTTCGCAGCTATATGCATTGGTGTTGCAGGTATATCCGGATTTGCAATCGGAGTTCTTTGTGCATCCGCACATTTTTCCGCCTATTCCATTGTCGACGCATGCATTGCCATAATACGAATCTCCAGTCATTGCTGAGCATGCGCTGGTGGTGCATGTAGTGCTGCTATCTTTGACGCATATCAGCATTGCGGTATTGCAGCGATATCCGGATTTACAGTCAGTGCCACTGTTACATCCGCAAACCATTTCCTCATCGTAGCCATAGACGCAGACATTGCCTGCATAATCATCACCCGTCATGGCATTGCATTTGGCATTTGTGCATTTGGGTTTCTCGCAGGTATCTGTATTGGTATTGCAGGTGTATCCGGATTTGCAATCGGAGCTCTTTGTGCATCCGCACATTTTTTCGCCGAATCCATCGTCGACGCATGCGTTGCCGAAGTACATATCTCCAGTGGTCGCAGCGCATTCGCTGGGACTGCAGACATAACCATTTTCGACGCACATCATCATCGTGGCATTGCAATGATATCCGGATTTACAGTCAGAATCGGCCTTACAGCCGCAAGTTTGGTCACCGTCGTATCCATCGACGCAGATATTGCCTACATAATCATCACCCGTCATGGCTTTGCAGTTGGTATTGGTGCATTTGGGTTTCTCGCAGGTATCTGTCTTGGTATTGCATGTATATCCGGATTTGCAATCGGCGTTTTTCATACAACCGCACATTTTTTCGCCGAATCCATCGTCGACGCATGCGTCTCCGAAATACAAATCACCAGTGGTTGCGGCGCATTCGCTGGGACTGCAGACATAGCCATCTTCGACGCACATCAGCATCGTGGCATTGCAGTGATACCCGGATTTACAGTCTGAATCGCTGTTGCATCCGCACATTTTATTGCTGTTGTATCCATCGACGCAGACATTGCCTGTGTAATCATCACCAGTCATTGCCTTGCATTTTGTATTTGTGCACGGGATTTCGCATGCACTTGCACTGGTATTGCAGGTGTATCCGTCTTTGCATTGGGATTTCTTTGTGCATCCGCACATTTTTCCGCCCGTACCATTGTCGACGCATGCATTGCCATAGTAATCATCACCGGACATCGCTTCGCATTTACTGGCATCGCAGGTCGAACTGCTTTCCTTGACGCACCAGTTCATCGTGGTGTTGCAGCGATATCCGGATTTGCAGTCGGAATTGCTGTTACAGCCGCATTCTTTCTGATCGCCGTAGCCATTGATGCAAACATTGCCCTTGTAAGAATCATCCGGCACGGCTTTGCATGCGGCATTTGTGCAGTTATTTTCAAGTTCACAGACTTTATAAGTGGTATCGCATTTATATCCGTCTTTGCATTCGGAATCTTTTGTGCATCCGCACATTTTTCCGCCGTATCCATTGTCGATGCATGCATTGCCGTAATAGCTGTAGCTGTTCATGGCTGCGCATTTGCCTGCGTCGCATGTATTACTTTCATCTTTTGTGCAGTACATATATGCAACGACGCACCGGTAGCCGTCCTTGCATTCGGAATTGCTGGTGCAGCCGCAGGAAATCTGATCATTGCCGTCCTTGACGCATTTTTCTCCGATATATTTTCCGCTGGTGGCGGCGGCACAATCGGCATCCTTGCATGAGCTGCTGTCCTGAACTTTTACGCAGCTGTTTGCTTTGCAGGTATATCCGGTATTGCATTCAGCGTCTTTGCCGCATCCGCACATTTTTCCGCCGACTCCGTCATCGATGCATGCATTGCCGGCGTATTCCTCTGCTCCGGCCTTGGCACAATTATCGGGATCGCATGCATTTGTGCTGGATTGCGCACAGAGACCAACGATTTCATTACATCTGTATCCGGCTTTACAGTCGCTGTTGCTGTCGCATCCGCACATTTTTCCGCCGAAACCGTCGACACAGGCATTACCCTGATATTCGCTGCTCTTCATGCAGTCAGCGGGAGTACAGTCTTCGGATGGAGCATTACCGCCGCTGGTCTTAATCGTGACGCGCTTGATGGAAATGACATTGGGACCGCCAGCGTGCTGTACCGAGAATTCCGATGCATCACCGGACATTTCGAAAGTATCCGTCTTATCGACGTCCTGGGCCGTGGCCGTATAGCTCTGGGTTTTGGATGTGCTGTCAGTGATTTTGAGCTGATTTTGATCGAGTTTGGTGGATCCGAGTTTCCATTCGACCTGGATGTTGCTGGCAGTCGGAACGCTGGCGAAATCAATACCGTATGCCATAGTATCGGTAGGTTCTTTAATACCGCCGTAGCCATTGGCAATACTGCTGGCTACGATTTCGGCGACAAAGCCGGCATTGAAATTCAGTGTGTAGTGGTATTTGTTTCCTGAATCCTGGGTGCATTTGGTCAGGTCGTTGACTTCCTTAAAGCTATCGCAGGTATTGGATTTCGGGAATGTCAGCGTGAACTCGGACGGATTTGAGGAAGAACCGGAGGAAACGCATCTGTTTTCCTTCGTGTTGCATGTGTAGCCATTGTTGCAGTCAGCGTTTCCGCTGCATCCGCAGCGAGACTTATCGCTGTTTTTCAGGGGGATGCATGCGTTGCCCTGATAGGAATTGCCTGTTTTGGCCTTGCAGGTGTCTGCTTTGCAATCGGCTTCGGCTTCATTGGCGCAAACTTCCATGCTCGCGTCGCATACAATGCCTTTGCCGCAATCACTGTACTGTCCATAGTAGGCCATGTTGTTGGCAACGAGAGGAATGTCTCCGTTGATGCCTTCGGCGCAAATATAATTGGAAGTATAGGATCCATACTGATCATTCACGCAGTAGTAGATCTTATCGCCCGGCGCATCGCACAGCGGGCTCATTTCATTGATTTCATCATCAATGCAGGCGGCATAGTAGGCATCGCCGGTATCGTTCTGAATGGTCGAAACGATACATCCGTTGGAACATGGGGAAACGTATTTAACCCATCTTCTGGTTTCCGGGTCTCTCACACAGAGCACTGCATTGCCATCATTGTCGCAGTATTCGCCAAAACTGTCATTGGTGCATTCCTTACCGACGCCCATGACGATAAAGGCATCCAGAACGCAGACGCCGTTGATGCACGTCGATTCGTTGTCGCATGTAACGCCGTCGCAGTAATCCTTTTGGGATGAGTTGTCTTTGCATTCGCCTTTGACGCATTTTTCGCTGCTGCCGCAGGGATCCAGGGTCACCCAGGCATTATTCTCGCAGATCATCGGCACACCGGATTCACTGCATTTTTTTCTATCGATTTTACACTCGGGGGTTGATTCATCGACGCAATCGCCATTGAGGCATTTCATGCCGTCGCCGCACGCATCACCGGTGACCCACATTTGGTTTTCGCATGTGACAGGCACGCCATTGTTGTCGCATTTTTTGGCTTTTCCCTGGCATTCTGCCGTGTCTTTATCGACGCATGAACCTTTGAGACATTTTTCGCTGCTGCCGCAGGCGTCCTGATCTACCCACTTATTGGTATTGGGATCGCAGGTCTGGGGCGTTTGGAGATCTTTGCATTGTTTTGCCCCGGTAGCACATGTTTGCGGCGGTATAATGATGCAATTGCCGTCCTGGCATTTTTTGTCGCCGGGACATGCGGCCTGATCGACCCAGGTACCATTGCTGCAGGCTTGCGGCATGCCCTGGGGACTGCATTGCTTTGCTCCTTCAAAGCAGGTGCCCGAAGAACCAGGTTCACTGCATACACCCTTATTGCATTTTTGGGTCCCGGTACATGCGGCCTGATCGACCCACTCACCGTCTACGCATTTCTGGGGAATGCCAGATTCGCTGCATTGCGTGGCATCCGCAATACAGCTTTTGTCCGATGTGGTTTCGTCGGCACAGGCCAGCATCGTGGTCATTGATCCCAGAGCAAGAATCAAAGTTAATTTCTTGTTCATTATTAACCTCGTTTGTCAGAGCAAAAACAGGATATCCACATAGTTTATGGAAATCGACACAAACACGGATCAGCATTTTACATGTTGCCTTCATGAATAACAAGTATTTGAGCCCCAAAAAGTGTCAAAAAACGCTGTTTTCTGAGCTTTGAGCTCAGAGCTTAGGGAACCTCTGAATAATTAATTCTATATTTCTGAAACCCGCTCCCCCTCGCCGTTTACGGAGAGGGGAGCTGTGGGGCAAGAACGTAGAGTCGCCCCTTCAGGGCTAAAACATTAGGGGGGTAATCACCTTTCCCGGGTTGCGCTAACGATCTACCCCGTGCTGTACACTTATCGCCCCTTCAGGGCTTAGCCCCAACAAACATCCAGCTTTTTGCGATTTTCATAAAGTCCGGAAATTTTAGAACTCAACAGCCCTTGTGCTGGTGGGAGAGGTCAATTGATCAGACCTTCCTTAGAGCTTTGAGCTTTGAACCGCATAACCCAATCTCAGACAAGCCCCTTTGTGATTTTTTGCTCGAAATCATTCTCGTGCGCGCAAAAAAAAGGCGGAGGAATGATCCTCCGCCGGTGAGTTGCAATTTATATATTATTCACATTTTCCAAGATTGCATTTTTTACCGGATGCACAGTCCTTGTCTTCTGCACACACTGAGCATGTGCCATAGAAGCAGAATTTTGCGTCGGGATCGGATGTGCAGTCGCTGTTGCTTTTGCATTCAATGCATTCTCCATAATTAGGGTCACAATATTTGCCATTTTGGCTTGAAGTGCAGTCGCTGTCCTTCTTGCATTCGACACACATATCAAGTTCCTGTGAGCAGTAATTGTATCCCTCATCATCTTCTTTGCATTGATTGTCTGTTGTGCAGTAGGGTTCACATGCTGTATTTTCCTTATTGCACTCAAGGCTGTTGCATTCATTGTAGACGAATTTTTGTTTTTCAAAATCTTCATCACTATAGTAATCGGCAACATATACACCAATGTAACCGCCGCCCACTGCCGGATAACATACGTATGTCTCCTCTACGCCAAAATCCAAATCTTCTTCTTCATCGTAATAATAGCTGCAAATATTGTGAGACTCTTTTTCTTTTTTACAATTTGTATTAAAATCATCCTTACAAACCGCTACGTTGGGTATGTCCTTTGAGTATGAACTGAAATCTGCATTTACACAGCCATCCTCACATTTAGATTTCACAAGATAGTGTTTATAATCATTCTTATTTGGCATTTTCTCGATTTGATGATATTCATACCTTTCAAGATCTTTATAGTAATCATCTTCTGGGATACAGCCGACTGCATTCTTTTGGGCATCGCAGAATTCAAGATCATACCATTCTTTTTTGCATTCGGTGTTTGCTTTTGCCGCATTCATCTCGTTATTGACGCAGATGCCATTGAGCTCTGTTGTACCATTGGCACATTTGGAAGAACTGCCGCCGATGCAGTCGCCATCCTTGCATGCCTTTCCGCTTTCACATGCTTTTTGTGCTGTCCATGTGTTGTTGACGCAGAGCATCGGAACGCCCTTCTCGTCGCATTTCTTCTCGTCGTTTTTGCACTTGTCAGCTTCACCGCCGCCGACGCAGTCGCCCTCATTGCATGTCTTTCCGTCTTCACATGCGGCCTGTGCCGTCCAGACATTGTTGACGCAGAGCATCGGAATGCCCTTCTCGTCGCATTTCTTCTCGTCATTTTTGCACTTGTTAGCTTCACCGCCGCCGACGCAGTCGCCATCATTGCATGTCTTTCCGTTTTCACATGCGGCCTGTGCCGTCCAGACATTGTTGACGCAGAGCATGGGTACGCCCTTCTCGTCGCATTTCTTCTCGTCGTTTTCGCATTTGGTATCTTCACCGCCGCCGACGCAGTCGCCATCCTTGCATGTCTTTCCGTTTTCGCATGCGTTCTGAACCGTCCATAAGTTATTGATGCAGTGTACCGGTATGCCGGATTCGCTGCATTTCTTTGCATTGCCTTCGCATTTGTCTGCATCTGAGGCATCTTTGCATTCTCCATCCTTGCAGATTTTGCCGGTTTCGCATGCATTCTGTGCCGTCCATGCGTTGTTGACGCAGAGCATGGGGACGCCCTTTTCGTCGCATTTCTTATCGTCGTTTTGGCATTTGGTATCTTCCTGACCACCGCCGCCGACGCATTCGCCGTTATTGCATGTCTTTCCGCTTTCACATGCATTCTGTGCCGTCCATGCATTGTTGATGCAGAGCATGGGGATGCCCTTTTCATCACATTTCTTCTCATTGTTTGTGCATTTGGTGTCGGTACCGCTGCCGCCGCCATTGACGCATTCACCGTCCTTGCATGTTGTGCCGGCGGCACAGGCGTTCTGTGCCTTCCATTGTCCTGCAGTGCAGAGCATGGGGACGCCTTTTTCGTCACATTTCTTCTGATTGTTCTGACAGGCTGCACCTGGCTGCTGAGGCGTACCTGAGGCGCTGCAGGTGCCGTTTGAACATGTCTGGCCCGTTGCGCATGCTGTCTGATCAACCCATGCACCATCGACGCATTTCTGGGGGACACCTGCTGCACTGCATTGAACTGCATCATTTGTGCAGGAAGGCGTGGATGAATTATTTGAATCTGATTCTTCAGCACAGGCAGAGATAAACATCGTGGCGGCAGCCAGAGCGAGGACCATTGAGAGTTTCTGAGTCATTTTTAATCCTACGGTTGGAGGGTTTGGAAAAGGCAGAGTAGATACTCGTAAGTTTTTGAATTCCATAAGAAATCAACACTTGAGCTTTCCATAATTATTTTAAAATAACAAGGCTTTGACCTGATTTTTTTTAATCAGGGCATTGTGTCACTTGAGGGGGAATGGGAAGCATGTTTCCTTATACCACCTGAATAAACTTATTATTTTGTGAAGCATCTGTTGTGGGCTGTAATTCAGAGATTTCCTGAGGCGTCACAGGGCTTTAACCCTTGAACGCTCAACCGGTACTGAACATCTTGATGTCATGTCGGGGGGCATGTGTTACTTGCAGGTGCCGGAGACGCATTTCTGTCCATATGCCTGGCAGTTGTTGCAGCTTGCTGAGCAGCAGTTATTGATCGGAATGCACGATGCATGGAATAGCTGATAACCGCTCTTGCAGCTTTTGGCCCACCACTGTCCTCCGCTTTTGTAGCCATCGGCCCATCCGGGAATATCCTTGTAACTCCCAAACGCAGAAGTCAGGGGGCGGCATATTCCCCATGTTTCTGTGCTCGTACATTTGCCATCGGCATTGTATTTACTCGTACAGTGCTTGGGGGCACAATATTTTGTTTTCGTCGTGCAGGTTTCGCCCGTAACACCGGGGACGTTCATGCAATTGCGCATGACGCATGCAGAACCGTTAAAATTCGGAACTTTTGCGCTGTCCGAGCAAATGCATTGACCGGCTGTCTTGTCACATACCGGTGTAATACCGGAACATTTTTTTGCATAATCGCCGTAACTGCCGGTACCCTTCCAGCCGGAAGACGGACCACAGGCAGAATTCGTGTTGCCTACGCACGATTTTCTGTCCTGACTGATATGCTGTCCCGAGCTGCAGCTGGTGACATAAGGAATGCATTCATTGCCGCTCAGGTAGGTGTCGGCACCGCACTGGATCTGTTTGCAGACATCCCCCTGCGGCAAAAAACCGGTGGCACAGCTTTGTATGGTGCATATACCATCGGCAGAACATTTCATTACCGTGGCATTGGCCGGTTTTTGCTGATCACAGTCGAGGATTTGATCATTGCTTCTGCTGGTCGTGGGGGCACATCGGTGAACGGAATTGGGTTCGCATTGCGTAATCCGTTTGCTGTCGTTGAACAGGGGGTGTTCGTTGGCATTGCATTCGCTGATAATGCATTGTCCATTCAGGCAGGATGCATTGGCATGTATCTGATTGCAGTTGGTGCAGTCGGGACCGCACTGAGTGTCGTCGTTGATGCAGTTTACAGATGACTCATCGACATGAACGGTACATTCGGTATCCTTGCAGGATGTCGTTTTGCATGAACCCTCCAGACATGCCTCTCCGGAAGAACACGCATTTTTGCATGAACCACAGTGTTCCTGAGTAATTTTGAGATCAAAGCAGGCTGTTCCGGAACTGCTCTCGCATTTTTCCAGTCCCTCGGGACAGATGCATTCGCCGGCTTTGCAGGTCATGCCCATAGGGCAGAAAACATCGCATGATCCGCAATAGGAATCGTTTGTCTGCAAATCGATGCACACCGGAGTGCTGCTGTCGCCGCAATTCGTCAGCCCGTCCTCGCAGACACACTGGCCGTTATCGCAATAAGTCCCTTCGGAACATTCGTGATTGCATTCGCCGCAGTTATGGGAGTCGTTTTGTGTATCAAGGCAGTTGGGATCTTCTTTTGTACCGCAGTTGACGAATCCCTCATCACATTTGCCTTTGTCCACACACTTCCCGTCTTTGCAGATCTCGTTGGTACTGTCGCACGAAATATCGCAGTCGCCGCAATGATTCCGGCTGACCTTCAAGTCTGCGCAATTCGGTCTCTCTGCCGTTCCGCAGTTGGTAAAACCCTCTTCGCAGTGGTAGGTGTTTTCGTCGATTTGATAACAGCGGCCGCCGGATTCATAGGTATTCGGCGGGCACAGACAGCGGTAGGATCTGTACGTGCTGTCGACCGGAGAACAAACATGCTTGAATTTCTTGTTATCGTCATAGGCAGTACAGTCATCACCGCCATAATTGTCCTTAATACAGCTGTTGGCGCCACATGATTTGGGATCTGCCGGATTGATGAATACATCGTCACATCCGAGGACGTTCGTCTGTTCCTGGCATTTGTAAACATCGCCGTCGGGCATGCATTCCCAGAATCCGTCATACCGGCTGCAGTCGTCGCCGCCATAATTTCTGGCCGAACAATCGTATGCCCCACATGTGGATTTGTCCGAGGGATCGATGCATACAAATTCATCTTCGTTTTCGTTCGACGTATCTTCCTCGTTTTCGGCTCCATCGGTCTTGGGGCGGCATTTGATCTGGTTGCCTATACACAGATAGGTCGTATCCTTCTCGCAGTGGTAGTTGCTGTCGTCCCGATTCTGCTTGCACAGTGAGTATTCCATCGGGCAGTACTGATACTGGAAATTCTTGCTGTATTTGCCGTTTTCGCAGGTTTTGTCCGAACAGGATGTCTGAAAAATGTACGACAGATACGGCTTTTCATCATCTTCCGACAGTGAATTCAGTATTTTTCGCGGCGGACAGTCTTCGCCCTTGTCGATGACAGCTTCAAATTCGCAGCCCGACATGGCTGTCATGCAAGTACTCCAAAGCAGAAAAATAATTGCATTGTGAAGACGGTTCATAAAAATCACCCAATGGACAATGCCCCCTGCATTTCATTTCGTTTCTGTGAATAAAACAAATTTTGTTTTATTGGAAATACAAATTGAAACAAACGGGGATTACTATAGCGAAATGAGCCGGCAGTGCAAGGCTTTGAATTATATTGATGCACAAATAATCGACACATTACAGCGGATCGTCTGATTCCGTGCAACAAGCCGGGACGCCTGAACATAGCCGTGAGCGGAACTCACGGGGGGAAGGGATACTAGTTCATTAATCTGCGAATCAGCGCAGTCATTTGATGAATCGCACCCGGAATTACGGATTCATCGGCAATGAAATTATCAGCATGGAGCGGAGCACACATGGATGCGTCGTGCGGACGGATGCCCAGCATGGCATAAAAACAGGGAATCCGTTCGGAAAAATGGGAAAAATCTTCGGAAGCCATCGACATCTGAATCATTTGGGCCACGCCGGAAGACTGCCATGTATCGAGCGCAATCTGAGTCAGTTCATCGTCGTTGATGACGGCATCGGCACCCCAGAATTGCTGATAATCGGCTTCAACCTGACAGTATCGGGCAACGTTCTGACATGTATTTCGAATGATTTCCCCGAGTTCAATGAGATTCTGACGCGACGGTCCTCGCATGATACCTTCGAACTGCGCCTGGCCGGCAATGACGTTAAACGCAGTTCCTGCATTGAGTTTGCAGACAGAGACGACTTCGCTGGCGGCCGGTCGCTGTCTTTGAATGGCCGAATAGATGGCTGTGACCATCTCAGATGCCGCCCAGAGCGCATCCCGGCCGCGTTCCGGATAGGCTGCGTGTGCCGATTTTCCCGATACCTGCACGGTAAAACGTCCGGATGCTGCCCAGACGGCCCCGCGGCAGACGCCGAATTTGCCGATCTCAAGCCCGGGATCGCAGTGAAGTGCGAGCATCCTTCGGATCCCAAAACGATCCAAAATGCCTTCTCTGCACATCAGTTCTGCACCTGAAGGCAGATCTCCGGGGGCACCTTCTTCATTCGGCTGAAGAACAAAGGCGACATCGCATTCGGGCGCTTCCGGAGCTGCGGCAAGTTCATGCGCGATGCCCAGTGCAACGGTCATGTGTACATCGTGTCCGCAGGCATGCATGCAGCCGTTTTGCGAAGCCCATGGAAGGTCCGTTTGCTCACGGATGGGCAGAGCATCCATGTCGGCCCGATAGCCGACGGCGCGGGAACGATCGCGCCCGGGAAGAATGGCCACAAAACCGGTTTTTGCAATATTTTCAAATACTTGCAGTCCAAAATCTCTAAATTTTCGAGATAAATAATCCGACGTCCACGTCTCGCTAAAACCCGTTTCGGGGTGTGCATGAAGTTCGTGTAATATCTGATTCAAATCTAGTAACATATTGAAAAACCTTCATGAATGAGCTGCAGTTCATTCAGATTATGCTGCACAAAAATCATTTTGAGAGTGCCATCGTCGGGGCATTTTTGCAAGCAGAGACGTGTCGTGACACTCTATCAGGAGTTGGGAGTTGGGAGTTGGGAGTTGGGAGTTGGGAGTTGGAAGTTGGGAGTTGGGAGTTGGGAGTTGGGAGTTGGGAGTTGGGAGTTGGGAGTTGGGAGTTGGGAGTTGGGAGTTGGGAGTTGGGAGTTGGGAGTTGGGAGTTGGGAGTTGGGAGTTGGGAG
>JAEEGL014203182.1_pt1 | contig 13113 bp, 6 predicted proteins | sample 9134231 | NCBI WGS metagenome assembly JAEEGL01 (sample SAMN16246548, study PRJNA631951) | gut metagenome | biome: gut microbiome; feature: rumen; material: fiber-attached | host: Bos | place: Iran: Karaj | collected 2018-10 | reverse complement strand
GCCGGAGCCATCATCGCCATGTACACCTCTGCCGGCAAGAACCAGACGCAGAGCATTGCATACAGCACCGACGGCGGCAAGACGTTCACAAAGTATGCCGGCAACCCCGTCATAACATATCCCGCACCTGATTTCCGCGACCCGAAGGTCTTTTGGCATGAGGGTACGAAGCGTTGGATTGTGGTGCTGGCAGCCGGTCAGGAGGTGCAGTTCTATAGCTCTCCGAACATGAAGGACTGGACCTACGAGAGCTCCTTCGGCAAGGAGTACGGCAACCACGACGGCGTGTGGGAGTGTCCGGACATGCTGAGCTTTGGCTGGGACTGGGTTCTTCTGCTGAATATCAACCCGGGCGGACCGTTCGGAGGCAGCGCTACGCAGTACTTCACCGGCTCCTTTGACGGCCACAAGTTCACTTGCAACTCAAAGCCTTCCACCACCAAGTGGATGGATTACGGCAAGGATCACTATGCCACTGTTACCTTCAGCAATGCCCCCGGCGGCCGTCAGGTGGCGCTGGCGTGGATGTCTAACTGGCAGTATGCCAACCAGGTGCCCACAAAGCAGTTCCGCTCTGCCAACAGCATACCCCGCGACCTGAACATATTCACCGATGGCGGCGAGACATATCTGGCCAGCAAGCCATCTCCTGAGATGGATGCCCTGCGCAAGAGTTCAGGCGCAAAGAAGGCCAAGAAGCCTACTGAGACCTGCGAGATCGTTATCGATCTGAAGGGCAGCGCAAGCGTAGTGCTCTCCAACAGCAAGGGCGAGACGGTGACAATGGCATACGACGAGGGCCAGCGCACGCTGACTATGGACAGAAGCAAGTCAGGACTCTCTGACTTCAGCGAGGCCTTTGCAGCTGAGACGGTAGGTCCGACCCACGGTGTCATACGCCAGCTGCGCATCTTCATAGACCGCAGCAGCATCGAGCTCTTTGATGCAGAAGGAAAGATTGTGATGACAAACCTCGTCTTCCCCACCGAGCCTTATAATAATATAAAGGTAAAGGGCGGCAAGGCTACCATCTATGAAATAAAGAACTAAAGCCTCACCCCAACCCTCCCCCAGGGGAGGGACCGCCCCAACCCGTTCAGTATGTTGCGTTGCAACGCATCAACCACAGCGCAACAACAATCGCAACAACAATCGCAACAACAATTTTCACGCACAAAAAGAATTATGAGTAATAATAAGAAACTGGCCCTTCTGCCTCTGATGCTCTGCTTCTTTGCAATGGGCTTTGTAGATTTGGTAGGCATCGCCTCCAACTATGTGAAGGAAGACCTGGCACTGAGCGACTCTGTTGCCAACATCCTGCCGTCGCTCGTGTTCTTCTGGTTCCTCATCTTCAGCGTCCCCACCGGCATGCTGATGAACAAGATTGGCAAGAAGAACACCGTGCTGCTCTCTCTCGTTGTCACCGTAGTGTCTCTGCTCATGCCTCTGCTTGGCCAGAGCTTCACCGTCATGCTACTGTCATTCTCACTGCTTGGCATCGGCAATGCACTGATGCAGACATCGCTCAACCCGCTCATGGCGCTGGTGACAGGCGGCGAAAACCTGGCCGCACAGCTCACCTTCGGACAGTTCGTCAAGGCTATAGCATCGTTCATGGCACCCTATCTGGCCATGTGGGGCGCTACGGCAGCCATCCCAACCTTCGGACTGGACTGGCGCGTGCTGTTCCTCATCTACTTCGTAGTGGGCTGCGTGGCTACACTGATGCTGTGGAGCGCACCGATACACGAGGAAATCATCAAGGGCAAGACCTCTTCGTTCGCTGACTGCTTCAAGCTTCTCGGCACTCCCGTAGTGCTGCTGAGCTTCCTCGGCATAATGTGTCACGTAGGTGTCGATGTGGGTACCAACACCACAGCGCCCAAGATACTGATAGAACGACTCGGCATGACGCTCAACGAGGCTGCCTTCGCCACATCGCTCTACTTCATCTTCCGTACCATAGGATGTCTCACCGGCTCCTACTTCCTGCGGATACTGAAGACGCGCACCTTCTTTATCATCTCCGTATGCATGATGGCAGCGTCAATGGTGCTGCTCGCAGTGGGACAGACACAGTGGGCTCTCTACTGCGGCATTGCTCTCGTGGGCTACGGCAACTCCAACGTCTTCTCCATGTGCTTTGCACAAGCACTCACCGCAATGCCCGGCAAGCAGAACGAGGTATCAGGCCTTATGATTATGGGACTCTTCGGCGGCACCATCTTCCCCCTCTTTATGGGTATAGCCAGCGATGCAGCAGGCCAGGTAGGTGCAGTTGCAGTCATGGCAATAGGTGTCGTTTACCTCTTCTCTTATATCAAGCAACTTAAAAACTAACCCCCTCCATCTAATGCATAATTAATAATGCATAATTAATAATTAATAACTTATAAAAATATCTCTATGAAACAATATGTAATAGGACTGGGCGAGGTGTTGTGGGACTGCCTCCCCGAGGGAAAGAAACTGGGCGGCGCTCCGGCTAACTTCGCTTATCATGCCGGACAGTTCCTGGGCAGTGAGAACACTGTAGCCATCAGCGCACTGGGCGAGGATGCCCTTGCCGACGAGACAGAGGAGGCACTCAATCAGCACAACCTCAACTATCTGATGCCCCGTGTGCCCTACCCCACCGGCACCGTACAGGTGACACTCTCAGGCGACGGCATACCAACATACGACATCAAGGAGAACGTGGCATGGGACAATATCCCCTTCACACCCGAGATAGAGGAGATTGCCACCAACGCCCGCGCCGTCTGCTTCGGTTCGCTGGCACAGCGCAACATCGTGTCGCGCGAGAACATACACCGTTTCCTCGACATGACACCCAAAGGCTGCATGAAGATCTTCGACATCAACCTGCGCCAGCAGTTCTACAGCAAAGAGGTGATACGCGAAAGCCTGCGCCGCTGCAATGTGCTCAAGATCAATGACGAGGAGCTCGTCATCCTGGGCCGCATGTTCGGCTATCCGGGCCTCGACATAGAAAACAAATGCTGGCTCATCCTGGGCAAGTACAACCTCGACATGCTCGTGCTCACCTGCGGCACCAACGGCTCATACGTCTTCTCACCCGGACAGATGTCATTCCAGGAGACCCCGAAGGTGACCGTAGCCGATACCGTCGGTGCAGGTGACTCGTTCACAGGCTCATTCTGTGCAGCCATCCTCAACGGAAAGAGCATACCCGAGGCACACAAGATTGCCGTCAATGTCAGCGCATTTGTATGCACACAAAACGGCGCAATGCCTCAACTACCAAAAGAAATGAAAGAATAGCATAGATTTCCATACCACTGAAAATTCACAGTAATGAGATGCACAAGAGTGAAAAAGCGTTTTCCTCTTGTGCATCTCTCTTTTTTATCATAGCCGCCAATCCCGTTTCCCCGCTTCCCCATCCCTGTTTCCCATCCCCCTAATAGAGTGGAAAGCGGTTTCCCCGCTTTCTTCACCGCCACGCCCATCCCCGTTTCATCAAAATTTTCAATTCGTTTTCATGTGTATTTCAATTCTTAATCGTAACTTTGGCTACGCCTAAGGTACTCCGTCTTGGATATGCAAGAAAAATTGCAAGCACTTTTTCTTGCATATCTCAATTCTTAATCGTACCTTTGCCCTCAAATAACTATAAAAACAAAGAGAAACACATGCTATTAGGACTTACCATCTATGCCTGGATTACCGTTTTCGTAGTGATAACGATTTTCAGCCTGTTGATATTCACAAAGCTACCGGCAGAGTTCGTCTTCCTTGCCGGCATCGGAGTCTTTCTGCTCACTGGTGTACTTGACGCCGAGGCAGCACTGGCCGGCTTCAGCTCCACATCTGTGGTGGTCATCGGAGTGCTCTTCGTCGTCGTGGCGGGAATGGAGCACACCGGCTTCCTGCAGTGGATAATGAGATATGTGCTTGGCACACCGTCATCACTCAACAAGGCCATAGTGAAACTGATGCTTACCGTGGCATCACTCAGTTCCATACTGAGCAACACTACGGTAGTGGCAATGTTTGTCAACGTAGTGAAGATGTGGGGCAAGCGCCTGAACATCCCGCCATCCAAGCTCCTCATACCGCTGAGCTACGCATCGGGCATGGGCGGCATCTGCACCATCCTGGGCACACCGCCAAACCTTATCATCAGCGGCATGTATGCAGAGCAGACGGGCGAGCACATGAATATATTCGTCACCACCATACCCGGACTCTTCTGCCTCACGGTGGGCATACTGAGCATCCTTGCCATGCAACGGCTGCTGCCCGAGCGCAAGGCGCCGGAGGAAGTGTTTGCCAATACCGAAGACTATACGATGGAGTTCCTCGTACCGTCAGACAGCAAGTACATCGGTTCCACACTGGGTGATGCCGGCCTGATAAAGGTACAGGGCGGACAGTTGTTGGAGGTCATAGGCTTTGACAAAGAGGTGGTGTCGCCCGTCACAAAGGATATGGTCGTCATGGGAGGTGACCGGCTGGTCTATTGCGGACAGATCAACGACCTGATAGCGCTGCGGGAGAGTCACGGACTGATGAGTACCGTCAACAAGGTGTTCGCCTTCAGCAAGGACAAGAAGAACCGCCAGCTGCATACCGCCAACGTGCGCTTCAACAGCCCGCTGGTCAACTGCCGATGGAACGAGGCAAAGATCAAAGGCACCGAAGACGTGTCGCTGGTGGCTGTCAGCCGTCACGGCGAACGGCTCTGCGAGGTGCCGGCAGAAATAGAGCTGCACGCAGGCGACACCGTGCTGCTGGAATACTCACCCAAGGCTAAGTATATAGAAAGAAACCTGCAGAGGTCACTGGAGTTCTTTGATGATGAAGAAGTGCTGACACGCACGGGATGGCCCACAGTTGTCTCATCGCTCATCATGCTGGGAATGATACTGCTGTCATCGCTCAACATTATGACGCTCCTGCAGAGCTCTGTTCTCGCCGCGCTGTTGATGGTTATCTTCAGATGCTGCACGCCACAGCAGGCCATGAGGAGCATCAACTGGAACATACTGATGATCTTTGCCAGCTCCGTGGTGCTCGGTTCGGCCATACAGAATACCGGCCTTGCAGAGATGCTTGCCAACGTTGTGGTGGGCTTCTGTGACTCCAATCCGCTGCTGCTGATGTTCGCCGTGTGTCTTGTTGCCACGTTCACCACAGAGTTTGTGTCCAACGCTGCCGCCGGCGCCATGTTCTACCCTATCGTCTATCAGGCCGCCACATCAATGGGTTGCGACCCCTTCCCGTTCCTCATAGCACTGATGATATCCGTCAGCAGCAGCTTCGCCACACCCATAGGCTCACCGACACACATGCTCGTCTATGGCCCCGGAGGATACCGCTTCACAGACTTTGTGCGCATAGGCTTCTGGATGAACCTCATCATCCTCGCCGCAAACATATTCATAGTGAACGTGTTGTGGCCGGTGATATAATGCATAATGCATAATTCATAATGCATAATGCATCGCTCGGCATCCCGAAGGGTGACGCTTTCTTCGCACATCTTTTATAGATAGCGGAGCTCAGGCGAGCAAGCTCGGAACATAGCGAAGCGGAGAAAGAATACATAATTAGCCCCCCTGTGGCTCTCACTCCCTTGAGGGGGAGGGACGAGCTGCAGGGGGGCTGCAAGTGTGCTGCAATGACATTGCAGCAAAATAAACGAAAGGAAATCTACTTTACATGTACATTGTAAATTATAAATTGTACATTATAAATTGTACATTATAAATTGTACATTATAAATTGTACATTGTACATTGTAAATTGTACATAGCTATATGCTTTTGCCCCTACAGGGCGCGCTTGCAAAAGTCAAGTTCCTTATAATTTAATACTATTTCTTTGCATTATCTTCGTGAGCACTCATGTTCTTGATAAACAGATTGACGAGATGCTTGAGGAAGAAGGTATGCCTAACGGAGTGGCGCGCCTTGTCTGCTAATGATTTCTCTTTGCCGGATGGATTAGCCGACTTTGTCTCTGCCGCTATCACCTCCTGCTCGCGCTGGTCTATCTTAGCGCGGAAGCTCTCTGAAGAGTGGTTATAAAGGAACGAGTAGCATGGCATGGCTGCCTTCATAATATAAGGTGTGAGGAAGGTGGTCACTACACTGGATGCCACGATGATAGGATAAACGATAGGATTGAGGACGCCCAGGCTGGAACCCAGTCCAGCGATGATGAAGGAGAACTCACCTATCTGCACGAATGAGAAACTGGTCAGCATGGAGTCACGCATTGTCTGTCCGCCCCACCAGCAACCCAGTGTACCGAAGACAATCATTCCGATGATGATTATCAGGCTGACATAGACAATGCTCATCCAGTACTGTGCCACAGAAGCCGGGTCTATCAGCATGCCCACAGAGATGAAGAAGATAGCCGCGAAGACGTTCTTCAGCGGTGACATGAGTTTCTCTATACGATGTGACTCCACTGTCTCGGCAAGGATAGAACCCATCACGAATGCACCGAGCGCACTGCTGAATCCTGCTTCCTCTGCTGTCAGCACCATACCCAGACACAGGCCCAGGGCGAGGATGATGAGCGTCTCGTCATTGAGATGGTGCTTTATTTTGCGTATCAGCGTCGGGATAACCAGTATTCCGCATACGAACCATGCCGCGAGCGTGATTGCCAGATTGAGAACCTTGCCTGCCAGCTCGGCACCCTCGAACTGATGACGGATGGCTATACTGGAGAGCAATACCATCAATACCACAGCCACTACATCCTCTACGATAAGGATACTGGTCGCTCCCTTGACGAAACGCTCCTTGCTCATGCCTGCCTCGTCAATGGCCTTCATCACGATAGTGGTGCTCGACATACATAGCATGCCCGCCAGGAAGAGGGAGTTGACCATGTCAAATCCGGCATCCACTCCCACGACATAGCCGAAGAGCATCATGCCGCCGATGATTGTCAACGCACCTATCGCCGCCACTTTGCCGCTGCTGATGAGGTTCTTCAAGCGGAACTCCAGACCGATGCAGAACAATACGAACAGCACACCGATGTCGCCCCACTGCATCACATTGTCGGCATTCACAAACTTCTCGCCTGAGAGATGAGGACCTATCAGGACACCTGCAACGATGTAACCCAACACCACCGGCTGCTTCAGAAACTTAAACAAAATACTGACTACAGCAGCTGTAATCATCAAAACATATAAATCTTGTACCATAAATTGATATTATTATATTAAAAATGTTTATGCCTTGAATACCTCCTCTCCGTCAACGATGGTGGCAACGACATTCGCCTTGCCTACCTTCTCGATGTCATCGTGCAGGAAGTCGCAGTCAAATACCGTCATGTTGGCAATCTTGCCGAACTCGATGGAGCCCATGCGGTGCTCCTGATGGAACAGTCGTGCCACGTTGATAGTCATGGCGCGCAGTGACTGCTCGCGCGTTATGACCTCCTTGAGGTTACGCGGTTTATCTACGCCGCCGAATGCCTCAAGCGGGTATGAGCGTTTCTCTGCCGAATAGAAACTGAGCTTGACGTCCATCATCGGCGAAACCGGATAGTCGGAATGGAACACCACGTTGGCGCCTGCGTCGAAGAATGACTTGATGGGGTAAGCATCATCAGCCAGCTCCTGGCCCATGTAGGCTACTTCCTGTTCATACACGCCGGGCACCTTAGGCGTCCACAGCGGCGGCACTGCCGGTACTGAGTTGGTTGCGGCCATGCGGTGAATGTCCTCATCGGTCACGAAGTGCAGGTGTGCCAGCACGTTGCGCTGGTCCATGTTGCCCGTTATCTTCTCGGCATCCTCTATACAGCCCAGCATGAAGTGTGTCGCACCGCCGCCCTCGGAGTGTGTGTGTACTGACATGCCCTCCTTGTCGGCCTCTGCTATGAGCTGCACCATCTTGTCATGGTCATTGAAACGCTCTGCACCGTGATAGCCGGGCTGGTCAAGGTAATCCTGGTTCTGCCAGCCGGTATGCGCCTCGGTCACGCCGTCCAGGAATGCCTTTGCGCCGATGATGTTGAAGTACTCACCGCCCAGTTCGGCACGCTGAGCCGCAATGCGGGCAATCTCTGCCTTCGGGTCGGCGATATTGTCCGTCACATATATCCAGGCGTATGTGCGCAGCTTCAGCTTGCCTTCCTGCTCCAGCTCGTAATAGGCCTGAGGAGAATCACGCCAAACGACATTCGCTCCGGCATCGCCCACGGCGGTAAAGCCGCCCTTTAAGGCGAAGTCCTGCCATGCAAGCAGGTAGTTCTTGGCATCCTCCAGCGTGGTAGGCAGTTTAGGTACTATCTCAAACACAGGCCCCTCACAAATGTATCCGTCAGGCTCACCGTCCTTATCCACGTGCACAAGGTCATATCCCCACTTCTTAGCGCACTCTGCGTCTATGCCGGCCCATTCCAGTGCCTTCGTATTGAGCAGCATGGAGTGACCGCCGCCGGTGTGCATGAACAACGGTTTGTCAGAGCATATCTCGTCCAGATAGGCCTTGGTGACATACTCATCGTTCTCCACCCATCCGGAGGCCAAGTAGAAGTTGCGATTAGGGTTCTTGGCTATGAACTCCTTAATGATTTCGCGGTATTTGGGATAGTTGGTGAAGCCTGCCTGCATCAGGTTTGCCTGACCTATAAAGCGGTCTCCGGCCAGATGTCCGTGGCTGTGTGACTCGATGAAACCGGGGTAGATGAAGTTCTCGCCATAGTCCAGCACCTGCGCGTCCTCACCGGCGAGTCTCTTAGCCTCCTCGGCGTTGCCCACGTATGCAAACAAGCCGTCCTTAACTACTGCAGCCTTGGCAAAGGGCTTCTTTTCATCTACGGTAATGATGTTGCCGAGAACAAGTGTTTTGGTCATAATTCTTTAATAAGTTGTTGTATATTGTTTAAGTTAATAAAAGCAGTTCGGACACCCCAACGGGCCATACGATTTCCACTCTCTGTTTTACATAGATTTGGCAAAGATAGTAATTTCTTTTGGAAACAGCAACACCTGAGCGGGTTTTATTGTTGATTTTACAATCTTTTTTGCGTATTTTGCCACTTTATGACTGCCCACCATGCTAATCTGCAGCCCTCATCCAACAAAAAAACAGCATACCCATAAAAAGAGCATGCTGCAAAAGGGATTGTCTCTTATTCAAATTTCGTAAGTGCCACTTAGGGCCGAACGCAGGACGTATTTCCACTTGCGAAAGTCGAGAAATTAGATTCATATCAGCTTATTTCATCAGCGAGCACCGAGGCTGGGGTTTCTGTCCCCTGGGAAACGGGGGAAAGAAACCCCGTGTGGATGCTCGTTTTAAGCGTAAAAGCGGGTACATTATATTGAACACCCTATTTGCAAAGAACCCTCACGAGGGTGAGAGTTCCTGCTGCGTAACGATAGTGGAGCTGGAGGGAGTCGCGCTCGAGCTCTGCTCGCTTTTACAAAGCGTTAGCGACTAAAAGAACCCTCACGAGGGTGAGACCTCATGAGGGCGTAACGTAAGTGGAGCTGGAGGGAGTCGAACCCTCGTCCAAACGGTGACACCGTATGCTTTCTACATGCTTATCCTGGACTTCATTTTCGTGTTACGACAAGACCCAAGCCACCAATCGCAACCTTATCCTCTTTATAGATGTCACACGGGCGTAGAGGCCCCGCACGTGCTATTCCCGATATTGCGAGCACCGCTTTAATCAGTCAGCCTCGGAAAAAGGGCTCTGAGCGATGTCCCGTTCCCCTGCCTTGCAAGGGAATAAAGCCAGTCTACTGTACTTCGACTAGGCAGCGAGAGCGTAGTTGTTTTCGCCAATTAAATTGTTGACCGAGAGGATTATGGAGTATCACAGTCATCACTCCGCATGCTTACATACCGCCTCTGCCCGCTGTCAAATCCGGTCAGCCCCGGCACATTTGCGGGTGCAAAGGTACGATTAAGTCTTGAGATATGCAAGAGGGAAAAGATTTTTTTTACTCTTGTACATCCAAGACGGAGTACCTTCTTTCAATCGCTACGCTTGATGAAAGCGTCACAGAGTGCCGAGCGAGACCGTAGGTCAGAGGTACGATTAAGCCTTGAGATATGCAAGAGGGAAAGGGGATTTTCGCGTTAAATAAATGCTGACAAAATGGCAGCAGATGTATTACGTTCTAATAGTAGGTCTTTTACCCTCTAATAGCAGGTCTTTTACACGGTAATAGTAGGTCTTTTACCGCCTAAAAGACCTACTATTGCAACGCTCTGATTATCAATGCGTTTCGGACTGTCAAAATGTCAGTCTCCAAACATGGGCATCACCTCGGCCTGACACACTTTCCACGCCGGAGATACGGTTGCAAAGGTACAAAAAAAAATCATTCCAAACGGAAAATCATAAAATAACTTCCCGTATGAAATGATTTTTAACATTTCTCCGCCCTGACCTGATACCCAGCGTTATTGTTCCGTTGGATTTATCGCAATTCTAAAGGCGAGCATGGTGAGGTCATCGCTTTGCTCATAATCGCCTACAAACTTGTGGACCGCTGCTGTCATCGTTTCTATCAGCTGCTGGGGTGAGCCGCTGAAGCCTTTGATGGTCTCTGCGATGCGCTGGTCACCGAAGAATTTGCCGTTTGCATTCTCGGCCTCTGTCAGTCCGTCGGTGTAGAGGAAGATTGTTGTTCCCGACTGCATGACTGTCTCCTGGTTGGAGTACTGATAATCTGGCGTGACACCGATGGGCAGGTTAGCGTCACAGGGCAGCAGCTGGTCCTGGATGTAGGGTGCATCGTGTCCGGCGTTGCAGTATCTCAGATGCCCTGTATGCAGGTCGAGCACACCCACGAAGAGCGTGACGAACATGCAGTTGTCATTGCCCTCGCACATGTTTTTGTTCATGGTATCCACGATATGATTCGGCTCTACGGAGTGGGCAGCGACGTTGCGGAACAGCGTTCTGCTGACAGCCATGACGAGCGATGCCGGCACACCCTTGCCCGAGACGTCGCCGATGCAGAAGAAGAGCTTCTCGTCGCGTATGAAGAAGTCGTAGAGGTCACCGCCCACAGCCTTGGCTGGCACCAGCGTAGCATAGAGATCAATGTCCTCACGATTTGGGAAGGCAGGGAATGTCTTGGGCAGCATGGACATCTGTATGTTGTGCGCTATGGCCAGCTCCTTCTCTATCGAAGCCTTAGCGGTTGTCGAATCCTTGAGGTCCGACATGTATTGCTTGAGCGACTGTTGCATGATGCCAAACGAGTCACGCAACTCGGCTATCTCATCGTTGCGCTTGAACTTAGGCAGCTCAGTGTCAAAGTTGCCTTTTGCTATCTTTCGTGCCGAGTCAGAGAGGAAAGCAAGCGGCTTGATGGCGCCGCGTATGCTGCGACCCATGAAGAAGAAAATGACCAATCCGCCCACACACATGCACAGCACAATGACGATGGCGAGATACAGTCCCCACGTGTACATCAGCATATAGTGTTGGAATACGACTATCGACCAGCCCGTGTTGCCTATCTGTCTTGACTGCACATAGTAAGGTGTGCCAACCAGATCTTTCATCACAAAGCCGTCGAAGACAGCCTTCTGCTCCGACTTGAGAATGCTGAGATCCAGGGAGTCAGTTCCCGTTATCCTGTTGCCCTTACTGTCGATAATCTGTATGGAGAAGAGTATGTCACCCTCTGGAGTGATGAGGGATTTCTTTTCAAGAAACTCTTTCTTGACATTTTCCATATCCTGTCCTATGGCATAATCCAACCAACTGATGTTCAGGTCAATGCCAAAGACACCCACTTTCTTCCCGTTATGGTCACGTATGGGCATGACATAGCTGCAGTATCTGGTGGTGTCAACGGAGTAGTCATAGTAAGGATCAGTGAGATAGCCCTCATTTTTCCCGTTCAGGCTAAAGCCCTTGCTGTACCACACGCCATTGAAATAGTCATGCTCTTGCGAGCCTATCTGTTGCCGCACAAAGCGATTACTGTCCGCATGATGCACGTATGCCTCAAACCACCGGCCCTGACCCTTATAGTAGTCAGGCTCAAAAGCAGCAAAGCAACCTTCATACTTGTCATTGATAGTAATCTCGCGCTCCAGAGCATCAAAGACCTTCTCGGGGCTGTCGAGGTTGGCTTCCACCTCTGCGCGGCTGTTAACGGTAGCCCTTTCCACTACTCTCTGCATCGTCTCAACCTTGCCCCCTATTCCATCTGTCACATACTGACAACGCGAACTGCCGAGCAATACCGACACCTCCTGCACAAAGTACATGATGAAAAAAATAATCAGCACATTGAAAAATGCCACGATACCAATGACGCGCCAAGTGATGCGGCGTGACAACTTGCTCTTTTTCATATCTGTTACTATTCTATGGTCAGAACATTCTTATTTAGGTTTTGCTCCGCTCAGCTCCGTGGGACACTCAGTAATGCAAATGCACGATGGATGAGGGGAAGAGAGATGAGAGAAGACTGTTTGCTGGTTAATTCATAATGCATAATGCATAGCAGTTGCAAAATTACAAAAAAAATCCATAACACACAGGAAATTGAAAACTAACTGTATGTATGGAATTATTTTTTAACACTTCCCCCAAATTGAACAACTTATTTCTTATATGCCACTTTTTTAGTTCCTTCATTGAAAAAGAAAACAAAATCGTTCTTCATCGCTCTGCCTTTGGACACATCCCTTCTGAAAGAAGGCTTATGAATCCACTTTTTGGACAAGAAAAAGTAGAAATGTCTCAAAAAGTTTGGAAGATAAAACAAAATTGCATACCTTTGCATCAACAAATCCCGCCCGCTTCCCATAAGAACAGCGTACCCAGCGGGACATTTTTGTATATAGACATGAGATACACCAAGCAAGCGATAACGTTGGCACAGCAGATTCAGACACTGTGCGGCGGCTAACTAATACTGATTATCAACGACTTACGAAAGGACTGGTCAACATTCCGAATGCAAATCATACACGTTCTGCACGTTTCTGACTCATATTCTTCTACAAAAATTGTCACTTACGTAATTAATTCTGTCTTCATCTAATCCAATCTTAATCTTTAGAGTTACTTTTCTATTTGGTCAACAATCTGGTCAACATCTTGACTGACAATTTTTACTAT
>JAEEGL013009834.1_pt1 | contig 13113 bp, 4 predicted proteins | sample 9134231 | NCBI WGS metagenome assembly JAEEGL01 (sample SAMN16246548, study PRJNA631951) | gut metagenome | biome: gut microbiome; feature: rumen; material: fiber-attached | host: Bos | place: Iran: Karaj | collected 2018-10 | reverse complement strand
GCAAGGATTTGCGCTGATAGACGGCGAATGCAGGACCGGTGCGCAGTGCTGCGGTGACTATTGCAAAAACTGTACATTGGCTCAGCCGCGGCAGGTTTGTACAACAGAAGATTCCCTGAGTTTTGATTGCGGTGCCGGGTGTGCTTTGCACAATATGATAGAGTGTATGGGCGTCTGCATCGATCCGGATTCGAGTCTCACGTTCTGCGGCACTGACGAAGCAGAAGACGGCATGTGCAGGATGCATTACTGTCCCGATATGGAAGGCTGGCGAAATGGCAGGTGCATCAAAGGCGTTTGCCAGGTGAGCGAGTGCATTCGGGGGTATCATACCGTTGCCGAGGCAGATGGTGTGACGCATTGTGAACCCGATTCTAACGAGGTTTGCGGTGCCAGACTTGACAATTGCACACAGATTGCAAATGCAGAAACTGTATCTTGTGAACTTGGTTTTTGCGCAATAAAAACGTGTGAATATGGATACACTCTATATGACAACAGATGTATAGAATATGAAGGTGAGATTTGCGGCGTTTTTGTTTGTGGTCCGCATGCACACTGTGATCGTGATACACAGCGCTGCAAGTGCGATTCGGGTTATGCCGATTGCGAAGGTGTCTGTTATGATTTGAATAGCAGTGTCTATCATTGCGGCAGCTGCAGCAATGTCTGTACATCCGATAGAGTCAGCCATTCGACAGCTCTCGAATGCGTGAACGGTACATGTGAAGTCGCTGCATGCGAAAACGGCTATCATCCCGAAGATGCCAGATGCCTGAGCAACAAGTGTGAGAATGGTACAACAGATTGTATACACAAAGATAAGATTGGACAGGTAAGAACTTGTGTGGATGGCGTATGGAGCGAACCGCATTCGTGCGACAATTCTTCATGCAATAACGACATTGAAAACTGTGGTGTGTGTATCAACGGTACGACGAAATGTGAATCCGATGTGCATTACACATGTAAGAATGGGCGGTGGCAGAATGCGCAGATGTGCGAGGCACCGCAGATTTGTACACTCGATGGTTGCATTTCGTGCAATGCCGGCGAGCATCTTAACGGCGACAGCTGTGAAAAGGACGATTTGAATAATTGCGGCGCACATGCGCATCGATGCGAGAATCCCAGCAATGCAAAGCCTTCTTGCGATAAAGGCAGCTGCACTTATACGTGCAACGACGGATTTGAAAACAGCGATGGCGATTGGACAAATGGCTGTGAGCTCGACAAGTTGCATCATATCACGAGCGTCGGTACATGTGAGGATGGCTATGCAGACTGCGACAATGATAAAAATAACGGCTGCGAGATTCATCTGGCAGCTTCGGGGCGCAAGGATTGTGCGACCTGCGCGGATGGTTTTACAAAATGCGGCACCGTCAAAAATAGCAATAATCTGCCGCTTTGCTTTAATATCAGTCCCAATGTAGATTTACACATAAAAAAGGAAGATTGCGGCAGTTATTGTAACAACGACAGCGGAGTTCAAATTACTAACCCTGATGGAACAAAGATTACCCCTGCCAAATGTGAATCAGGCCAATGGTGCCATCGTACTGGTTCGAATGGTGTCAAAGTCGTTTGCGAATAGGCAGTTAAATCAATCTGGTTCTGCATTGCATCATCGGGAAAATACGAATGTTGTCGGAGTGGAGGCGTGTGGGTTAGGGTGAGATAAAAAGTTATTGCGAAAAAGTCCATAATCGGCTAGATGCAAAATCGTATATCTGTGTGAAGGTATAACGTAACGCAAACAACAAGGGAGAAGCAGATTATGGCTATGAAGTTAAAGGAAGACGTTTCGGCAACGAAAAATATGGTTAAACTGCGAGACGACTCGGCTGTCGGTGGTTCGTCGGACGGTGCGCGCGATGCGCAGATGACGCAGGGGGTTGATCTTGCACACGGAAACGTGTCGGAGGCAATTGCTTCCGGTGAGTCGATGCGCGGTGACAACAATCCGTATGCGACGTTTAACTATTACAAATCGGAAGGTGGTCTTGGGTCGAGCTATTTTGGCATGATCGACGGCAAGCCCATCGACCAGATGTCTTTTGAACAGCTTGAGAATCTGAGCCAGGAAGGCTCGACGCTGAATATCTCTTATACGGATGGTGATAAGCCTTGTACGCGAACCGGCCGTCTGTATGCGACCGGCAAGTACCAGATGGTTCCCAAAACGCGCGAATATGCGCGTGGTTATGTGGGACTCAAAAAGTCGGATATTTATTCGCCTGCAAATCAGGACCTGTGTTTCACGAACTGCCTGATTACCGATAAACGTCCCGAGGTGATGGCGTATTTTAAGGGCGAAGGAACGGTCGAAGCGGCAGCGCTTGCCATTGCGCAGGAGTGGGCTGCAGTCGGCATTAAGCCGGGACGTGTGAACAGCCAGAAACGCATTGCCGGAGATGATGGTCTGACCGGCTATTATGATGGCGATGGCGTGAATAAGGCGAGTGTGTCGTATGAACGGATCATTGCAGCGCTGGAGGCCGATAAGGCTGCGATCGAGGCGGGTGGCATTGCAACGCGTACAGTCGATTCGACCGCCGGTACACCGACGAGCGTGATTCCTGTCGATAATGCGGTGCAGAACAATGATGTCGGCAGCGCCAATGCTCAGGAAGAGGCTGCAGGCGAATCGTCTGGCGGCAATGTGAGCGTGGATCTCGATACGGCTGTAGCAGCCAACAAGAGTTATGAATACAGCAAAGAAACGTGGAAAGAGATTCAGCGTGCTGTTGGTCTGACGGGCAGCGATGTCGATGGCATCGTGGGCAAAGTGACGAGCCAGGCAATTGCCAATTGGCAGGCCAATAATGGCTTTACCGGCAAAGATGTCGACGGCATTTGCGGTCCGAAGACGCTGGCCGCGATTCGGGGTGGTTCTTCTCAGTCTGGTGAAACCGGCGGTGACGTGCAGAAAGAAGAGCCCGCGAAAGAAGAGCCTGCGAAAGAAGAACCTGCGAAAGAAGAGCCCGTGAAAGAAGAGCCTGTGAAAGAAGAACCCGCAGCAATCGAAGTCACAGACATTGACAGTGCGGTAAAAGCCAATAAAGCATTGGGTTACAGCAAGAATTTGTGGAAGAAGATTCAGTCTGGCGTCGGCCTTTCGGGGGGAAATGTCGATGGGAGTGTTGGACCGACCACGACGAAAAAAATTGCGGACTGGCAGAAAGCGCATGGTTATTCAGACAGCAACGCAAATGGCGTCTGCGGCGAGGATACCCTGGCAGCCCTTAATCTTACGCATGATGCATCTGCAAGCAAATTGCCAAACGATGGTAACGGCTTTATGAAGGCAGATAAAGTCGATCTGGATGCGCTCATCAACGATGCTTCGAAGAAAGGTTATGATGTTTCGCAGACAGATCAGGCAGCCAGATATATTGCAAAATATGGTACTGTGAATGATTCATTACATCAATGCACCAGAGGCACAGCCATGTTTTTGCAATTGGCAAGTCGTGCCAAAGGCAAAGCAGACAGATGGTATCAAGGTGCTTGTGCGGCATGTTATTTTGGCAATGGTTCATCCAATGCCAATATTTCTTCATCCGTATCGGCAGAATATGCCGAGTCTACATATACAGATGCATTGGGTAATACCTGTGATGTGGATTATGATGTTGACGACCTGGATGGTGCAAAGGATGCCACACAGGTTAGCAGCTCAGATGATAAGAAATATAAACGAATATTTAAGAATAAGGGTGATTATTATGCTTTCTCCAAAGTTATAGAAGGTAAGATTAAAGAAGATGGTGAGTATGTAACGTTTAAATATACAAAAAGCAATGGTGCGATGTCTTTCCATATCGTATTTCGAGCTGATGGAAAATATTATAGCGATTATAAGCAAAATTCTGCTGCCGGGTGTGGGCACAAAGAATCGAAATTCTGGTATATCCATTTCTACAATCGGTAATGTTCAAGTGCGGCGGCATCATGTTCTGCGGGACGCTGCCGTCGCATGCTGAATGATTGTATATATAGGACTGTGTGGATTTGTATTCAATTTGGATGATTGGAATCCCGCAGTTTTGAATCGGCGCTGTGCGGGGAGAATCTATGGATAGAATCGGGGCGGCGCCGGATGGATTTGCAGACAGAAACACAAGGTGTGCACGGGAGGGGGGAGCGGCGTATCCCGCAGGGATAGACGCGCGGGGGGACACTTCCCCCCGTTATATAAAGACTTATTGCGATTGAAATCACCAAATATATAAAGCGCGCGATTGCGTTTTGGGAGAGCGTATGAAGAAGACCGGTCTTTGGATGGCGTTATTTGCAGCGATTGCGGCCGCGGGCTGTACGCTTGATGCACCACAGGAACTTGGGGAACCGTGCGATGATGTGGCGTTTGTCTGGCCCGATGAGGCGGGCGGCAAGGTAGACAGAGGCGCGAACGCGACATACGATTATTATCTGGGGATGAAGGTTTGTCCGCCGGATCGCCCGATTTGTCTGAATCAGCACGGCGTGGTGCATCGTGGTGCGGTCGATGAGAATGGCGAGTATCTGGGCGACGTCGTTTATCCGGATGCGGTATATTGCAGCGATCGCAGGGAGAGCTGCCCGAAAGATGCGCATCTGGTGCAGGATGGCATGTATTGTGAGCATGATTCACCGATGCATTGCGGAACTGAAGAGAATAACTGTCTGGATGCGTCGCGGGGCGTGAGCTGGGCAGAATGCGTGAATGGCAAATGCGAGGTTAAGCAGTGTTTGCAAGGCTTTGCGCTGATGAATGGCGAATGTAAATCGGGGGATCAGTGCTGCGGTGATTATTGCCGGAACTGTACATTGGGAGACCGGCGTCTGGTATGCAGTACAGAAGATTATACCACATTCGACTGCGGTGAGTCGTGTCCGCTGGAAGGCATGATAGATTGCTATGGCGTTTGTGTGGATACAACCAGGAATATCGCATATTGCGGTGTGAAGGCATCTGCCGACGGCGTTTGTGAGATGTATTATTGTCCTGATAGGGTGGACGGCTGGCGCGATGGCAGCTGTAGCGATGGCAAGTGTTTGGTGAGTGAGTGTATTCTGGGGTATCATATCGTTGTCGAGAGGGATGCGGATAAAAAGATAACCGATGGATACTGTGAGGCGGATTCGCTGGAAGTCTGCGGTGCCATGCGCGAGGATTGTACGCAGATTGAACATGCGGCCGATGTCTCGTGTGAACTGGGCATTTGTACGGTCAAATCGTGTGATGAAGGATACTATTTATACAATAATGAATGTATGGAATTTACGGTTGACGCGTGCGCCGGCGTCGTTTGCGGACCTCATGCACATTGCGATGAAATTGCGCAGAGATGTGCGTGTGATTCGGGATATGAAGATTGCAACGGCGAATGCTATGATTTGAAATCCAGTTTGTATCATTGCGGTGATTGCGCGAATGTTTGTACAACCGATAAAATCAGCCATTCGACAGCGCTTGTTTGTGAAAACGGCATTTGCATGGCTGCAGCATGTGAAGATGAGTATCATGTTGAGAAGTATGTGGATACCAGTGCTTGCGTGAGTGATACATGCGAGAGCGGCTTAACCGATTGTATACATTCGGAAGGCACAGGCATGGTAAAGACCTGCGTGGATGGCGTCTGGAGTGCATACGAGCCGTGCGGTGAAGTGTCGTGCAACAATGAAACAGAGCAATGCGGCGTTTGTCTGAATGGGACGAAGCAATGTGTAGAAAGAAGTATCGGCACCTGCATCAATGGTCGGTGGCAGAATCTGGTGCCGTGTGATGAGGCGATGATTTGCAGCGGTGAGACCTGTGTGCCGTGCGGTGAGGGTGAGCATGTGTATGGCAATGCATGCGAAACGCATGATCTGGCGAACTGCGGTGCGCATGATGTTGCGTGTGATGCGCAGGTGCATGCCAATGGCGAGTCGTTTAACTGTGACGATGGCGTTTGCAAAGCGACTGCGTGTGCAGCGGGCTATCATTTGTACGACAATGGCTGCGAAAAGGATGATGTGACCAACTGCGGATCGCATGGAACGGCCTGCAATGCGTCTGTGAATGCCAATGGCACTGCGTTTAACTGTGATGACGGCGTGTGCAAAGCGACATCGTGTGCTGCGGGATATCACGTCTATAACAATATCTGCGAAAAGGATGATGTGACCAACTGCGGAACGCATGGTGTTGCGTGTAACGCGAGTGTCTATGCCAATGGCTCAGCATTTAACTGTGATGACGGGACTTGCAAAGCGACAGCGTGTGCGTCTGGATTTCACGTGAATGGCAATGGCTGTGAGAAGAATGATCTGACCAATTGCGGTGCGCATGGCGTTGCGTGCGGTACCGGGGTGAGACCGAATGGCACCGCGTTTAACTGCGACAGCGGGACGTGTGTGGCGACATCGTGTGCGACTGGCTATCACACCTATAACAACGGCTGCGAGAAGCATGATGTGAACAATTGCAACGGGCATGGGGTGAAATGCGATGCGGTGGTGAAACCCGGCGGATCGGCATTCAACTGCGACAGCGGGACTTGCAAAGCGACAGCGTGCGCGTCTGGATATCATCTTAATGGCGATGGGTGTGAGAAGAATGATCTGACCAACTGCGGCGCGCATGGTGTGGCGTGCGGTGCCGGGGTGAGACCGAATGGCACGGCATTCAACTGCGACAGCGGGACGTGCAAAGCGACAGCGTGTGCGTCCGGATATCACGTCTATGGCGATGGTTGTGAGAAGAATGATCTGACCAACTGCGGCGGGCATGGTGTTGCGTGCGGTACCGGGGTGAGACCGAATGGCATGGCATTTAACTGTGACAGCGGGACGTGTGTCGCAACCACATGTGCCAGCGGGTATCATACTTATAACAACGGATGTGAGCAGAATGATCGCTCTAACTGTGGAACGCATGGAAAAGCTTGTACAGCCACGCAGATTTGCAGCGGTGGAAGTTGCACGGGGTGTGGATCGAATCAGCATGTGTACAATAATACCTGCGAGAATAATGATCGCTCGAATTGCGGATCACGCGGGAATGCGTGCTCAGCCACGCAGATTTGCAGCGGTGGAAGCTGCACGGGGTGTGGATCGAATCAGCATGTTTACAATAATACCTGCGAGAATAATGATCGCTCAAATTGCGGATCACACGGGAATGCGTGCTCAGCCACGCAGATTTGCAGCGGCACAAGCTGCACGGGGTGTGGTTCGAATGAGCATGTTTACAACAACACATGTGAAACAAATGATCGCTCGAATTGCGGATCGCACGGAAATGCGTGCTCAGCTACGCAGATTTGCAGCGGCACAAGCTGCACGGGGTGTGGCTCGAACCAGCATGTTTATAATAACACATGTGAAGATAATTCTCTCACAAACTGTGGTTCGCATGGGAATTCTTGCTCATCCGACCAGGTTTGCAGTGGCGGGGGGTGTGCGTATCTTTCGTGTGGCACAAATCAGCATGTCTGGGATCATTCCTGTGAAGCCGACGATCGCACAAACTGCGGATCTCATGGTAATAATTGTCTATACAATCAGATATGCACTGGCGGAGGGTGCGTTGCATGTTTATCATCTAACCATGTTTATAATAATACATGTGTACCAGACAGCAACTCGGACTGCGGTTCGACAGGAAATGCATGTAGGGATGATCAAAAATGTAGTGGCGGGAGTTGTGTGAATGTTTCGTGTGGTTCAGACGAGCATGTTTGGAATCATGGCTGTGAGGAGGACAGTCGAGACCATTGTGCGTCGCATGATAAGAAGTGTGCTGATAATGAAATTTGCAAAAAAAAGAAATGTGATGATTGCGCGGCGCATAGACATGTAAATGGTAATTCGTGCGTATGTGATACCGGATTTGGCAATTGCGACAAAAACTTGAAGAATGGGTGTGAGACCGATCTGGCAGCCGCTGGATTAACTTCTTGTCCTTAGAATTAGGTTTTGTGAGGTGTGCGTTTTGGGGTATGGGTGATATTGCGCCCATTCAGGGCGCGGTAATGAGATTCTTAAGACGGGTTTGTCTGGCGCTGCGGGCCGCGTCTATAAGCAAAACGGCGCGTATGCCGCAGGCATAGCGACGTTCATGCCGGGCGTATTGCAAATAGCCCGGCGACAGGCAAATCATGCGAGTGTGTTGAGGAACATTTTTGTTATTAAAGAAAAGCAAAAATTAATTCACAAGTGTCTAACAAGGTCTATAATGATGCCGGTTTTGATGTTGAATAGCACAAAACAAACAACAAATGGAGGAAAAGGCTATGTCAATGGAATATCAGAGTAAGTCGGCGTCGAAGAGTTTGCAGGCGCAGGACAACGGTGGTGCGGCATCGGGTGGTGCGGCGGCTGGTGCGCGTGATGCGCAGATGACGCAGGGTGTGGACCTTGCCCATGGCAACGTGTCGGAGGCGATTGCATCGGGTGAGTCGATGCACGGCAACAACAATCCGTATGCGGCATTCAACTATTACAAGTCGGATGGCAAGCTTGGTTCGAGCTATTTTGGGATGCTGGACGGCAAGCCCATCGACCAGATGACGTTTGGCGAGCTTGAGAATCTGAGCCAGTCGGGATCGACGCTGAACATCTCGTATACGGATGGTGATGCGCCGAGCACGAAGACCGGCCGTCTGTTTGCGACCGGCAAGTATCAGATGATTCCCGGCACCCGCGAGAGCGCACGTGGTTATGTTGGCCTGAAGAAGACCGATCTTTACTCGCCACAGAATCAGGATTTGTGCTTTACGAAGTATCTGATTGGTGCCAAGCGTCCGCAGGTGATGGCGTATTTTAATGGCACAGGTACGGTCGAAGCTGCAGCACTTGCCATTGCGCAGGAATGGGCTGCCATCGGCATCAAGCCCGGCCGTGTGAACAACAATGGCAAAGTTGGCGCCAACAATGGTTTGACGAGCTATTATGATGGCGACGGCGTGAATGCGGCAAGCGTTTCTTACGAACGCATTGTTGCAGCGCTTCAGGCAGATAAAGCCGCGATCGATGCAGGCGGCATTGCGACGCATACAGTGGATTCGACGGCTGGTACGCCGACGAGCGTCATTCCTGCAGACAATGCGTCAAAGACCGGGGATGCGGGCAGTTCCAATGCGCAGAGCGAAGCCGGTGGTTCGGCTGGCGGCAATGTGAGCGTAGATTTGAATCGCGCTGTGACGCGCAACAGAAGCTATGGTTACAGCAAAGAAACGTGGAAAGAGATTCAGCGTGCAGTCGGTTTGACGGGCAGCGATGTCGATGGCATCGTCGGCAAAGTGACGAGTCAGGCGATTGCCAACTGGCAGGCCAATAATGGCTTTACGGGCGGCGATGTCGATGGCATCTGCGGCCCGAAGACGCTGGCAGCCATCCGTGGCGGTGCGAAAACCGAGCAGCCGCCCAAGAATGATGAAGGCGGACAGCAGGAGAAAAAGGAAGAGCCGAAGAACGATACGCCTGTGACGCTGGATGTCGACAGTGCAGTGAAGGCCAACAAGAACTTCGGCTACAGCCGCTCGACGTGGAAAGATGTTCAGACCAAGGTTGGCCTGTCTGGCAATGATGTCGACGGTTATGTCGGTCCGACCACGACAAAAGCGATTGCCAAATGGCAGGAGGCAAATGGTCTGGGCGGCAATGGCATTTGCGACAAATCGACGCTGGATGCGATGGGCATTAAACCTGCGACCGATAAGGCGGCGCAAGGCGTACCGACGGGCGGCAACGGCTTTATGTCGAATGATTATACGCCCGATTTGGAAGCACTCAAGAATGATGCTGCGCAGCGCGAACCGAGCCTTGATATCACCAAGACTGCTGATGCAGCCAAGTATGTTGCCAGACGCGGTATGTCATCCAGTCCGCTTGGACAGTGCACCAGAGGTACGGCATTGTTCCTCGAGCTGGCCAGTTATGCCAGAGGTGAGGCTAACCGGACTTATGCGCAAGCATGTAGAGCGAGTGCGTTTGGTAGTGAAAAGCCTATGACCTCGATGAATATTTCCAGCAGTGTGGCGAGCGAATATACGATGTCAAGCGGCCAGGACGCGACTGGAAATTCCAATTTCTGTGCGCAGATAGCAAACCACATTTCCAAAGATGGTGAGTTTGTAACTTTCGACTATCATGCGAGCAAGACGTCGTTCCATATCGTATTCCGTGCAGATGGCGGCTGGTACAGTGATTTCAAACAAGGCAGTGCTTCAGGTATTAAAGCCGGTGACAGTGCTACATTCTGGAATGTCCACTATTTCAACAAATAACAAACAGCTATAGCGTTTGGCCCCCGCAATTGCGGGGGCTTTTTTTTTGGCTATGTACGGCGACCGTGTTGATCTCATCAGATCCTGGCCGTTAGTTGGTATGTCCGTGGGTGTTACCCACGGTTAAAATGTATCGCCCCTGCGGGGCTCTGTTGGTGACGCCCCTTTGGGGCGTGTCAGATTTTTGTAGTGCTTTGATAAACCAGGTACATCAGCCTATTATCAACACTCTGGCCACACAGAGCTTTTTGGGGGCGTGCTTGACGATTGTGGAGATCACCCGGGCGTATGGTTCAATTACGGTTATGCATGCAGCGCATAGTGTGGGGGCGGGGCATAATAATCTGCCATTATGGTGGTAACGATAATTCTGATTTGCTATAATCCATTCGGTTTTTAGTGTGCTGCGGGTGTGTATATGAAGAAGAAACTTACGTTTTTTGTGGTTGTATTGGCTGTGTTCTCGCTCGAAGGCTGCCCACCGCCTGATGATTCGGTAGAATTTGGGGAAGCATGCGAGTCTGTGTCGTTTATCTGGCCAGATGAATCGATGGGGAGGATTCGGATCAGCGACAGCAGCACATACGATTATTATCTGAAGAATGGCGTGTGTCCGGCGAATTACCCGTTTTGTCTGAGGCTGCAGGGGGCGGATGTGCACCGAGGCGGTCTGGACGTGAATGGCGAATATGAAGGGGACGTGTATATCCCTGATGAGTGGTATTGCAGCGATCGCAGGGAGAGCTGCCCCTTTGATTCGCATCTGGTGAAAGATGATACAGGTATGTATTGCGAGCGCAATTCTGCGGTGTCTTGCGGCACAAAACGTCAGAACTGTTTATCTGATGGCGTTGAATATGCAAAATGCAGCGATGATGGAAAGTGTATTGCAGACCGGTGTTTAACAGAAGCGGTGCTGTTTGACGATACGTGCAAGTCGAAAGCCGAGTGCTGCGGTGATTATTGTTATAATTGTAAGGTTCAATCCGTTTCGTTAGTATGCAATGACGCGAATAACAACGGTTGTGCAAACATTTGTCCGGATGGCATGATGGCTTGTTCGGGTGTATGTGTGAATCCGGATACGAGTTTGATGTATTGTGGTGCAACCAATTCGGATGGTGGAAGATGTGATGGGGAGAATTGTTTGGAGCAGGCGGGGTGGCGCGATGGCGATTGTATCAAAGGCGTTTGCCAGGCGAGCGATTGTCTGTTGGGATACCATCTGGTTGTAGAAAATAGCGGGGTTCGCCGTTGTGTTGCCGATTCGATAAACAGCTGCGGTGCCGGAATGGTGGATTGCAGGAGACTGTTTAGAAATGCAGCGGAGGTGACCTGTCAACTTGGTTTGTGTATGATTACGTCGTGCAAGGAAGGTTATACTTTGCACGATAACGCATGTATTGAACATGAAGATGAACCCTGCGACAGTGTGCTCTGTGGCCCGAATTCGCATTGTAATGAAACGACATTAAAATGCGAGTGTGATGCGGGATATACAGATTGCAACGGTAAATGCTATGATTTGAAGAATAGCAAATATCATTGCGGTCAGTGTGATAATAGTATTTGTACAACCGATAAGGTGCGCAATTCCACAGATGTTGCGTGTGTTGAGGGCAATTGCACCGTAAAAGCGTGTGAAAGCGGCTATCATGCCGAGGGGTCGGGGTGTTTGCGCATCACTTGCCGTGACGGCGAAACGGATTGCATACATTCTGGAGATATCGGGCTGGTAAAGACATGCGAGGATGGTATTTGGAGTGAGCCTGAGTCGTGCAATACCGTATCGTGCAATAACGATATCGAAAACTGCGGTGAATGCCAGAATGGCAATGTCACGTGCATGAATGGAATGGCATACACCTGCATCAATGGACAGTGGCAGAATCCGATAGAATGCAGTAGCTCACAGATATGTGAAATGGACCAGGGCTGTATTTCGTGCGGTGCAGGAAAGCATGTTTATGGGAATACCTGTGAAAACGATGACCTCGCCAACTGTGGTGCACATGGGAATGCATGCGCGCCGTCCCAGATTTGTAGTGCTGGAAGCTGCATATCGTGCAGTTCCGGGCAGCATGCCTATAACGGGGGCTGCGAGAATAACGATGTGTACAACTGCGGAGCGCATGATAAAAAATGTGATGGCAGTGTAAAACCAGGCGGTATGGCGTTTAGCTGTGATGCAGCGGGAACGTGCAAAGCAACAGGGTGTATCAGTGGGTATCACCTTTATGGCGATGGCTGCGAGAAAAATGATTTGAACAACTGCGGAGCGCATGGGGTTAAGTGCGATGCAAGTGCACGGCCGCATGGTACAGCATTTAACTGCGATATCGGTACATGCAAGGCAACCGTGTGTGGCGGTAATTACCATGTTAATAACAGCAGTTGTGAACCGGATGATATATATAACTGTGGTTCTCATGGCCGCGGATGTCCTGGACGCAGCAATGCCTCTTTGGTAACATGCAGTGGGGGACAATGCGGTTATACGTGTAATAGTGGATATGGAAACTGTGATGGTAACTGGGATAACGGCTGTGAAGTCAATCTGAGTGGCAATCAGTGGGCTTCGTGCAGCAAGTCTTGCAGATCTGGTTATGCAGATTGTGATGGCAATGCTTCGAACGGTTGCGAAGTGAATTTGGATGCCTGGGGACTTTCAAGCTGCACTGCATGTAGGTCAGGTTTTTATGATTGCCGCGATAAACGGTCGGGTGATCCGGGCGGTATGCCCTATTGCCTTGATCTTACGCCGTATTCGGGACTCTATATCGGTGATGGTCTGGAGTCTTTGCAAATGTGTTTTATTCATTGCAACAATCCGGATCCAGACACTGTCATT
>JAEEGL012248796.1_pt1 | contig 13113 bp, 14 predicted proteins | sample 9134231 | NCBI WGS metagenome assembly JAEEGL01 (sample SAMN16246548, study PRJNA631951) | gut metagenome | biome: gut microbiome; feature: rumen; material: fiber-attached | host: Bos | place: Iran: Karaj | collected 2018-10 | reverse complement strand
ATCTTCTTCTAGACGGTGATTCTGTTGAAAAAGTAGCCCGCAACACAGGTCTCCCGCAATCTACTATTCTTGAGCTCCAAAAAGAAATAAACACACCAAGCACATAAATCACGCAATAGGTTATTCCAACCAGCCCGTTCATCGGACGGGCTTTTTATTACCCACCACACCTAACAATTATTCCAACTTGGACTATGGATTTCGGGGAAAAGCCCCCTTTTTGTAAAAAAAAATCTATGTTTATTCCCATCGAAAGCGTCTGGGATATGGCGATTTTTCGCGAAAAACAGCATTTTTGTCAGAACTCCATGTTGTCGTGACACAAACGTGACATTTTTTTGACAAAACTATTGCTTTTCCGTGAAAAAGATTGTATATTACAGAACGTAAACCGGGCAATCCCGCCCAAAAGAATGTGTCACTAACAACAAGGAGAACACACATGAAAAAGCAAGGTTTTACCCTTATTGAATTGATGGTCGTGATCGTGATCATGGGCATCCTGGCCGCCGTTGCAGTGCCGAAACTGTTCGGCATGATCGCTAAGTCCAAGGCCTCTGAAGTTCCGACCGCCGCCGGAACCTACATCAATATGCAGGATGCGTATGTGGTGGAAAAGGGCGACAAGATCGGTAGCTGGAGCGAAATCGGCTACACCGGTCCGGGTAGTGTCACGTCTGGAAAGTCTGCCTCGGCAATCTTTGAATATATCGAGACTGCTACGGCAAACGAACAGTGGACTGTAAAGACTACTCAAAAGTTGAATGACTGTGCTAAGGGTACGGTTGGTTGGAAACTTGGCGCTAAGCTCGATGAAAACAACTCTGCGACTGGCCAGTCTAACGTTCTGTACAAGGCCGGTGGTACAGCCGCTTGCTATGACTTGACTCCCTCCTTTGCAAGTCTCACCTCTGGACGTAACTACTAATCTTAAGCAAGATTTTTAGAAAACGTTACCACCCACAATTTGTGGGTGGTTTTTTGTTTTTTCTATAATTCAGTTGTGCGACCCGTAAACTTTTGTAAAACTCCGCTACTTGCATCCCTGCTTATGAACGTCATGGCCTTTGCCGTGAGTTTGTTTATCAATGGTTACAAATACGAGTCCCTGGATGACTTTTTTATGCATTCCGTATTGACAGGGGCCTATGGCGGCGAATACGACATCCATCTGTACTTTGTAAACGCCATATATGGTGTTTTCCTGTGGCCTTTTTACAAGATTCTGCCCAATGTGGGGTGGTATCCGCTATTTGAAAAGGCTATTGTTTTTTGTTCTTTTGTGGCAATTTCCTATTTGTTGATTACAAGGTTTAAAAATAAACTTGGGCTGGTTTTCACATTCCTTATCTTGGCCTGCGTCTCCTTGGAATTTTACCTACACGTTGAATTTACCAAGTGTGCGGGAATCTCCACGGCGGCTGGAATCTTTTTGTTTGCAATCGGTAATGATGAGCGAAAAAGATCCTACCTACTTTGGGGAGTCCTTTTTATGGTGGCGGGTTATGTTTTCCGAAAAGAAATGTTCCTGCTCGGTATCCCTACCCTAGCAGTCATTCTTCTTTCCAATTGGCTGTTCGCTCGTTCTATCTGGAAAGGCGGAATTATAGGTCTGCTGTTACTTATTGGTATAGTACTCGGTTTGAAAGCCTTTGATTCTAGTCTGTATAAGAACAATGAATATGAATACTACGCGGCATACCAACCGGTTAGGGCTTTTTTCGGGGATGGTGCGTTCTATAATTTCGATGCCCTTTCCGACGAAATGGACGAAAGGGGTATCGGTAGCCGCAACCTGAGATACCTGAAAGCCTGGTATTTTTACGACAACAACGTGTTTTCCTTGGACAGCATGAACGCCCTTATCAAGATTGCCCAAAGAAACCTTTACGAGCCCAACTACCTTAAAATGCCCTTCTTTGTTGCACGCTGCATATCGGACACCATGATAAAGGGAAGCGTATGGTGTTGGTTGTTACTTTGCTTTACAATCATCTATTTCTACAATAAAAAATACTGGTGGGTTCCCTGGACATCACTGTCCATAACAGGACTTTCGTACACATATCTCGCTATTGTCAACAGAGTGGCAAGTCACGTAGAATCAGGAATCTGGGGATACGCAGTCATTTTTGTTTTGTTCTATGTTTGCAAAAGTAACATAGTTGAATCAAAACAGACAACTGGCCTGATCAAGATTCTTTTACTTGTCAGCCTGATTGGCCTTGTGTCCAATATAACCTTGGTCGCATTTGACAAAATGAACTATGCTGTTAGGAGCAAAGATTCACAGGACGCAGACTGGGACGCATTCCTGCAACATACAAAGGAAAACCCTGATGATGTTTTTTTATTGCCGTTTGACAGATATAAGCAACTAGGTTTTTTTGTTGGCAAAACTTACGAGGGGATATCTCCGGGAAGTTGGAACAACATTCATTCTACGGGGTACTGGAATATCCACTTGCCTCCAATGGAGCATGAACTTCGAAATAGGGGCGTAGAAAATGTTTTCAAGGATATTACACACGATAATGTATATGTCCTGAATGACAAGCAGTCCTTATCCTTTATCCCCTTCTATAAGGAACATTATCACAAAGATTTGGCAGTTGACACGATTAAATATTTTGGAAATCTATTCCTGACAAAGTATCGGGTAAAGGAGTTGGCGAATGAACAAGAAATTCCTTAACCTCGCATTGTTTTCTGCATTTATCCTATTTATGGTCTCACTGCCGATGATTTTTGTAGATAGGTATCTGCCACAAAGCCAGCATCCATGGCAATTGCAACCTTTCGGTAATGATTCACTATCGTCCTTTTATAAAGACAATTACCTGGTTGTCGGCGACACGGCCTTGATGGAGTTTTTGCAAGATAGTTCTAGGACTACGGTAAATATTCTGGTTGATGGATGGGGAGTTCCTTACGACGAGGAGTTACTTGTGCAGGATTTCAAACTGTTTAAGGACAATTCTGCCAAATACGCAATCCACAAAAGGATGTTTGGTTTTACGGCTATCGTTGAAAGTGGGGAATTCGGCAAGGATTTTGCTGAAGGAGTTTTCTTATCTAACGGAGACTCCTCGACTTGTAACAAGAAACAGCAGAATATGAAGCGGTATTTTTCTGATTTCCGTTGCTTTGAAGGTTTCGAAGACAAGCAAATAGTTTCGGTGTTAGATTCATTGTTGGCAGATGGCTCGTGGAGTCGGGTTGGATGGACGACATACGGAACTAGAGAGGGGGATAGGGAAAAACTTCATCTACTGCTTGATAATCTGTCTCAATTAGCCAAACGGTATCCGCAGGTGCAGTTTATTGTTCAGGGAACACATAGGCCTATTTTTGGAGCACCGGAAGTCAAGCGGAAATACCTTGCCCCGTGGGTGCCTGCGGTATTTTTGAATAATTCCTTTGTTGGGCCAACCGGCAATCTTTGAAATCAGATGGCAAAGCCCTAAAAACATAGACAGAGTAGTGTACGCTGCTCTGTTTTTGCCATATACTACATCAATATGCAGGATGCATATGCTGTGGAAGCCAACGACATCGGTAAGTGGCAGGAAATCGGCTACACCGGTCCGGGTTCTAATGGTGCTTCCACCTCCGTATCCGCAGCCTTTGGTTACGCAGAAATTGCTAAGAGTGGCAGCGGCAATAACGCTACCGCTGGTTGGAAGGCAACACCTAAATCTAAGTTGAATGACTGCGACGGTACTGATTTCTGGCAGTTGAACGCCAAGTATGTCATCGCTGATGGTGAATCTCAGGGTAACGCATTGTACCAAGTGGATGCAAGCTCCACTGCTGATTGCATTGCTCTGACTCCTTCCTTCAAGCAGCTCACTTCTGGCCGCAGCTATAACTAATCGTAACTAGCGAAAGAGTTCAAAAGGACGGGCCATCGGTCCGTCCTTTCCGTATATGCTCAGTTTATTGATTACGATCCAGCAGTGCTACGACCATCGGTCAGTTTATCGAATGCAGGAGTCAAACCCCTACACTCTGCGTCACCGAAAGCCTTATATGCAACGTTGGCCTGTCCTTCATTTGTGTTATCAAGATATGCAGAAAGTTTCCAGCTCATAGCAGTGGTACAATCGTTCAGTTTGGTCAAAGGAGTGGCGATCCAGTTTCCGTTGGCTTGAGTATCTTCTTCATATCCAAACACGGCAGACTTGGCCGTCCCGGAACCATTACTGCCAGGACCAGTATAACCAATTTCCAGCCAAGAGCCAATAGCGTCGCCCTTCTCAACCACATATGCATCCTGCATATTGATGTAGGTTCCTGCGAAAATCCCCGAAATCACCGTATTTTGCAGGATAGTCCTCCACAAGCATTTGCAAAGCAAATTTTTACTACCTTTTTTACATGCTTCGCCGCTCTCCCCTATTTTTAGCACTATTGCTAAACCTGTTCTTTCTAGCCCTGTGTTTTGCCTTCGGCATTGTGCGACACGGCTCTCTGGACGACTACTTCATGTCCAGCGTCTTGACCGGGGCATACGGCGGTGCTTACGACGTCCACACCTATTTTGTCGGTTCAGCATACGGTTACTTTTTAAAGCCCTTCTACTGGCTGTTCCCCAAGGTGGGCTGGTATTTCATTTTCGAACTGGTAGGCACTTTTGCCGCATTCACGACATTTACCTACTACCTAATCCAGCGGATGGGAGCAAAAATGGGGGCCACCCTATCCACCCTGCTGCTTGCATCCCTTACCCCCGACTTTTATTTTCAACTGAGTTTTACCCAATGTGCCACCATCTATACGGCAGCGGGAATCCTTTCTTTCTTTTTCGCACAGGGTAAAAAACGATTCCTTGTATTGGGTTCGCTGTTTCTCGTCGCGGGTAGCACCATGCGCTGGGAAGGATTTTTGCTGGGCATGCCCTACCTGGCAATTTATCTGGTTGTCCAAACCTTTATAAAAAAGACCGGACGCAGGGTCGGCATCATCGCCCTTGCCATTTGCCTTGCCGCATTATACGGACTACACACCTTCGACAAAACGCTCTATTCCAGCGGCGACTACAAGTACTACGCCGACTACCAGCCCGTCCGTGCCTACTTTGGCGACGGGGCGTTCTACGACCGGGAATCCACATTCGATGAACTACAGGAAAGGGGAATGAGCGGTCCCGATTTCAGACTGCTCAAGAACTGGATGTTCTACGACACCGAAGTATTCTCCATAGACAGTCTTCTCCCCATTATCGACGTGGCAAAAAACAACCTTTATTCCCCAAACCCTTCACGAATGCCCGTAGCCTTTTTTATGGCCGTTTCCAGACAACTGACCCGCAGTCTAGGCTGGTGCTGGGCCATATTCTGCATTCTCCTATTGCTCTCAAAATCAAGAGTTTCCAATCTATACCCCTGGGTTTCACTAGGAGTTCTCAGTATTTCCATTGGCTACCTGCTATTAGTTAACCGACTGGCATATCATGTAGAATCAGGCATCTGGCTATATGCCACCGTGTGCGGAATTTTCTTTATGTCGAAAGATTTTCTTGATTCAAATAGATTCATAATAAAATGGAACAAAGTGATTCCACTGCTCTTGATCGCCCTCGCCGCATTCTTCGCCTATTTCGGCGTGGCGGAACAAGGCACGCTGAAAAAACAATGGCAGCTGATTGAACACGAACAAGTCCCAGCCAACTGGCAAGACTTTTTGCAATACGCCAACAACCACCCAAACGACGTTTTTTTACTATCCTTTGAAAAATACAAAGACTTGGGAACGTTTAGGAATCCACCTTACCTGAGCATTGAAGCCGGTAGTTGGAACAACATATTCTCCTGGGGATACTGGAACATCCACCTGCCCGCCATGAAACAGGAATTCGAAAAGAGGGGTGTCAATAACCCCATCCACGACATTGTTCACGACAATGTTTACCTAATGGAAGACAACAACAAGCCTTCCTTGCTTGATTTTTATAAGAGACATTACCACGATTCCCTTTGGGTCGATACGGTCAAGGTGTTCGATGACCTGATGCTGCTCAAATACCATTCTACCAACCTACAACCAGGTGAAGGAGACTCCCTATGAGCAAGTGGCAGCGAATCAACCTGGTGGTATTTCTTGTATTGATATTCGTGACCGTCTCTCTCATATATGTTTTGGGGAAGACAAGTTTTTCAGCACCATTCGGCAAGCCCTGGCACTTACTGCCTGCAGTTCACGAAGACTCCATTTCAACAATCTACAAGAACTCCTACCAGATAATGGGCAAGACTCCCCTACGGGCCATGCTGTTAGACAGTGCGAGAACAAATGTATTCATCCTGGTAGATGCCTGGGGAGTCCCCGTAGACGAAGATGTTTTGGCATTGGACCTAAAAGAATTTGAAATCCTACCCCACAAATTCGCCCTGCACCGCAGGCTAGCCAATTATACCAGCCATGCGGAACACGTCGAATTCAGAAACAACTTCGCAAGTAACGTTTTTCTGTTCGGCGGAGACACCCTGCAATACAGCCGTCAAGAATACATCCCCGCTCTCGGTTTTCAAAGCTCTATTTTCTGTAACAATTGCGGCAACAACGTAATCATAAGTAAAATAGACTCTGTGCTCCTTGAACCAGAGCACCCTCAATTTGTCGCCTGGACCGCGCTGGCATCAACAATCGGCGAACACAACAAAATCCGCCAAACTCTCAGTCAAATCGCTGATTTGGCAAAAAGACATCCCAAAGTCCGTTTTGTTGTTCAAGGAACACATCGGCCTGTCCTTTGCGGGCCAGAAACCAGAAATTCCTACAAGGCACACTGGGTACCCGTGGCGATACTGAATTAGCAAGGGCCGTTATATGGAAGAAGATAGAAACCATCTCTGCATTATAGTGGCTCTTGCAGTCAACGTTTTCTATTTGGTTGTCTGCTTCGCCTTTTGCGGCAAACCCTATTTTGGTGCAGTTGATGACTATTTTATGGCAAGGACTCTCGAAGGAGTATTTGGCGACTCCTACAACGTCCACTTGACCTTCGTCAATGTCCTGTATGGGTATCTCTTACTTCCTTTCTACCACCTATTCCCTAAAGCTGGGTGGTACTACATAGGCGAAATCGCTGAAGTCTATGTTTCTTTTTCCGTCATATCATTTGTCCTTATAAAAAAAAAAGGGATGCGATGGGGAATTGTCCTGTCTCTATTATTTACACTCTTTTTTGCAAGGGATTTCTACCTAACCGTACAATTCACACTGTGCGCCGCCATACTGGGCGCATCAGGCATGCTTTTGTCTTTATATGGTATTGGCGTACAGCAGCATAAAAAACGAATTGTTCTTTTGGGAATCCTTCTGATGCTTTGGAGTGCGATTATGCGTAATGCCGCATTCTTAATGGGATTGCCTTTTCTTCTATGCGCCTTGTTGTTCCAAATAAAAAACTGTTATGTCAACAAACGTCTTTTGATGGTCGCCACACTAGCCACATTAGTCGGTCTTTATGGCATTGATAAACTCAATCAGGCTCACTACACCGCTCCAGAATACCACAAGTACATGGAGTTCCAACCCCCAAGGTCTGTCTTAGGAGATAAAAAGAACTACGACAAGGATTTACTCTGCACCGAATTAGAGAAACAGAATTTTTCTTGTGCCGACTACCGTCTATTAAATAATTGGACCTTTTATGATACCGAGATTTTCGCCATTGACACCTTAAAAAGGATTGCGCAAGAAATAGAAGCTAAAACATATCCAGTCCAATGGACCGCATTGGCAGGCAGCATTCTTGACCAAATTGAGCAATCCTCCAGCAAACCAGGATTTTGGGCATTTTTCCTTTTCTGTATAATTCTGTTTATATCCAAGTCGGGTAAACCCAACTATGCCGGGGTAGCCCTTTTAGTGATGATTGCTCTCACGGCATACCTTTTATATAGGCAGCGATTCGTCTATCGCGTCGAAGCCGGACTATGGTTGTACGCAACCGCTTTATCCATCCCTTTTATAGGACAATTGAAATCTCTCTCCTCAAAAACATTTTATTCAATAGTTGTAACTCTTGCTATTGCCACGATTTCCCTTTACGCATACAACGGAACACATGTCCGATCCGTTCAGAACGGATTAAGGTGGGACACGGCACTCATAACAAAATCGGCTGATCCCAAACACAAAGCATTGTTTGACTACATCCAATCAACACCAGATGACTACATCTTTTTAACCGACTTTGCAACTTATAAACGGTTTAATTATTACAAAAATCCACCTTATGCGTCCGAACCCATCGGCAGCTGGAAAAAAATTGCCTCGCTAGGCTATTGGACCGCCTATTTCCCAGACATTGAGGCTCACCTACATAAAATCGGCATATCCAACCCAATACACGACATTGTAAAAGAAAACGTATTTGTGATAAACGACAGCGGTTTGGTTGATTTTCTGCAACGCCACTACTACGACAGCGTCGGTCTTAGCGTTGTCAAAAAATTTGACAACATAAAGGTATTGAAATATTCAGAAATCCACACCGCACACTCCGCAGAGCCCGACTCATTGTAAATTTTTACGTATATTCCCTAATAGTAGGTATTTTATGCGTTTCCAAGAAAAAGACTTGCTCGATTTTAGTGTTCGCTGCCTTAAGAAATTACGGCATGTGCCAGTCCGATGCCGAGATTACGGCCCGTCATCTGATTCAGACGGATAAGTGGAAGGTTCATTCTCACGGTTTGCAGAATTTGTTCAACTACATTCGCAAGGATCAGGCTGGCGGCGTGTCGTTCACCAACAGGACCGAGTTAATCAACCGCACCGTGTCTGTCGCCCTTGTCGATGGCAAGAACTGCATGGGCTATATTTCATCGACAGAAGCAATGAAAATGGCTTGCGACATGGCTACGGAATCAGGCTTTGCCTTGGTGGTGGTGAAAAACAGTTGTCATTTTGGAGCCGCAGGTTGCTATGCAAATATTGCCGCCAAAAGGGGGATGCTCGGTGCCGTATTTAGCAACGTGGATCGGTTTATGGCCGCCCATGACGAAAGTTCCCGGTGATGGAACAAAAACCTTTCGCTTGAGCCGCACTTGCGCCAGCGATTAGTAATAAATCAACCAGACTCTTGAGCAGATTTCTGATTTAGTTCCGAAATTTGTTTTGTGGTGTAAGGGACACATCGTACTGACCTATGAAGGTTCAAAGTACGGATTTTTTACTCACTGGAATCTCGTAGCCATTTTAAACCTAATAGAGTCACAAAAAAAACAATTTAATCAATATAACAGGCATCCAATCTCTTCTTATTTGTGTATATTTATGGTTAATATGGTTTACCCTGAAGTGATACATGGAATGTTTGTCGATTTACGAAGCATCACGCTTGATGATGCCGAGTTTTCGTACAATATCCGTGCCGACAAGCGGAACCGCGACACTGTGGGGCAACTGGCACCGTCGCTCGAAGCGCAGAAGGATTTTATCCGCTGGCAGATGCAGGAACCTAACGACTACTATTTTGTTGTGCTCAATAAAAAAGGGGAACGGATTGGTTTAATTGGTGCATACGATTTGCATGATGACATGATTGAAGTTGGTCGCGAAGTAAATATTGGTGAACCGACGGAAATTATGGAAGTTGATTTTTTGATTAGAAAATTTTGCAAGGAAATTTTAAACATTCATAAAACATGCTGTGTTGTGTATGCTAATAATCCCAAGCAAATAAAAAATGTTCTGCGTCGAGGAGCAATCGAGAAAAGTAAAGTAAATCGAAGCGGGCATGAAGCAATCTATTTTGAACAGAATATTGATGTTTCTAATGCAACCTTAAATAGAATTAGCGAAATGTTGAAAAAAATGCATAAAAAATTGTTGAGTGAGTAATTAGAATGGCGAAATTCCTTTTGAAAGATGTTTTAATTTCTGGAATATCTTGTGCAGTTCCGGACAACCGTGTGTTTAACACTAGTTTTTACGATTCCTTTGGAAAAGACTATGTGCGTACTTTTGTAGAAACAACTGGTGTTGTTTCTACGTGCAGATCAAAAGAAGAACAAACTGCCTCAGATTTGTGTTATATTGCAGCCGAAAACCTTATTAGAAAAAAAAATATTGATCGGCAAAGCATTGGATTGATTGTTTTTGTTTCTCAAACGCCAGACTATAGACTTCCTGCAACGGCCTGCGTTTTGCACAAGCGATTGGAACTTTCGAATAAATGTCTTGCATTTGATGTGAATTTGGGGTGTTCTGGTTTTGTTTATGGATTAAATATTGTAGGATCCATGATGCAATCCTTAGATATTGATTATGCTCTTTTATTAAATGGGGACACTTGTGTAAAAACGAATTCACCGCTGGATAAATCTACGATAATGCTGTTTGGGGATGCCGGATGTGTAACATTACTTGCGAAACAACGTGGCTCTAAACTTGTGGGAGAACTTATGACTGATGGGAGTGGCTTCAAAACGATTATTATGCCTTCTGGTGCATATAGAAATCGAAATGGAAGTCGCGAACAGGTGAAATGGGCTGATGGAAATATTCGTTCTGATTATGATGGTTTTATAAATGGAACTGATGTTTTTTCTTTTTCAATAACGCAGGTGCCTCGCCTTGTCAAAAAATTTTTGCAAGAAAACAGCGTTTGTATAGATGATGTGGATGCTTTTGTTTTGCATCAGGCGAATTTGTTGATCTTAAAACAGATTGCAAAAAAAATAAAGATCCCGATGGAAAAATTACCGATTTCTATAGACAGATTTGGAAATACAAGTGGGGCGTCCATTCCTTTGACGTTATGCGATTTTTTCGGTGAAGACGATTCTATGGGGAATGCAAAAATACTGATGAGCGGATTTGGAGTGGGACTGTCATGGGGCGTTGCGTATGCGTATATTGACAAAAAAAATATTTTCCCGATTGTCTATACGGATGACCATTATTCGGATGGAGCGGTAAGTCATGATTAATCCAATGGACTTGACAGGTAAACATGTTGTTATCACAGGAGCTTCTGCTGGAATTGGACGGGCGACGGCAGTTCAGGCGAGTAAACTTGGCGCTAGGATTTCGTTAATTGCACGGAATGAAGAACGACTTAAAGAAACCCTTGACATGCTTGATGGTGAAGGTCATCGGTATTTTGCCTTTGATTTGAATAATGTAGATGGGATAGAATCGTTGGTGAAAAATGTGGTTCTACAAGGCGGTGCATTGGATGGGTTTGTCCATTGTGCAGGAATTGGCCCCAACAGACCGATAAAATTGACGAAACCGTCTTTTGTCGAAGAGGTTACACGAATACATTATTTTGCTTTTGCCGAATTGTTACGATGTGTGTCCGCAAGGAACTGTGCTAACGATGATGCGAGTTTTGTTGGGGTATCCTCTGTTGCCGCTGTACACGGAAACAAAGCTCAAGGGGCGTATGCTGCCGCAAAAAGTGCCATGACAGCTATAGTTCACCCTTATTCGAAAGAACTTGCTCCGCGTGGCATTCGGGTTAATACAATTTCGTTCGGTATGGTCGAGACTAATATGTACAAGGGCTTCTTGGAGACCGGGGGAAACAACGAAGAGTTGCTTCGGGAACAGTATTTAGGAGTAATCCCTGTTGAATATGCTGGGAATGCTATTTGTTTTTTGCTGAGCGACGCTGCAAAGTATATATCTGGTGGTAGTCTTAATTACGATGCAGGTGCATTATCTTAAATTTAGGTAAAAAAAAAGGAGTCTTTATGACGGATCAAGAAAAATTGGCTTTGCTTGAGGAAACCTTCGAAATGGATGCGGGCTCCTTGAAGCCGGAAATGAAACTTGATGAAGTTGAAAGTTTTGATTCCATTGCAAAACTTTCTTTGATTGTTTTGATGGATGATGAGTTTGGCAAGATTATTAAGAGTGATGATATCAAGGCTCTTATAACCGTTCAGGATCTTTTGAATATCATGACAAAGGCATAGGGACAATTTATGGAAAAATTGAACTTGTACAAAAAAGCGTTTGCGGAAACCTTTGGTGTTGCGGAAGCTGAAGTTGAAAAACTGGAATATCAGGGTATTCAGGCATGGGATTCTGTTGGGCATATGCAGTTGATCGCTGCTATTGAAGACGCGTTTGACATTGTCCTCGATACTGATGACATTGTTGTTTTCTCTTCTTTTGAAAAAGGCAAAGAAATCCTAGCCAAGTATAATGTATCCTTCGATTGATACGGATTGTGTAAAGAAAGCCTCTTGTTTCTGGGATGTCTTGCTCCAGAATGGCTCGTCAGTTGCATTAGAATCGGAAAGCAAGTCTTACACCTATGCAGAACTTGATTCTGCCGCAAAAAATTTTTCAAGAAATATTCCAGAAAGATCCTTGATTTTTCTTGTTTGCAAAAATTGCCCTGAGGCCATAGTCGCCTATATTGGGTGCTTGCAAAAACGAATTGTCCCAATTCTTATTAGCGAAACGATAAACAAGGAATTGCTTGGAAAATTGCTTGATCGGTACGAGCCTCAGTATGTATGGTGCCCTGCCAATTTTATGGAGGGGGAAGGGTGCTTTTCTTTGTGCGAATACAAACTGGTAAGGCATAGTAAATCAAAAAAGAATTTGTATGACGAATTGGCATTGCTAATCACGACGTCTGGCAGCACAGGCAGTCCTAAATTTGTCCGCCAGTCGTACAAGAATATTCAAACTAATACCGAGTCGATTGTAGAATTTCTTAATATACAGGCTGACGATCGTGCGATTACGACAATGCCGATGAACTATACATACGGGTTGTCCATAATACAGACGCACCTTATGGCTGGGGCTCGTCTTATTGTAACTAATCGGTCGTTGTTCAGTAAAGAATTTTGGGAAATGCTTAAGAAAAAAAAAGCGACAACCTTTGGTGCAGTTCCCTATACTTATCAGATGCTAGACCGTCTCCGTTTTTTGAAGATGGACTTACCTTTTTTAAAATATATCACCCAAGCCGGAGGACGTCTAGGGGAAGAACTTCATAAAAAATATGCACAGGGGCTTCGCGAAAAGAACATCGGTTTCTTTGTTATGTATGGTGCTACAGAGGCTACGGCAAGGATGTCCTATGTTCCGTCAGAACGCTCCATTGAAAAAGCCGGAAGTATAGGTGTTGCT
>JAEEGL010649299.1_pt1 | contig 13113 bp, 8 predicted proteins | sample 9134231 | NCBI WGS metagenome assembly JAEEGL01 (sample SAMN16246548, study PRJNA631951) | gut metagenome | biome: gut microbiome; feature: rumen; material: fiber-attached | host: Bos | place: Iran: Karaj | collected 2018-10 | reverse complement strand
TTCAGGTCCTTCGGCTTGATGTGGCCGGACTGCAGGAGCCGCGTCATGAAGGTGCCGGTGCCCGTGAACGGATCAATCACATGTACGTTCTTGTCTGTGAGCGATTTACCGAACTCCTTCTGTAGCACGTCCTCCACCGAGTTGATGATGAAGTCCACGCACTCGACGGGTGTGTAGACGATGCCGAGCTGTTCGGACATCTTCGGGAACGCGGTGCGGAAGAACTTGTCGTATAGTTCGTAGATGACGCGCTGTTTTCCTTCTGCGTTGTCGATTCCCTCGGCGCGTTCGGCGACGGACTTGTAGAACTCCTCCATCGCCTTCATCTCGCCTTCGGGAATCTCCTCGTGGAGAAGATCGACCATGTGCTGCATCGCCTTCGAGACGACGTTCGACGCGGCGAAGTCGTAGCCCTCGAACACCGCATCAAAGACCGGCTTGGTGAGAGCGTGCTGGACGAGCATGTCCGCCGCTTCGTCCTCCGTGACGGCAGGATTCAGGTTTTCCCTGAGAGAGGCGAGGAACTTCAGGAACTCGTCACGCTTTGCGCCTGGAGCGCTTACGATTTCTCGCAGGCGGTCCGAGTGTTTCGCCGCGATCTTCGCGACTTCCTCGGCCCACAGCGACCAGTAGCGGCGCGTCCCGACCTTCTTGACCATCTTGGCGTATATCTTCGCCTTGAAGTCGAACTCGGACTGCGTAGCGGCCGCAGAGGACTGCGGCCCTCCCGTCCCGTCCGGCCCAGAGGTCCTGGTTGTCCCGGACCCGATCACATCCACCAGAATCTTGTCGCTGCCGCGCTTGTTGAGGTCGATCTTGTTCACCTCGGCGTCAAAGTGGTCGTCGTGGGCGCGAAGCGCGTTGAGGACCGTCCATACGACATTGTAGACGTCAGAGTTGTCGAGAGCGTCTTCAGGCGACATGTCCGGCGGAATGACGACGGGAATGATCACGTAGCCGTACTTCTTGCCCGGGGCCTTTCGCATGACGCGGCCGACGGACTGCACGACATCAACCATGCTGTTTTTCGCGGCGAGGAAGAGGATCGCGTCCAGACTCGGCACGTCCACGCCCTCGGAAAGGCATTTCACATTCGAGAGCACATGGCAGGTGTTCGTGTCCGGCAAAGAGGAGTCAAGCCAGGCGAGCTTGCGCTGGCGTGTCGCCGCGCCCATCGAGCCGTCAACGTGGTCCGCCTCGATTGCCACGAGGTTCGCGCGTTCTTCGGGAGAAAGCGACTCGAAATACTTGTCGCGCAAGGCATTGAACGCGTTGGTTATCTGCTTAGATGCGTTTATGTTGCCGCAGAACGCGACGGCCTTGTGCATGAGCGACGGGTCTTCGGTGCGAACGGTCTCGGAATCTCGGACGAGACGCTTCGAGAGGGCGTTCGTGCAGCCAATGAGCTTTGCCGCGTCGTCCATCCTCAGCTCGCCGTTCGAGGCGGAAACCGCTTCGCGCAGTTCCGCCGGAATCTTTCCGTTGTAGGCAAGGATGAGAACCTTGTAGTCGGAGAGGAGCCCTTGTTTTACTGCTTCGCCGAACCCGATGCGGTAGAACTCGGAACCAAACACCTTCTCGTCGTCCATCGAATAGAGAAGGACGTCTTCCTTCTTCGCGTCGTCCTTGATATGGTCGTTGTAGATGCGCGGCGTCGCCGTCATGTAGAGGCGCTTCTTCGCAACGAGATTGGAATTGTCGTGGACGAGGACGAACGCGGAGCACTTGGAGTCCTTCGCCGCCGCGCCGGTCGTGCGATGCGCCTCGTCGCAGATGACAAGGTCAAAGTCGGCCTGATGGGCCTTTTCGGCATTGAGCGCGCGCTGTGCCTCGATTACGCGCTGAAGCGACTGGTACGTCGAGAACACGACGCGGAAGCCGCCGTTCGTCTTGGCAAGAAGGTCGAGTTCCTTGAACTGGCGGACAATCTGCTCGACGTTCGTAGAGGCGGGGAACGCAAGATCTTCTACGGCAAAGCCGCCGTCGTCTTCCTTTTTCTGTTTCTTGGAGACATCGGCGTCCGAGCAGACGCACATCGGACGGATTGGCGTTTCGGCGTGGGCAGTCCATTCGCCCAAGGTCTGGCCCATGAGCGCAATAGACGGAACGAGAAACAAGACGAGTCCTTTGGAATTCACTTCGTTCTCCGCAATCTTGAGCGACGTATATGTTTTGCCGGTGCCGCAAGCCATTATCAGCTTGCCACGGTCATGGACCATAAAGTGCGTGTGCGCGGCGTCTATGGCTTTCTCCTGATGAGGGCGCGGCGTCCGTTTCTCTTCTGATGACTTCGCCTTTTCGCCATGCGCCTTTGCTTCAATGGACGACCAGTCAACAGGCGATGAAACGAGTTCGCCCAATCCGATCTTCATTACCGGCGGAACCTGGTTTTCAAGCGTCGACTCCGCATGCTCCGACCATTTGTCGGTAGTCGACATCCAGAGGCGGCGGGAAAAGCGCTTCGGCTCCAGAAGTTCGTCTGAAAAGCGCTTGCCGGACGTTGAAAGGAACGTGTCGACCGATTCCTTCGTTATGTACGAGTCTTCCTGATAGCACTTGCACTGGACGGCCCAGTATTCACCGGCGACGGTGAGGGCGACAAGGTCGATGCCAAGATCGTGCCCGGAGCCGAAGTCCTTGCGACAAGGGAAGTCGCGCCAAAGCCAGATCTTGTCGAACATCCCGTGGAACTTCGGGAGCATGAGCATATAGGCCCGCATAAGCTCCTCGAACTTCGTCCCCTTCTCCGCCTCGGAAAAGGACTCTTCGCGGTACTTCTTCAACAAGTCATCGAATGTCGTCATCTGCCGCCGTGCCCTCTATTGCGGCGCGGCACCCCACATTGAGCCACCTTCGGGGGATACGGAGTCCACGCCCTACCACGCGCTTCGACGCATGAGACTTGGAGAGGGATTGAAGGCAAACAAAAATGCGTGCCTTGTCGTTCTCTCTCAAGCGAGGCCTTGGCGTGCCCATGGGAGAAAGAGAAGACAAGGGCACGCAAGACGGCATAAACCGCCTGCGTGACCTCGTCAAACTCCGTTCTCCCAGTTGAAACCGCCAAGTTTCGCTTGAACGTCGTTTGCGTGTCTACGCAAAAATTATTATCGCCTTATCGGGATTTCTCCCCCGCATCGGCTGTTTCCCGCAAGGCACCCGCCCCACGAGAACAGGGATATTATAGCAAAAATCAGCGCGTACTTGCGCGTACCATCGTCATTATCAAACAATCCTTGAATTGCGCCAAGTTGCCGCAAACATCGCATTTGTGCATGAAAAAAGCGCATATCCCATCCATGCACTCCTGCAAGCCCTTCCACAGGCCAAACCAAATACAAGGAAGAGACAATGCGCACAGCTGGACGCACCATCACTTACATGCCGTTCGGTTTTGCAATGTTGTGGAAGTATTTGCAGGAACGACGTGTAGCTTTGATGCTACATTGTTAAGCACCCGATGGCTTGGTTGCGGTCACGCGGGACGCGTGACCGTTGCGTTTTCCGGACTATAACCCCGCGCCGCGTGCGGTCGCCACGGGGTGCCGCCCCTACCGCTCGCCTCGCGGGATGTGAATGTTATAGCAAAGCGGCGCGGACGGAGTCCGCACCCATATTCCGCGCGTTCTCGTCGCGCCGGCAGGGAGATTTATGCGGCGGCAGTCGGTCCGCGAAGCGCGGAGAGCAGTCGGGAGGCGACGTTCCGCCAGGTGTGGCGCGCAAGGACCTCTTCGGCGGACGACACCTGCGACTTGAGCAGCTCCCGCGGGTCGTCGCTGGACTCCGGATCGTCCGGGTCGAACCAATGTACTGCATTCCCGTAGATTTCGGGAAGGCACGACTTCCTCGCCGCCACTACGGGACGTCCGAGCGCAAGCGCCTCGAGCGGCGGAATGCCGAAGCCCTCCTCGAGCGAAGGGAAAACGAGCCCTTCGCAACGAACCATCAGCGCCTTCATCCCGCCGTCCGAAACGTGCCCGAGGAACACCATGTTCGACGGCGGCGCGCCGCGCTCCGGCCAGACGGCGGACGCGAACGCCCCGCCGGCGACAGCGTACGTCACGTCGGGATGGCGCCTTGCCGACCGGAACACCCAGTCCAGGTTCTTGTTTGGCGCGAGCGAGCCAAGCACCAGGAAGAACCTACATCCCTTTGGCAGCTTCGCGAGAGCCGCCTCGTCGGCCGTCATGCGCCGGACGTGTTCCCAGCCGTTCCCAAGTACGGCGATATGCTCCTCCGCCACTCCGCACTCGCGCGACAGTTCCTTCGCCGAGTACCTGGAGACGGTGAAAATCCGCTTCGCGAACCTCGCGCACCACGAATACCCTAGCCGGTGCCAGAGAACGGAAAGGATCCCGCGCACGCCGCCGAAGTCGCCGGAGCGCGTCTTGTAGAATATGTCGTGGATGCACACGGACCCGGGGGCCGCGAGCGGCGCGACGTTGCATAGGTTCACCGTCTCCGCGCGGTGGGCCCATGCGAAGAACGGAAGGCAGACCTGCTCCCACGCGAAGCCGCGAGCCAGGCCATAGCGGCGGACGGCGATGTTCTTCAGCTCGTCTAGCATCGGATTCTTCGCGCGCCGGGGGACGAGCAGTACGAACTCGCCCGGGGCGGCAAGCGCATCAAGCGCGCGGACCGTCTCGCCGGCAAAGCGCTCGAGCCCGGTCGCGCGGCGCACGACGAACGCGCCGTTGAGGACGAACCTGAGGCGCGAAGCGGCGTTTTTAGCGTGCGCGGCGAACCTGTCCGAGAGAAGCGCGCCGACGCACAGCCACAGCAGGCACTGGTTCGTTCGCGCGGAATAGGACGAGTTGAGAACGCTCGCAATGCCGAAGTACGCGAACGCCAGAACCAACGAAGCCGCAAGGGAACGCGCGGTTCCGTCCCCGTTGTTGTCCACGTCATCGTTGGCCTTGCGCAAGAGAGAGAAGAACACCCAGGCGACGAACGCCAGCCACACGAGCGTCCCCGGGATGCCGAATTCCAGGAGCGTCGCCATCCAGTACCCGTCGCGCATCACGCAGATGTCCTCGGACGCCTTCGAACTGTAGCCCTGCGAGCCGAGACCGACCCCGAAAACAGGATGCTCCTTTAAAAGCCGCAGCCCCTGCTTCAGCAGCAGCAGGTGCCTGTTCGTCGAGCCGATTGAGGACGCGTCCTGGCTCGACATGCGGTCGATCACGAATGTCGTCTTCTCGGGGAAAAACGACTTTACGTATTTCGTGAACGCGGCCTGCGGGGTGCTGTTCGCCTCGCCGCCGAGCAGCACCCAGAGGGTGAACAGCACCACTCCCGCGCGCAGGAGGCTCCTCCGCCACGACTTCATCCCGAAAAAGCTCCACGCGAAGCCCCACACGAGGAGGATCGCAACGTTGGCGGTTCGCGTGTAGGTCAGGAACAGCGCCGCGGCGGGAATTACGGTCAGGAGCTTCTGCAACAGCGACTTCTTCCGCTCGGGACGCATCCATCCGACGAGCAGCACGATTGCGCTGAAGCCGGAGAAGACGATCGTGTTGCCGACGAGGCCTGTGGGACGGAAGATGTCCTGCCCTTCGAAGCCGAAGCGGTCCTCGCCGTGTCCGAGCAGCATGACGGAGTCCGGCAGGTCGTGGTGGAACAGCGCCTGCACGATCGCGAACGCGCAGATGACGAGTCCCGCGTACCATATCGTCTCGCGGAGCCTGCGAAGCCCGATCTCCCGCGCCGAGAGTCCCACCAGCAGCCAAATGCCCGGATAGACTATGTTGTTGCGGAATCCCATGACGCGCTGCGACAGGACGCCGTCTCCGAACGCCGCAAGCCCCAGGCACCAGAGCGCAAGAAGGACGAAGAGCGCAAGCGGCACCCGCAGCGCCTTGAACGCCTCCTTGCGGAGCGGACCGAAGACGGCCGCAACGGCAATCGCCGCATAGAGCGCGTCGACCACCATGGTCCCTGCGTTGAACGAAGTCTGCGGGAACGGGTTCGTGATCACGCCGACGAACACGAGTGCGAGCGACAGCGCGTAGAGCAGGATCTGCATTACAACCCCTCCTTGAGGCCGGTGCGTCCGGCCAGCCAGTCGAAGATTCCCGGCAGGACGTACCGTTCTGCCGGACGAAGCGGAAACGAAAGCAGCTTTGCAAGCCGCGTCGCCAGGACATACGCGAACGCGGCGAGCGGGAACCTGTATTGCGAAAGGAGCATCAGCCTGTTGCGCGTTCCGTAGTAGACGGATATGGGCGAGCATTCTCCGCCCGTCGACGCGCTGACCTTGTGGCGGACTACGGCGCGCGGCTCGTAGCGGATGCGGTAGCCTGCGCGCGTGGCGCGCAGGCAGAGCTCCGCGTCTTCGCAGTAGAGGAAGAACCGCTCGTCCATGAGCCCGCATTCCTGGAAGAACGCCGCCGGGACCAGCACGCAGCAACCGCTTGCGAAGTCCACATCCCTGGCGAAATCGGCAGACGCCGCGTCCGTATCGTGGTAGAATCCGCCGCGCATCCGCGAGACATGCCCGCCGCCGTACCACGCGCGCGCCGGGTCGGAGTCGAAAACTATCTTCGGCGCCGCGATCGTCCTGGGTCCGGCGGCGGCAAGGAGCGCCTCCACCGCGCCGCGCTCCACTGCCGCGTCGTTGTTGAGGAGGAGTATGTATTCCGCGCCGTGTTCGAGCGCATACCGTATGCCGACGTTGTTGCCTCCGGAAAAGCCGAGGTTCCCGCCAGCGTCAAGCACCGTGCAGGCGGAACACGATTTCCTCAGCCGCTCCAGCGAACCGTCCGCAGAGCCGTTGTCCACCACGACGACCGAAACGGGGCTCTCCCCGCACTGGCTTTCCAGCGACGCGACGGCTTCCTCCGTCAGCGCCGGCTGCCGGTAGTTGACTATTATGGCGAATATTCGGTTGACCATGGCAATGTCGGTGCGCCGCCTTGCTCAGCCAACGCCAATCCTCCGTCCGCTCGCCGTACTGCGCAGCGCCAGACGAGCCGCGACATCATATGCAAGCAGACAGGCCCTGTACCATCCGCGCCGCAGCAGGAACAGCAGCAGCCTGTGCTTCGCGCCAAACGCGCGCCCGTCGACCTTCGCGAGGTCCCCTGCGATTTCGTCGCAGTAGCGCTTCAGCCAGCCGGACTTCTCCCGCGCCGAGAGTCCGCACCCCGGCATCTCGAACACGAACGCGACGATTCCGTGCATCCAGCGGAGAAGCGCGGCGAAGCGCACCTCCGGGGTGGCGGGGCCGAACATTCGCTGCTCCTCGGTTGCAGTCGCAAGATACGAATCCAGCAGGTCGAGATGGCAGCGGGACGAGGTGCTTGCGCCGGAATTGAAATAATGGCGGTAGAGCGGCTTGCCCACCCACACCCCGGACTTCACCTTGCCGAGGAGCTGCGCCATGAACCGGCAGTCCTCCCCTCCGTGCCGCAGGGTTTCGTCGAACCGGACGCCGCTTGCCAGCACCGCCTCGCGGTCGTAGAGTCCATCCCACACGGCCGCGCCAAGGGCCTGGTAGAGGCGATACCCGCCGACGGAGGAGAAAAGGCTTTGCGAGTACCATGTGCAGTCCGCCATCTGGACGCCGCGGCTCATGCAGGAGACGGAGCCGTCGCCGTTGCGCACGTACTCGCCGTGGTTGACCTTGACTATCTTTGCGCCGCCCGCGGCGGCAAGCGCCGTCTCGAGGTAGTCGGGCTCCCACATGTCGTCGTGGTCGCTGAACGCGAGCCACCGTCCTGTCGCCGCGGCGATTCCGGCGTTCCTCGCGCGGCACACGCCGCCGTTCGCCTGGTGGATCGCGCGCACGCGCCGGTCCTGCGCGGCGAACGAGTCGCAAAGCTCGCCGCTGCCGTCAACGGACCCGTCGTCAACCAGTATAAGCTCGAAGTCCCGGAAGGTCTGCGCCAGCACGCTTCCCACCGTGTCCGGCAGGAACCCGCCGGAATTGCAGACGGGCATGACGATGCTGACGACAGGCTTTTTCATGCGCCCAGGACTTCCTCCGTCGGGCCGTCGGCGACGATGCGTCCGTGGTCGATCTTGACGACGCGCGTACAGTACTTCCTGATGTCCCCCATGGAGTGGGAGACGAGTATCAGCGTCGTTCCGCCCTCAAGCAACTTGTTGATGCGCTTCTCGCACTTGCCGGCGAAATCCGCGTCGCCGACCGCCATCACCTCGTCCACGAGCAGAATCTCGGGCTCTATCGCCGTCGCAATACCGAAGCCGAGCCGGGCCTGCATGCCGGAGGAATAGGTGTAGACGGGCGAGTCGATGAAGGGGCCTATGTCCGCAAAGCCGATTATGTCGTCCATCAGCGCGTTCATCTCGTCCCTGGTCCGCCCCTGGAGGACGCCGTTGAGGACGATGTTCTCGCGTCCGGAAAGCTCCGGACTGAAGCCCGCGCCGAGGGCCAGCATCATCGAGACGCGCCCCCGGACCTTCACTTCGCCGGTGAAGCGCTTGTAGACTCCGCCGATTATGGAAAGCGTCGTCGTCTTGCCGCAGCCGTTGTGCCCGATGAGGCCAACCCTCTCGCCCCGTCCTATCTTGAGGTTGATGTGGTCGAGTGCCGTGAAGGTCTGCGCCTCGCGCCGGTCCTTGAGGTACTGCGGAAGGTGCAGCACGATGTTCTTGAAGCCGTAGTGGCGCCGCTCGAGGCGGAACTTCATCGTGACGTCGTTCAGTTCTATTATTGGCTCTTCCATTACATCATCTCCGCAAATCCGGGCTCCATCTTCCTGAAGACCATCCTGCCGAGGAGGAACACCGCAGTGCACGCCGCGAGGAGTGGCAGGAAGTACTGTGGGTGCCATCCGGGGACATAGAAGATGTCGCGCCATATCTGGAGGATAGGCGCCATCGGATTGATGTTGTATATCCAGAGGTACTTCTCGGGGACAGACGAGACCGGGATGAACACCGGCGAGCAGAACATCCACATCATCATGACGATGCCCATGATGCGCTCGAGGTCCCTGAAATATAGGTTGCACGCCGCGTAGAAGTAGCTCACGCCCACGGACAGGAGCTGCAGGGCGAGAAGCGACACCACCAGGTTCGGGATCGCAAGGAGCGGACTTGGCATGACCCTGTAGCAGGCCATCATCCCAAGGAGCACCGGCACCGTCAGCAGGAAGTGTATCGATTCCGTGTAGAACGTCCCCCTCACGAGGAGCTCGCGATCGAACGAGGTCTTCTTCAGCAGCCCCTGGTTAGCCGTGAGCACCGCGCCGTTCATCATGATGACGTTCGCGAAGAACTGCCAGAGGAACGTGCCGCTCATCAGGTACAGGAGGTAGTTCTGCGCCTGGAAGCGCATCATTACCCCGAAGACGAAGTAGTATACGGCGCTCGTCAGAGTCGGGACCAGCAGCGACCACAGGAAGCCAAGCGCCGTCGAGTTGTACTTCAGCTTGAAGTCCTTCGCGATCAGCACCCATATCTGGTCCCGCTTGAGCTTGAATTGACGTGAAAGATTCATCTCCATTGCCTCTTTGCCTTTTCTAGTCAGGGAAACGCCCCGGTTCAGCACGACCCCCGCATCGTAAGGACGGCGACAACCGTCCGGAACAGTATCCATATGTCCATCCACGGAGACCAGTTGAGGACGTACTGCGCGTCAAGGGCCACGCGGCGGGAGTAGTCCGTCTCGCTCCGCCCGGAAACCTGCCAGAGGCCCGTCATGCCGGGCTTGACGGACGCAAGAAGCGCATACCTGTCCCCGTAGTAGGCCTTCTCCTCCTCTACGATCGGCCGAGGCCCCACGAGCGCCATCTCGCCGGCGAGCACGTTGAAGAGCTGCGGCAGCTCGTCCAGCGAGGTCTTGCGCAGGAAGCGCCCGAGCGGCGTGACGCGGGGGTCGTTCTTCAGCTTGAAGTTCCTCGACCACTCCTCGGCCGCGGCGGGGTCTTCGGCGAGGATCTTCTTGAGCCGCTCACCGGAGTCGGCGTACATTGTCCGGAACTTGAGGATGTAGATGGTCCGGCCGTAGCGCCCGAGCCGCCGGTGGCGGTAGAAGACCGGCCCCCTGCTCGTCAGCCTGACAAGCGGCGGGACGACAAGGAAGACGGGCAGGAACACGAAAAACGCGACAAGCGCGAAAACGCCGTCCATCACGCGCTTGTTGAAGCGCGTCATCCGCATGAGCCCCTGGTTGACCATCTCGAGCCCGCCGAGTCCGTCGAAGCTCACCGCGCGAGCCCCGAAAATCGGGAACGCCCGAGACGCCGGAAGGTAGTCCACGTAGGTGAACCAAGTGGCAAACTCGTCCATCTGCGCCCGGAAAAGGCGGTCGTCCTGGCATGCGAAAAGCGTCTTTACATTGAGCTTTCGCGACTCCGGCACGATGTCGTGGAGCGTGCCGAGGTACGGAATGCCCGAGTCGCGGAAGAATGCTTCGGTTTCTTCGCCGCGACGGTTTTCGCCCCGCTTCGTCCCCGCAAAGTAGCCGACAATGCGTATCCCAGAATAAGCATCCCCCTCCAGCGTGGCGGCGATGCTGCGCGCGGCCTGTCCGTCGCCGGCAAGGACGACCGGTATCTGCCCGACGCCAAACCGCCTCAGGACGAGCCGCATCCAGTTGCGGAACGACTGCGCCACGGCGGCTGTCAGAGCGCAGGCGTAGACGCAGGCGGCGCGGGATATGCGGTTGTCGGTCGACTGGTATGCGAAGGCGATGTACGCAATGAGACCCGCATAGGTAAGGAGGGACGATATGCACAGCCGGCGGAACTCCTCGACCGGGCCCAGAGGCGCCGAAGGGTACATCCAGTTGCCGTGGTAGAGGTTCAGGGCTGCATTGACACAGACAAAAGCCAGTGCAACGGGCAGAAAACGCGCATATTCGACGATTTCATACCCTCCCCAAGGACAGTCGGGCCAGCCGTTCGCGCGAAGGAACACGCCCAAAGCCCGATAGCCGGCAACCGCCAGCGCAAACGCGGCCACGGCGCACAGTATGTCCGCAACCGCCAGCGCAATGACTCGTACGCGCCCCTGGGAGAACATCCTACCCGGCCTCCGTCGGTTCACGGTCCAGGCAATGGCAAGCCATGGCCACGGCTGCGCCGGACCCACCTCCGCCGACCTCCGCGCCGCTCGCGCAGGAGCCGCACCTCGACGGACATTTCATCTTGCCTTTCCCTCTCAAACGCCGTACATTATAGCAAATATGGCGCTAGGGGTTCAACCGCCCCCCCGAGGGCAAGTTTGTCAACTCAGATCAGCTGGAGGGGAATGGGAAACGGGGAACGGGGAACGGGGAACGGGGAATGGGGAACGGGGAACGGGAGGGCCGGGCTTCGTCCCGGCCGCAACTCACAATCCATTGCAGCCGCGACACGTACACAACGGTTTCGCAAATGAGTCCCTACCCAGGTCGCATGGCAGGCACAAAGGACGCGGCGACCTGAAACCTGGCCTACCGGAGCGTGCCAATGGCGTAGCGGTCGTTGCCGGAATAGTCCTTCTCGACGCGCACGTCCCCGAACCCGTACCCCTCCATGAGCCGCCTGAGGGCATCGCCCTGCCCCTCGCCGATCTCGAAGAACACCGCCCCCCCCGGAACAAGGAGGTTCAGCGCGTCCGCAAGGTAACGGTCGTAGAAGTCCAGCCCCTCTGGCCCGCCGTCCAGCGCAAGGCGCGGCTCGAAGTCCCTTACGCGCGGGTCCAGGGTGTCGCAAACTGCGGACTCGATGTACGGCGGGTTGGAGACTATCGCGTCCACGACTCCCGGCTCGTCGAAGTCGTCGAGCCCGTCCATCGCCACGAACCGCACCCGCTCGGCGAGTCCGCACATGGCCGCGTTCTCCTTCGCGAGCGACAGCGCCTCCTCGCTAACGTCCGTCGCCACGACCGTCGCGTCCCCGCGGAATTCCTTCGCAATGCTGAGCGCAATCGCGCCAGTGCCCGTGCCGACGTCCAGGACCAGCTGCCGAGCCCTCTCGCCCTTTCGGGACTCCATCCACGAAAGGACGCGCGTCACCAGCTCCTCGGTCTCGGGACGCGGGATTAGCGCGCGCCTGTCGCACTTGAGCGTCAGCGTGCGGAAATCCCACTCGCCCAGGACGTACTGGAGCGGCTCGCCGGCGACGAGCCGCTTCATGGCGCGGCGCATCGCCTCCAGGCACCGCTCTGGCACCTCCTTCCCGAGGGACGACGCAAGAAAGCCGCGCGGACACTTCAAGAGCCGCGCGGCAAGGAGCTCGGCCGCAACCTGCGGGTCGGGAACCGACTTCTCCGCAAGGTACGCCGAGGCTTTCCCGACAATCTCCTTCCAGATCATCTGGACGGACGTCCGTCAGAACGGCATGTCGTCGACTTCGCCTGCATCGCCGGCAAAGTCAGGTTCGGCCGGCGCGGGCACGGGCTCGGTCGAGCTGCCGTCCGCATTGAGGACCTCGATCTTGAGTCCCGTCAGGTCGACGAAGTACTGTACTCCTCGGGGGCCCTCCCAGCGGCGGCCGTCGATGGCGAAGCGGATCTTCGTGCGCTGCCCTTTGGTTATCCCGTCCAGCAGGGAGCAGTTGTCCTTCTTGAACGTGAACTTGACCGGGTTGGGGTACTTGCTCGTGGAATCGACGTCGTTGCCGACGATCAGATCGCGCTTGGTGAAGCCGTTGGACCCGAAGCTCTGCGTCTGGCCAACCTCCTCGACCACTCCCGTGTACTCGTATATCTGAGACATTTCCTGTGATTCTCCTTGGTTCGTTTGCTAAGACATATTATACCATATTCATCCGCCGGACCATCGACGTAGTCGAATAGCCGTCCAGACGCTCAAGCGTCACCGCCCTTCCGCCGTACGACTCCACGAACCGCGCCTCGGGCCACTTGTCCAGCGTGTAGCCCTCCTTGGCGATCACGTCCGGACGGAGCGCCTCGACCACAGGAAGCGCCGTATCGTCGTCAAAGACGACCACCGCGTCCACGAGCTCCAGACCCGCCAGAACGAGAGTGCGCGTGCGCTCGTCCTGCACCGGACGCGTCGGGCCCTTGAGCCTCCTGACGGACGCATCGGAGTTGACGGCGACGACAAGCCGGTCGCAGTGCTCCTTCGCCTGGTAGAGCGAGGAGAGGTGCCCGCAGTGCAGGCAGTCGAAGCATCCGTTCGTGAAGCCGACCCTGAGTCCC